>Ga0115007_10000902_pt1 | contig 19369 bp, 20 predicted proteins | sample ArcOceMetagenome_2_FD_87166 | JGI IMG/M metagenome (GOLD analysis project Ga0115007, IMG submission 87166) | Marine eukaryotic phytoplankton communities from Arctic Ocean - Arctic Ocean ARC135M Metagenome | ecosystem: Environmental > Aquatic > Marine > Oceanic | place: Arctic Ocean | collected...
ATCTCAAATTTTTCAGGCATGTTACGTTTGTTTTTATCAGTCGTGTAGAAGTGACCTGTACCGGCGGATGAAACCAGACGGATCTTTTCACGGTTACCTTTTGCAGCCATGGTCTAGCTCCTTTATACTTTTTCGCCACGAGCACGCATTTCAGTTAACACTGAATCGATGCCCTTTTTATCGATGATACGCATGCCTTTAGAAGATACGCGTAGACGAACAAATTTAGTTTCAGATTCTACCCAAAAACGGTGCCAGTGCAGGTTCGGTAGAAAACGACGACGTGTTTTACGTTGTGAGTGGGAAACGTTATTCCCTGTTACTGGACGCTTACCAGTAACCATGCAAACTTTAGACATAATTAATACCTTATTAGTCGATTAACTCTATTCAGATGTCTATTGGCTACGAGTAGCTTACTTACTCTTACTACTAACGCAACAGCCTCAGGTGGAGCGTCCAAAAAACGGACAAAATTCCCATACCGGAAGTGAATAGAAGGCGCGCATTGTACAGAAAACCAGCAACTCAAGCTACTGCTTTTTACGATTAAATCAACACACCGCCATCTAACGACTTTTTCTCTACAATAAGCCCCGCTCAGCGAACGACACGACCTCAGGATCACCTATGACCATATGATCGAGTACACGTACATCCACCAGCTGTAAGGCACTTACTAACCGAGCGGTAATATGGCGATCCGCTGCTGAAGGTTCGGCTACACCAGATGGATGATTGTGTGTCAGAATAACAGCCGCCGCATTGAGCTCGAGCGCTTTACGCACAACCTCCCTAGGATAAACAGATGCAGCATCAATAGTGCCGAAAAACATAGGCTCAAACCGGATCACTCGATGCTTATTATCCATAAATAAACAAGCGAACACCTCCTGTCGATAATGCCGCATTTTCGCTGATAAAAACTGCCTGACCGCCGCCGGGCTTTCCATTGCATCACCTCGCTCTAATGACGCCAACAAATGCCGACGGCTCATTTCTAAGACAGCCTGTAACTGCGCATACTTAGCACTCCCCAACCCAGGCCCCTCGCAAAAAGCCTCTTGACTACTTTCAAGCAGCTCACGAAGCCCACCAAAGCGCCGCAGTAAATCTCTCGACAAATCCACCGCACTCGTTCCTTTTATTCCTGTACGTAAAAATATCGCCAACAACTCCGCATCCGATAAAACACCAGCCCCATGATGCAATAATTTTTCACGTGGTCTTTCTAGTTCAGGCCAATCAGTAATCGCCATCTATACATCCCTTTATCTGGCTCGTCAGCATCATGCTAAACGACAAAACAACTATTGTACGAACAAAAGCTGACTAGTAGCTGATCAAAAAATTAGTGTAAATTGACACAACTTTATCGCCTTAACACCTACGCAACAAAATCATGAGATGGTATCGTACACAGCTTTAACATTGCAGCGGGTTCCAGTGGTTCAAGGTATGCATAGACTTACTAACAAGCAAATAATCCTCGGTATTACGGGTGGAATAGCCGCTTATAAAAGTGCTGAATTAACTCGCCACCTAAAAGCGGCGGGTGCCGATGTACGCGTAGTAATGACACCCGCGGCCACCGAGTTTATTACGCCTTTGACTTTACAAGCACTGTCAGGCAACCCTGTTCATACGCACCTACTCGACCCGGAAGCAGAAGCCGGCATGGGGCATATAGAACTCGCTCGCTGGGCCGACTTAATGGTGATAGCCCCTGCCAGCGCCGATTTTATGGCACGATTAGCATCAGGCATGGGCAACGACCTACTCACAACACTGTGTTTAGCAACCGATGCACCTATCTGCTTAGCACCCGCCATGAATCAAGCAATGTGGCGCTCAGCCCAGACCCAAGTCAACGTCAAAACACTCACGGGACAAGGCATAGCCCTATGGGGGCCTGGGGTTGGTGACCAAGCCTGCGGTGATGTAGGCCCAGGCCGTATGCTGGAGCCGTTAGATATTAGCGAAAGAGCAGCGGCCTGTTTTAAAACAGGCACACTGGCGGGACTACGCATTACAATTACAGCAGGCCCGACTCGTGAGCCGCTAGACCCCGTGCGTTATATTTCGAACCATAGCTCAGGGAAGATGGGGTTTTCGCTTGCCGAGGCCGCCGTGGATGCAGGAGCCCAAGTCACACTCATCAGCGGCCCGGTCAACTTAGCAACGCCCGATCACGTAAGACGCATTAATATCAACAGTGCTTTAGACATGCTAGAAGCCGCACAATCCGATGACGCTAATTGCGATATTTTTATAGCCTGCGCTGCCGTTGCTGACTATCGCCCTTCAGCTGTCGCGGAGCATAAGATCAAAAAAGGTAAAGAAGAGATCATGGAACTCCACCTGATCAAAAATCCTGACATAGTTGCCACTATTGCGGCACAAGAAAACGCACCATTTACTGTCGGCTTTGCGGCTGAAACACGTGATATCGTGGATTATGCTCAAGATAAGCTCTCGCGTAAGCGATTAAACTTAATCATAGCTAATGATGTATCCCGTTCTGATATCGGCTTTAACAGCGATGATAACGCCGTCACTCTCATCTCTGCAGGTCATGTTACCGAACTTCCATTAATGCGTAAGCGTCAGCTTGCCACGTCATTAATTGACCATATTTCCCAACTTTTTAAGGCTGACCAATGAATAAGCTTCAGGTTAAAATTTTAGACTCTCGCATCGGCGACACTTTCCCTCTACCGACCTACGCAACACCAGGCTCTGCCGGCATGGATTTACGCGCTTGCTTAGATACGGCACTCACATTAGAGCCAGGCCAAACAGAACTTATACCTACCGGCATATCTATTCATATAGCTGACCCGTCATTATGCGCCATGATTCTACCTCGCTCAGGGCTAGGCCATAAGCACGGTATAGTATTAGGCAATTTAGTGGGCCTCATAGATTCCGACTACCAAGGCCAGCTCTTTGTATCGTGCTGGAACCGTGGACAAACCACCTTCTCTATGGAACCCGGAGAGCGTATCGCACAGCTTGTCTTAGTACCTGTTGTACAAGCTGAGTTTGAGTTGGTCGATGAATTTACCGATACCGAACGCGGTGAAGGCGGCTTTGGTTCATCAGGTCGCGCCTAACAAACCACGCATAACGACAGTATGTAATTGACCAAAATATACGCGATCAAAAGGACGTCAATGTGAGCTACACCTTGAATAATGTGGACGACACCCTATTCCGCGCCTATGACATTCGCGGCATTGTGGGGGAGAGCTTAACGGATGCCGTGGTTTACCATCTAGGCCGCGCCTTTGCCGCCGAAGCTAAAGAGCAAGGCGTTCGCAGTACTGTCGTCGGTGCAGATGGCCGAATTTCTAGCCCTGCGTTTAAAGAGATACTTATACAAGGCTTATTGGAAGGTGGACTCGACGTAACTGACATCGGCTTTGTTGCCACACCTGTTTTGTATTTTGCCGCACATCATACTGACACTCAGACAGGTATCATGATCACCGGTAGCCATAATCCAGTAAATTATAATGGCTTTAAGATGATGATGGCAGGCAACACGCTTGCGGAGCCAGAGATTCAAACGTTAAAGTTTCGTATGCTAGATCAACACTACGCCAACAATACGAAAGGGGCAGGGTCACTTCATACACATGACTTCCGAGCGCAATATAGGAAGCGCATCATTGATGATGTTCGCTTGAGCCGACCGTTAAAAGTCGTCGTGGATTGTGGCAATGGTATTCCCGGAGACATCGCTCCTTTTTTGCTAGAACAATTAGGCTGCGAGGTTATTCCTCTCTATTGCGACGTTGATGGGCATTTTCCAAATCACCACCCTGATCCCAGCAACGCCAAGAATCTCGTTGATTGTATCGCAACCGTTAAAGCGTTTCATGCCGATCTTGGTCTAGCATTTGATGGCGACGGTGATCGCATAGGTGTTGTTACGGCAGACGGTGAAATCATCGATGCCGACAGGCTTACCATGTTATTTGCTGACGATGTATTAACAAGAAACCCTGGAGCTGAAATCATTTTCGACGTGAAATGCTCTCGCCGATTAGCCAAGGTCATTACGGCAGCAGGCGGTGTGCCCACTATGTGGAAAACAGGCCATTCCATGCTCAAGCGCAAAATGAAAGCAACGGGCGCTCTACTAGCGGGTGAAATGTCCGGGCATATCTTTTTCAAAGAACGTTGGTTTGGGTTTGATGATGGACTGTATGCGGCGGCACGCCTACTTGAAATACTCGCATCACAGCCTCACCCGCTCTCTACGCTTTTTGATCGCTACCCACAAGATATCAGCACACCCGAGCTGTCTATTAAGGCAACAGACACAACAAAATTCACTATTATTAAAGCACTGCAACAAAAAGCCTTTCCCGAGGGAATGAAGACACTCATCGACGGCCTGCGCGTTGACTATGCTGATGGCTGGGGCTTATGCCGTGCCTCAAACACAACGCCTATGTTAGTACTGCGCTTTGAAGCTGAGAATCAAACAGCGCTAGCGCGTATACAACTACAATTTCAAACACACTTACACGCAATCGATCCTACATTAGAGATCCCTTGCGCCTAAATGCCAAATAGAGAGACACACTATGCCACTTAACAGAGCTCAAGCCATGGCGACCGCTGAAGTACTTAGCGTTGCGGTCCCTTACATTCAGCGGTTCGTAGGTAAAACTATCGTGATTAAATACGGTGGTAATGCGATGACTGACGACAAGCTAAAGAATAGCTTTGCACGCGATATCGTCATGATGAAATTGATTGGCTTAAACCCCGTTGTCGTACACGGTGGCGGCCCTCAGATCGGCGAACTCCTCGACAAGCTAAAGATCGAATCTCACTTTATCAACGGTATGCGAGTAACTGACTCAAAAACTATGGATGTCGTCGAGATGGTGCTAGGCGGCATGGTCAACAAAGAGATTGTCGGCCTAATCAACACCAACGGCGGTAAAGCGATTGGACTTACCGGTAAAGACGGACAGTTATTGATGGCACGCAAACTACGCGTAAAACATAAAACGCCAGAAATGTCCGTACCCGAAATTATCGATATTGGTCACGTAGGCGAAGTGGACTCGGTGAATACCGATGTTTTAGACATGCTCGCTGACTCTGACTTTATACCGGTTATAGCACCTATCGGCGTTGGTCCTGATGGCGCTTCTTATAACATCAATGCCGACCTTGTCGCCGGCAAAGTAGCGGAAGTACTTAAAGCAGAAAAGCTAATTTTACTCACAAATATTGCAGGGCTAATGGATAAAGAAGGCAACATTCTTACCGGTTTATCCACCGAGCAAGTTGATGCTTTAATCGAAGACGGCACTATCTATGGCGGTATGCTGCCAAAGATTAGCTGCGCACTCGAAGCAGTAAAAGCAGGTGTCAATAGCGCTCATATTATCGACGGTCGTGTTGAGCACTCATGCATGCTAGAGATCTTTACCGATGAAGGCGTTGGCACCTTGATCACTAATCATTCGCTTTAGAATATAGGGGCTGCATGAACGATACGACAAAACTGACACGCCGCGAGCAAATACTTCAAGCATTAGCTCAAATGCTTGAAGTAAACCCGGGACAGCGCATCACAACGGCGGCGCTAGCAAAAGAGGTGGGGGTTTCTGAGGCGGCCTTGTACCGCCATTTCCCTAGCAAAGCACGTATGTTCGAAGGTTTAATTGGCTTCATCGAAGAAACCGTATTTACCCGTGTTAGCATGATCACCGGATCGGATAGCCCTGGGATACGCCAATGTGAGCAAATACTCACACTGGTTTTGGCCTTCGTAGAACGTAACCCAGGAATGGCGCGCATTCTGACCGCCGATGCTCTAGCGGGTGAAACAGACCGGTTACGCGGACGCGTTAATCAGTTCTTTGAGCGATTAGAAACTCAACTAAAGCAGGTCTTACGCGAAGCTGAGCCAAAAGAAGGTCTACGTACGGAGACAACGATTGGGATCACAGCTAATTTGATGATTGCTGTAGTAGAAGGCCGCATCCGTCAGTTTGTTCGCAGTGAATTTCAACGTCGTCCAACTGAGAATTGGCAAGATCAATGGCCAAGACTGGCCGCCGGTTTATTTCGTCCCGCCGAATAAACTACTGTATTACAGGCAAGCTCTACTACGAGCTTACCTGTTTATTCCATTGAGCAATCATGCCCTTCCGTACTATCGCAATCACTGTGTTGTGTTTGTGCAAACGCATGCAATTCATGCTGCACCATCAAAAGGGCCGATGCTGATATCAGCTGCACACCAGCCTCATCCAATACAGGAATGGCTTCCGCCAAAAACTCCGTAGTAATAGGATAAGGGTGACCAATCAAAATTGCCTGACCATATTGCCTAGCAATACGAATCGCTTTGAAGAACTGAGCCTGCAAAAACTCACGCGTTTGCAAATGATCTAAAAAAATATCGCGTTTAAAGGTAGGAACGCCTGCAGCCGTAGCGACTTCCCAGGCAATACTTTTCGCTGTGGTGCGGCTATCTACAAAAAACAAGCCACGCTGCTTCGCAACTTGCATCACCCAGCGCATAGGCAACTCCTTTTGCGTTAGCGAACTCCCCATATGGTTATTTAAACCAATAGCAAAAGGAACCGCATCAAGACTAGCATTGAGCACCCGCTTAAACTCGTGCTCACTCAAAGCATCCGTCAGCGCACCCGGGCCCAAACGTAAATGATGCGTGTTCGACATAGGCGCATGTAGCATCAGTTCTTTACCTTTCTCATGCGCTAACTCAGCTAATTCTTTTCCATGGGCCGAAAAAGGCAAAACAGCATAAGTCACAGGCCCTGGCAAATTAATGGCGGCTAATCCTTGCTCGTAACTATTACCTATATCATCAATAATAATAACTACGCGAGGCTGGGTAACGGCGTCAGCATCATTAGCTGCTTGGCTGACACTAGCCCAGACTAAAAAGACACTTAAGCTGACAGCTAAACAAAGAAAGTGAATAAAACGAGAGGGGGTACGCACGATTTTGAAGCCCCTACTCATAGGCTGGATACAAGTAGGGACGAAGACGTTCAAACCCGGACTGCCAATCGCAGCAACCAGATCAGCGAACAATACTCAGCGCTTTCAATAAATTAAGTGCTTCATACAATTGGTAATCACGCTCTGCCAGCCCCTTACTAGCCGCTTCAAGTTCAGCGTCAGTGGTTTCATCCTGACCATTTTCTAAATGACCAGTCAGGTCGCTTTCTTTAGGGAATCGACTAACACCCAACGCTCTTAACTCAGCCTCTTCAACCACAACATCAGGCACGATACCTTGCGCTTGAATCGAGCGACCACTAGGTGTGTAGTAACGAGCGGTTGTTAGCTTCAATGCGCGATTATCCGTTAATGGCAATACGGTTTGCACCGAACCTTTACCAAAACTGGTTGTTCCCATAATCACAGCACGTTTTTGATCTTGTAAGGCACCAGCAACGATCTCCGATGCTGAAGCCGAACCACTATTTATCAACACAACGACAGGAACATCGGTGATCGCTATCGCAGCAGTTGCCTCGAATTTTGTATCTGCACTTTCTACACGCCCTTCGGTGTAGACAATTAAACCTTGATCAACAAATGCATCAACAACCTCTACGGCCGCCTGCAAAACGCCACCGGGATTGTTCCGCAAATCAAGAATAAGTCCATTTAACGGCTCATCTTTTTGCAGTTTTTTCAGCGCCTTTTTCAGATCCGCACCACTATTGCTTTGGAACTGAGTAATACGCACATACCCATACCCATCGCCTAGTAAGCGCGATTTAACACTCGTCACTTTGATAATGTCGCGAATTACCGTTATTTCAAGTGGCTTCTGCTCACCTTCGCGAAGAATCGTTAGCTTAATTTTGGTGCCGGCTTCACCGCGCATACGGTTAATCGTTTCATCAATACCAATGTTTTGTAGAGACTCACCATCGATACGCGTGATCAAATCACCGGGTTTAATACCTGCCTTCTTCGCTGGTGTGTCATCGATTGGAGTAATAACTCGAATAAACCCGTTTTCTTGGGATATTTCAACACCTACGCCGCCAAATTCGCCGGATGTGTGCTCTTGTAACTCTTCAAAGGCTGCTGGTTCTAAATAGCTAGAGTGCGGATCAAGCCCCGCGATCATGCCGCGAATGGCATCTTCTAGTACCTTGGCATCATCTACCGGCTCAACATACGCTTGTTTAATGCGATCAAACACTTCACTAAAGCGTCTTAGCTCTTCTAAGGGTATCGTCTGCGGCTCATCAATAATGGAGCCTTCATTGGCAGCGATTCCTATAGGCGAGATAGCCAAACCTAAAACGAGAGCAGAAGATAGCAAAGCATTATTCAATAAAGATCGACCAGCAACACCTGTGAAGCGCATAGATTAATTTTCCTTTGTAACAATCAGCTTAGGCACTAAGCAATGAACCATTTATCCACATTCAACATAATTTACTTTTGAGATGCTAGCCATGTGCGCGGATTAATAGCTTTACCTTTGTATCGGATCGCAAAATAGAGACCAGGTTCACTGTAACCTCCACTTTGTCCAACCGTGGAGATAGTGTCACCTTTAGCAACCCAATCACCCGTAGTTTTTAGCAATGCATCATTATGACCATATAGGCTCATGTAACCGTCACCATGATCAAGTATCACCAGCAAACCGTAACCGCGTAACCACTCTGAAAAAACGACCCTGCCAGAGTGTACCGCGCTGACCGATTGCCCAGAACGACCTGATATCAGCAACCCATCGTAAGTCAGATTATCATAACTACTCCCAAAGCTTCTGACTATCTTCCCTGCGAGGGGCCATGCTAATTTACCACGGAGCGTTTTAAAGGCTTGATCCTTTTGTATTAGATTAGCTAACGACAGGGACTTCTCGATATCAGCTAATAGTGTCGCTAACCGTTTTTGATCTTGTTGAAGCTGACTCAGTTTTGACTGCCCTTTTTTTACGCTCTGCTGCAAAGCAGCTACACGCTCGGCTCGTTCTTTTTTGAATGTTTGTTGCTGTTCTAATTCCGCCTTAAGCGTCTCTCGGTTAGCAATAATGGATTGGTGAGTTGAATCTATCGCTTGGTGCGTCGACGCTAAATCCTGCAAGAGCGCTTGATATTGAGCAATTTCATCGGCTTGAGCCTGCGTAAATCGGTCATAATAATGCATCATTCGAGACAACTGCTCTGGATCACGCTGGTTCAGCAACATGAATAGACGTGGTTGCTGCCCTAAACGGTATTGCTGAAGCATCAATTGCTCGATTGACTCACGCCCCTCATCAAGTGACTTCTGTAATTGCTCTCGCTTATCTTCATAGCCTTTGAGGTCCGTATTGAGGCTACCCAGCTGCCGATCAAGATCATGAATACGCTTACCAATCTGACTAATTTTATTCTCTGTTTCAGCCAACGTTTTAGCAGCACTACTTTGCTGTTGCCGATCTTTTTTAAGGCGTTGCTCTACACCTTTAATTTCAGACTTAAGCGCAGACAACTGTTTTTCGGTCGCTCGCTTATCATCAGCAGCACCGACTGTACTAGACAGGACCAACACACATATCCAGATAACAAAACGACGCAGACGCATAAATGGGACCGGTAAAAAAGGCCGCTGATGCGGCCTCTTAAGGTTAATTAAACTCAACAAGATTCTTGCCCGTCATCTCCGCCGGTTGCTCAATATCCATTAACGATAATAGCGTTGGGGCAAGGTCGCATAATGCGCCATCGTTAAGCGAAATGGATGCTTTACGCGGACCATCATAGATAAGTGCAACAGGGAAGCTCGTATGTGCCGTATGGGCTTGGCCTGATTTTGGGTCTCGCATCATTTCCACATTACCATGATCCGCTGTCACTAGGGTTTCACCACCGACTTCGGCCATGGCTTCTAGAACACGCGTAATACTTTGATCCACGGCTTCAACTGCCTTCACCGCCGCGTCAAAGATACCAGTATGGCCAACCATATCGCCGTTAGGATAATTGCAGACAATTAAATCGTACTTTCCGCTTTTAATCGCTTCTACTAGCTTATCAGTCATTTCCGGCGCACTCATTTCAGGCTGCAAGTCATACGTAGCAACAGAAGGAGACGGTATTAAGATACGGTCTTCCCCGGCGTAAACGGCTTCTTGCCCCCCATTAAAGAAAAAAGTGACATGCGCATACTTCTCTGTCTCAGAAATCCGCAACTGCGTTTTCCCCAATCTGGACAAATACTCACCAATATCATTTTTAATCGTGAACGGGGGATAGGCACACGAAGCTGGAATCGACGCTGAGTACTCAGTCATCATCACGTAGTCTGCAAGCTTAGGCTGTGCTAAACGCTCAAAACCATCAAAGCTATCTCCTTCGACAAAAGCACGTGTAATTTCTCGAGAACGATCAGGGCGAAAGTTTGCACAGATAATAGCGTCACCATCCGCAACCGTCCCTACCGCCCGACCATCACGTGTAATAACTGTCGCACTTACAAACTCATCATTCTCATCGCGCTCATAGGCTGCTTTTAACGCCTCAACTCCATTGATCGCGGTATATTCCGACTTCGCCACACTCATTGCATCATACGCTTGCTGCACACGATCCCACCGGTTATCGCGATCCATCGCGAAATAGCGGCCGACCACCGTCGCAACAGAGCCTTTTCCTAGTGACGTAAACAAGGCATCAGCTTTCGTCAATGAAGATTCTGCAGAGCGTGGAGGCGTATCACGACCGTCCGTCACAGCGTGAAGATAAATCTCTCTTGCTCCCCGATCAGAAGCCATTTTAATCAACGCAAAGATATGATCTTCGTGGCTATGCACGCCACCAGCAGATAGCAGACCTAAAACATGAATCGCCTTACCTGCACTAATAGCTTTATCCATCGCAGCGGTTAGTACTTCATTCTGCACAAACACGCCATCATCAATGGCTTTAGATATACGTGTGAAATTCTGATAAACAATACGACCTGCACCGATATTTGTATGCCCAACCTCTGAGTTACCCATCTGGCCATCAGGCAAACCAACCGCCAAACCAGACGTCGCTATACGAGAATTAGGGTTATTAGCTAATAAAGCATCCCAGGTAGGCGTGTTAGCCACTTCTACGGCAGACGATGGGGTAGATTCAATACCAAAACCATCAAGGATAAGTAAAGCTTTCGGTATACGGATATCACTCATTGGGATACTGGCCTTGTGTAAAGTTTAAAGGACTTATTTTACTGTGATTCAAACCAATTGGCTAACCCTGTCAATTACCCCTTATAACCGTCAACTGAGCATTGTATAATTTCGCGCTCAATCATCGCCGCCACTTCAGGCTTAAGACCGTTTAGGATGCACAATGGAACAATTTATTGAATTTGCTACAAACAACATAGTGCTCATCGCAGCGTGGGTTGCAACATTGACTTTACTGCTTTGGACGGAAGGCCAAAAAGGTGGCAAGGCAGTCTCTCCGGCCATCGCAACTCAGATGATTAACAAAGAAAACGCGGTCATCGTTGATATCCGAACAAAAAAAGAATGGGATACCGGCCACATAACAGGTGCTAAGCACATACCTATCGCCGACTTAACACGCAGAATCGATGAACTAGAAAAGTTCAAAACTAAGCCCATCATTGTCGTATGCAACATCGGACAGACGGCAGGAACAGCCAGCAAACAATTAAAAGATGCTGGTTTTGAAAATGTGACGCGCTTACAAGGTGGCATTACTGAATGGAAAGGCCAAAACCTACCTATCATTAAGAAGGCCAAATAATGTCCGTTATTATTTACAGCTCAGATTGGTGCCCTTTCTGCACGCGCGCCAAGATGCTACTAGGCCATAAAAATATCGAATTCACCGAGATCAAGGTAGATAACAACCCTACGCTACGGCAAGAAATGATGGAGCGCTCGAACAAACGTACTGTACCTCAAATTTTCATTGGGGATACACATGTAGGTGGGTGTGATGACCTTTTTGCACTAGAACAACAAGGCAAACTTGATACACTTCTAAATCAAAACTAATAAGGATCTAACATGTCTGAGAATGAACAAGCTGCACCGCAGCAAAAAGGCCCACAGTTTGCTGTGCAACGCCTGTACCTTAAAGACAGCTCTCTAGAGACACCGAATAGCCCTCAGGTTTTCACCAAACAGTGGAAGCCAGAAGTTAATTTAGAAATGAACACTGCCACTAATCAGTTAAGCGAAGAACACTACGAAGTTATACTAACGCTAACAGTTACTGCAAAGAATGATGGCGACACTGCATTTTTAGTGGAAGTTCACCAAGGCGGTATCTTTTTGGTAGGCGGCATGTCAGAGCAAGAAAAAGCTCATGCATTAGGTGCATTCTGCCCTAACGTGCTGTTCCCTTACGCTCGCGAAGCGGTGGATAACCTAGTGACTAAAGCTAGCTTTCCTCCCTTGATGCTTGCCCCTGTCAATTTTGATGCGTTATATGCTCAAAAAATGCAGCGCGCTGCCGCAGAGCAACCCGCAGAAACACATTAAGCGCTCGCTTATTATTGCTCGAAAGATTTAATGATCTACTGAGCCAACAGACGAACAAGCAATAGCGACTTGTTCGTCTGTCATTAACAATAGCCAAATCACTTATCGATATTTATTAGCTACCATCATTCGCTTTCGGCGCGACCTCTTCTGCTTTACCAGACACGTTATCAGCGTCTGCATAATGCTTCTGGTGCTCAGTTTTCTTGCGAACCCACTGCACTAAATCAGTCCACATACGACTAATATCTCTATCTGTCGGCATAATGCCTGCGTGCGGCAACTCTATTGTCATTACCGGTATTTGCCTCACAAACCATGCATAATTACCTAATGACCCTGGATATGTTCCTAGCTGACGCAAATACAACGGCCCCAGCTTACTAGGCGGCTTAAGACTATCGCCGTCAAAGTCTAAAATACCATGCGGCGCATGCACTGAAATAACGACGGTTGGCTGGTATTCATCAATTAGCTGTCGAATCATACGGGTTTCAGGCTCACTGAGTGGCGCTGTACCTGGGTAATAACGTGCTCTTTTTTTTGCGCGCTCTTGCCAATGCACTAGCGGCTCAGAAAAACCGGCTGCCGGTTCAAAATTGCGATTGAGATCAACCGCATTCGCATTAACACGAGACGAGCGCTTCTGCAGCAAACCATCCGGGTTTGCTAAGGGCAGAAAATGCCAATCAAAGGCACCACTGTGATGTGCCAGTAATGTGGACAACCATTTGAACGTCACGCTGACACTGGAATATTCATCACCATGAATACCTCCTATAAATAAAATGCGCGGTGCGCCATCATGTGCAGCCGAAAAATGCTTTTCAACAACAGGTAAGCCGTTTACCGAGAAAAATCTCGGCGCAGCAAAGCCTATCTTCATGCATTCTTTAGTCGACACACTGGATAGCTTTTTACCTATTTTATGGCACAGGGAGTCAACAGCCGACTCAACGGGTATATCCCGCTTATCGGGAAGACTGGTATTGGCAAAAAGATAACCAGAAAAGAATAACAAGCAAACAGATACGGTTCGTAACATGACACATTAACACTCTAAAAATACTGGCTGCAGTCTAACCCGGCTTTGTAAAAAGGCCATAAAAAAACCGGCGGATAGCGCCGGTTTTTTTAAAAGATCCATGAGTTATCGGTTAGATGAAAGCATCTTACGAATATCTCGATTCATCGGCAAACGGAAATCATAAGAAGACAGAACACGGCTATCATCAACACTCACAAGGCGCGCATTAACATAGACATACTCACCACCTACAGCATATGTGCCGACTAAAACAGCCTGCGCATCATGTTCCGCACTCACATGACGAAGCTCACGAGAGAGCATAAACTCACCGACACGTGGCTCCATGTATAAACTATTACGCAAGCGAATTTCGATCATATTAAAGCCACGGCCTACTAAATCACCTGCAACAGTATCACCCACCAAACGACCGAATGTTGAGGACTCTTGTAGATTATCAATATTGGCAAAGCTCGTTGAGAGAATCGCTTTTTGTTTATTAATAGGTAGAACAGCGTTTTTAACCAGCATCTGTGTAGCGTCACTGACCTCTTGTACCAAATCCACCTTCTGATCTGATATACGTGCCGCTTTATTAGAGGCGCAACCTGTTAGCAACGCACTAGCCAATACCAATGCAGAAACACTTTTCCAGTCAAACATCTTCATCGACTTACTCCTTAACGATCGGTAACACGAATGGTACGCGTCGTTTTAGCCGGTGCGGCATATTGTGCTTTGTCGCCCGAGTTGATGTAGTAGATGTTGGTAGATGAGTGCAGTAAACGACCCTCTTCCGATACCCGTGTGGTGACAGCAATCTCTGTTGAGCTTTCATCAACTAAATTGCCAGCCAAGGCATCAGCGACTAACGCAAAAGGGAGAGCAACTAATCCAGGCTCACTCCAATCAGCTGCTAACGATAACACTCCGATACCTGCGGCTAATGCCGTATATGTGCCTTCAGGCTGGCGAATATGGCCTTGATCTTGATGCTCAACGAGATTCACATCATACGTAATTTCAGCGGCTGTTGTTGGCGTCAACATAACATTGCCCCCGCCCTGTACTAACTCACTCGTTAACATCTCACGGAAAGTTTTATCAAATGCAGTATCAGTATTACCAGGCACAACATATACAGGTTGATCTTTCAGCTGATGTAAAATACCTTTCGCTTCATAATCTGCTAACACTTGCCAGTGATGCATCGCTTGCATCTTTTTCTGTTCAGTCAGCGGATAAGATTGAGCAATAGGGGCTTGAGAAGTGTTAGCGTAGAAGCATCCCTGTAATGACAGAGTCATTGCTCCTAGCAAGAAAGCTTTTTTGATCATCAGCGTGTCCTTTGAAAAGATCCATTTATGGCAGTATGTTAAGCGATTTAAACGCTAAGGTACATGTTATCGCTGCACTCAGACTGAACAACCTTTATAACCTAACTGCCGCCATGCCTCATAAACAACAATGGCACAGGCATTCGATAAGTTAAGGCTGCGACTATCCACCCCCATAGGCAACTTAATCAACTGTCCAGTGGGGAGACTCTCACGTACTTCTACTGGCAAACCACGCGTTTCAGGTCCCAGCAAAATAACATCACCTTCAGCAAAGTTCGCATCGCTATGATAGCAAGTACCTTTCGTTGTCATGGCCCATACTTTTGGCTGATTCAATGCAGCCAGACAATCTGCTAACGAGTCATGTACTTTTAGCGATGCAAACTCATGGTAATCCAATCCAGCCCTGCGTAATTTTTTATCATCTAACGCAAAACCAAGTGGCTTTATCAGGTGTAATTGAAAACCTGTATTCGCACATAAACGAATAATATTACCTGTATTAGGTGGGATTTCCGGTTCGTATAAAACAACATTCAGCATAAATAAGCCCATTTATTAAAAGCGAGCCTATTATACCCTGATAACACCCGATAAGTGACCAAAAGGGCCGAACCGACTACTCGTCGTCAGCGCTTTCGACCGCCATATTCAGCTCTTTAATTTTACGGGTGAGCGTATTACGCCCCCAGCCGAGCAACTCTGCCGCATCGCGACGACGTCCTGCCGTATGAGTTAGCGCAGTCTCAATCATAATTTTCTCAAAGGAGGGAATTGCTGAATCCAAAATACTTTTTTGACCCGCTGCAAGCTGCTGATCCGCCCAATTACGTAATGCATGCTCCCAGTTTGAAGTAGTAACTTCAGCTTTCCCTTGCTGCTCAACCAACTCAGGAGGCATATCAGAAATCAAGACTTCTCGACCTGACGCCATCACGGTTAACCAGCGACAGGTATTTTCTAGCTGACGGACATTACCTGGCCATGCCAGATCACACATAAATTCTTCTGTCTCACTTCTTAACACTTTAGGCTCAACGCTCAACTCTTCAGCAGACCGTTGTAGGAAGTGACGCGCTAAACGTGCGATATCTTCACGACGCTCAGACAGCTTAGGGATATGAATACGGATCACATTCAGGCGATGAAACAAATCTTCACGGAATCGGCCTTCTTGCACTAACCCTTCAAGATTTTGATGAGTTGCCGCAATAATACGAACATCCACCTTAACAGGCGTATGACCACCTACACGATAAAACTCACCGTCAGCCAACACTCGCAATAAACGCGTTTGCGTTTCGGCTGGCATATCACCTATTTCATCCAAAAATAAGGTGCCGCCATCAGCCTGTTCAAAACGACCACGGCGCGCTGATGCTGCGCCAGTGAAAGCGCCCTTTTCATGACCAAATAATTCAGATTCGATTAAATCCTTCGGAATAGCTGCCATGTTTAAAGGAATAAAAGGCTGAGTCGAACGCGGGCTGTGCTTATGCAAGGCATGGGCAACGAGCTCTTTACCCGTGCCCGACTCACCATTAATCAATACTGTTATATTGGAATGCGACAAACGGCCGATCGCACGAAACACCTCTTGCATTGCAGGCGCTTCACCAATGATTTCAGCTGTATCGACTTCGGCATCCGGCACAATCTCATTGCGCTGCTCAACTGCATGCTCAACGGCACGCTTAACCAAAGCAACCGCCTCATCAATATCAAACGGTTTAGGAAGATATTCAAAAGCGCCACCCTGATACGAAGCCACTGCACTATCAAGGTCCGAGTGTGCTGTCATAATGATAATTGGCATTTCAGGATGCGTTTCTCGAATGACGGTCAACATCTCTAAGCCATCCATTCCCGGCATGCGAATGTCACTAATTACTGCATCAGGCGCGCCATGCTTAAGCTGCTTTAATACCTCATCGGCATTTTCGAATGTCCGGATCTCAAGACCCACCTGATCAAGAGCACGCTCTAAAACCCAGCGAATTGATCGGTCATCATCAACAATCCATACATTACCGGACATCTTCATTTCTTAACTCCAATGGGATATACAAGGAAAAGCGGGTACGTCCCGGCTCACTTGAACATTCAATCAAACCATGATGTTGATTGACTATAGATTGGGCAATCGATAAACCAAGCCCCGAGCCTTCAGCTCGACCACTGATCATCGGATAAAATACATTACTTAACATGTCCGCAGGAATCCCTGGACCATTATCAATGATATCCAGGCAACACACTAAACGATGCCGTTCGGAACCGAGAGTCACTTGACGCTTGGCTCGCGTTTTTAACGTGATACACGCACCTGCAGTATTGCTCTCTTGCAAGGCTTGCATAGCATTACGAATTATATTTAGGTTAGCTTGGATCAGTTGCTCTGTATCGCCAATAAATTCCGGGATACTCGGATCATAATCTTTCACGAACTGAATCTGACCTTCGCACTCTACATCGACCAGCGTGCAAACGCGCTCCAAGACTGCGTGAATATTGACGGGTTCAAGTTTAGGTAATTTATGAGGCCCGAGAAGCCGATCGACTAAATTTCTTAGTCGATCGGCTTCTTCAATAATAATTTGGGTATATTCGTGCAAGCTAATATCATCTAGTTCTCGTTCTAACAGTTGAGCAGCCCCACGTATCCCGCCTAGCGGATTTTTGATTTCATGTGCCATCCCTCGTACAAGATTCCTCGTCGTAGCATGGCGGGTTAACAGCTCTTCTTCACGCTCTATACGTAACAAACGGTCCCTCGCCTGAATTTCGATGAGCAACAAGGTATCTTCTTGCACTAACATCGGGTTAACGCTGTAATCGACAGTGATTTCATGTCCATTCATCGCGATTAATTTAGCTTCACGCCGTGTATAGGCATGACCTGACGTCACTGTTGACTTAAGTACCTCTACTTCACCTGGATCTTGCGTAAGCCATTCTTCAACGTTACACGTACTTAAACGCTTAGCCGTTGCTTCCAATAACATCTCAGCGGCAGGATTCATGTATTCAATTTGAAGATTCTCATCCAGCAAAATGACACTGGTCGATAAATTTTCCAAAATTTGCTTATGGGTTTGCTTCCTGAACATCCTAGTAACCGCCTGAATTAGATAACTTTACAAATGCAAGAAAAAAGCCAACCCCCTTATTTCAAAAGGATTTAGCTACACACCCCGTATTACGTGCTCACTTTCAGCCCCGAACACACTAACACGCCCTAGCACTCCGCTCTATTTTGGTGCACGAAGAGCAGCTCTATATTCGACAAGAGTTGACATCCGATACGATGGCAAAAAAAAACCTCCCGAAGGAGGCTTTTTCACATTCTATAAAGAAGCTTACAGAGAGTAGTAAAGATCGAACTCTACTGGGTGAACAGTTCGGCTAATTTTTTCAGCTTCTTCTGTTTTCAACGCGATGTAAGCATCAAGCATGTCGTTGGTGAATACACCACCTTTCGTCAAGAACTCACGATCAGAATCCAAGCAAGCTAGCGCCTCCTCTAAAGAACCCGCAACTTGTGGGATTTTAGCCGCCTCTTCTGCTGGAAGATCGTACAAATCTTTATCAGCTGCATCGCCAGGATGGATTTTGTTCTGGATACCATCAAGACCCGCCATCATCAATGCCGCGAAGCACAAGTATGGGTTAGCCAATGGATCAGGGAAACGTGTTTCAATACGGCGAGCTTTATCGCTAGTTACGTAAGGAATACGAATAGAAGCAGAACGGTTACGAGCTGAGTAAGCTAGCATAACAGGAGCTTCAAAGTGAGGAACCAAACGCTTGTAAGAGTTAGTTCCTGGGTTAGTGATCGCATTTAACGCTTTAGCATGCTTAATGATACCACCAACGTAGAAAAGAGCTGTTTCGCTCAAACCAGCGTACACGTCACCAGCGAAGATGTTTTTGCCATCTTTAGTCAAAGACTGGTGTACATGCATACCAGAACCGTTATCACCCACCATCGGCTTAGGCATAAAGGTAGCTGTTTTACCGTACGCATGGGCAACATTATGCACGCAGTATTTCAAAATCTGAACTTCGTCAGCTTTAGATACTAGTGTGTTAGCGCCAACGCCGATTTCACACTGACCAGCAGTTGCTACTTCATGGTGATGCACTTCAACATCTAGGCCCATTGCTGTCATTGCGTTACACATGTTACCGCGCAAGTCATGCAGTGAATCAACAGGTGGTACAGGGAAGTAGCCGCCTTTAACTCGTGGACGGTGACCTGAGTTACCGTGTTCGTATTCATTATTAGTAGACCAAGCCGCTTCTTCAGACGTAATCTTATAGCCACAGCCACTCATGTCACTATGGAAGTGCACTTCATCAAACACGAAGAACTCAGGCTCAGGACCAAAGAACGCAGTGTCAGCAATACCAGTAGACTTCAAGTACTCTTCAGCGCGCTTGGCTACTGAACGTGGGTCACGCTCG
>Ga0115007_10000903_pt1 | contig 19358 bp, 15 predicted proteins | sample ArcOceMetagenome_2_FD_87166 | JGI IMG/M metagenome (GOLD analysis project Ga0115007, IMG submission 87166) | Marine eukaryotic phytoplankton communities from Arctic Ocean - Arctic Ocean ARC135M Metagenome | ecosystem: Environmental > Aquatic > Marine > Oceanic | place: Arctic Ocean | collected...
TCAATATATCGCCAAATTGTAACAAATACCCAGTTTTCCAACAACCTAGCACTGCCTAAATAGGCGCTATTTCCACAGCGATAGTGTTAATCAGCTTGGCGACGCAAATACGTCGGAATATCCAAAAGATCGACATCTTTATCCGTTGCCTTTGTCACTGTCCGTTTCTCACCAGGCTCAAGAAGAGCCTCTTGTTTCTGACGACGCAAAACAGAAGGAAGTTCAATTTGTTCTTTTGGCTGCCCATCAAGGCGCTGATTACTTTGATGGTTATCCGGCTTTACCGTTTCTACACGCTTATCAAAACCGGTTGCAACAACCGTAACGACAAAGTCATCAACCATATCTGGGTCTATGACCGTTCCTATAACGATAGTCGCGTCATCTGATGCATATTCTTCAACAATATTACCCACTTCGGTAAATTCGCCTAAGCTCAGATCCATACCAGCAGTAATGTTAACCAGAATACCACTGGCACCTTTCAAATCGACATCTTCTAAAAGCGGGCTGTTAATTGCGGCTTCAGCAGCTTTCGTTGCACGATCTTCACCACGCGCTTTACCCGTCCCCATCATTGCCATACCCATCTCAGACATGACCGTACGTACGTCTGCAAAGTCGACGTTGATCATACCAGGGCGGATAATCAAATCAGCAATACCTTGCACCGCGCCGCGTAATACATCATTCGCTGTATTAAAGGCGTTGAGCAAGCTGCAATTACGACCCATAACTTGCATAAGCTTTTCGTTAGGAATAATGATTAAGGAATCCACGTGTTCACGCAGTTCTTTAATACCTTCCAACGCGATTTTCATGCGCTTTTTACCTTCAAACGGAAAAGGCTTAGTCACTACCGCTACGGTGAGAATACCTAAATCACGAGCCACAGCAGCAACAATAGGTGCTGCTCCTGTACCTGTGCCACCACCCATACCCGCTGTAATAAACACCATATCGGCGCCTTTCAGCATCTCAGCAATACGCTCTCGATCTTCGATCGCGGCTTGTCGTCCAATTTCTGGGTTTGCACCTGCACCTAGGCCTTTGGTTGTTTCACCACCTAACTGAATTACCGTATGCGCAGACATATTCACTAATGCCTGTGCATCCGTATTGGCGCACATAAAATCCACACCTTCCAGCTCACTCTTGACCATGTGCTCAACGGCGTTGCCACCGCCACCACCCACACCGATCACTTTGATCACTGCACTCTGTGGAACGCTATCTAATAGCTCAAACATAATACTCTCCTGTCGGGTTCCACGCCTTTAACTGCATTCCGGCGATCTTGTCCGAATCCTTTCACCAAAGTCCTAAAAATTACCTTTTAGCCAGTCTTTACACCGGCTAAGCAAACCCGGCCCTTCCCTTTTCGGTTTAGGCGGCTTTACCTTTCGTTCTTTTACTTCTTGCTTTTGCACTGGAGACTTATCCGCTGAAATACGCTCTTCACTGCGCATAGGAACATGCGCAGTCGTCGCACTCCGGCCAACATGCCCCCCTTGGGCCGCATAATGCAACAATCCCATTCCTGTCGAAAAGATAGGGTTTTGCAAAATATCATCCATTCCACGCACACCTTGCGGCATAGCAAGGCGCACCGGCATATGAAAAATTTCTTCCGCAAGCTCGACCACGCCTTCCATCTTCGCGCTACCACCCGTTAACACGACACCAGCAGGGATTAGATCCTCAAAACCGCTGCGTCTTAGTTCGTTTTGCACTAAGGAGAAAAGCTCGTCGTAGCGTGGTTCAACCACTTCGGCTAGCGCTTGACGTGATAAATCCCGCGGTGGACGATCGCCCACACTAGGCACTTTTATCGTCTCATCTGCATTAGCTAGTTGAGCCAACGCACATGCATACTTAATTTTTAATTGGTCGGCGTGCTGAGTCGGTGTACGCAGCGCCATAGCGATGTCATTTGTTACCTGATCTCCTGCAATAGGGATCACACCTGTGTGACGTATAGAACCACCGGTAAACACAGCAATATCGGTGGTTCCTCCACCAATATCGACCATACAAACGCCTAGATCTTTTTCATCTTCAGTCAGTACCGCATAGCTCGAGGCCAACTGCTCAAGCACAACCCCATCAACTTCTAAACCGCAGCGACGCACACATTTTTCAATGTTTTGGATCGCATTTGTTGCACCAGTCACTAGGTGTACCTTCGCTTCTAAACGAACACCTGACATACCGAGTGGCTCTTTGATACCTTCTTGATGATCGATCAAATACTCTTGTGGCAAAATATGCAGAATTTTTTGATCTGCAGGGATTGCCACGGCACTCGCCGCATCAATAACCCGCTCTAAATCCTGTTCAGTCACTTCACGATCGCGAACTGCCACAATGCCATGCGAGTTCATGCTGCTGATATGGCTTCCTGCAATCCCGACGGTAACCGAATGGATTTTGCATCCAGCCATCAGCTCGGCTTCTTCAACCGCTCGCTGAATTGAGCTAACCGTCGACTCGATGTTCACAACAACGCCACGCTTTAATCCACGCGAAGGGTGAGAGCCGATTCCGACCACTTCAACCTGCTCGTCTGGTAAAACCTTCGCGACTAGGCACACCACTTTCGAAGTGCCTATATCCAGTGCGACGATCATATTTTCATCTGCCATTCAATTAGCCTGCCTTTGCCTTATCATCCTGAGTGCGCCATTTAACCGCTGCACCATTGGTATATCGAATATCAACTCGTTCTATATCAGCAGCTCTCGCGGCCAATTGTTGATCATAAATCTGTAAAAAACGCTTTAAACGGTCTCTCAAATGCTCACGACCAACGATCACTTCAATACCGTTATTTAACTCCAGCGTCCACGCCCCTCGCGCTTCCATCGTCAATCCGACCATGCGGATGTCTGCTTCTTGAAACAACACACTTAAATTGTGATATTGCTCCATTAAATATTGTGTTTCTGTCGCTGGACCTTTCAATACCGGTAAGTCACTGTAAATACCTTCTTTTTCAGGCCAAAAAATATCACCTTGGTGGTTCAACAAACCCTTATCGCCCCAGCGTGCCACAGGGATTTGCTCGTCTATGACCACTTCAATAGCGGGCGGCCACTCCCTACGGATCTGCGCTGCATGCACCCAAGGCTCTTCCAACAGTCTTTCACGTAATTGGCTAATATCGAGATGAATCAACGGCGCATTAATACCCGCTGCCAATTTCGTCGCCACTTCCGTTTTGTTGAGGTATTTGGTATCGCCTAATACCCTCACTTCGGATATGGGTTGATCTAACCACCCAATAAAACGTTGATACCCAGAAAACAATGCCGCACAAAAAATCAAAGCCGCCGTCATTATAATAATCGGACGCCAATACCAATCCGGTTCAGACTCAGCGACTAAGCCCTCACCAGGAACCTGCACTTTTGGCAGATCATTTTGATCAAAGACTTTGAGCTTTTGTAGGCCGGTTGCCATTCCCTATGCCTCGCTCACTATCTCAACAACCAATTGCTCAAAGCTTATCCCCGCCTCTTTAGCAGCCATCGGAACTAAACTATGATCCGTCATACCCGGCGCTGTATTCACTTCAAGCAGGTAAAAGTAACCACGGACATCTTGCATCACATCGACACGCGCCCAATCTTTACAACCCAGCGCTTTAAACGCCTTCTCCGCCAACACAAGCAACTCTTCTTGTTGCTTCTCACTCAATTCATTATCAAACATATAACGCGTATCGTTGGCTTGATACTTCGCATCAAAATCATAGAAGTCGTGCGGGGTTTCTAATCGAATCGCTGGTAATGCCTTGTTGTTCAGTACCGCAACAGTAAATTCAGATCCGGTAATCCATTGTTCTGCAATCACACAGCTGTCATATTGGCAAGCATCTTTCCATGCTGATGCGAGTTCAGCACGATTACGCACCTTATGCATACCAATGCTTGAACCCTCATGTGCGGGTTTGATCATCATTGGGTAATCTAGTTCAACTTCACAGCGGTTTAAATCTGCATCTGTTTCGAGAAGCACAAAGGGCGGCGTTGGTAAATTAGCCCCTACAAATAATTGCTTACTACGTAATTTATCCATGCCGATTGCCGATGCGGAGACACCACTGCCGGTATACGGCAGGTTCATCATTTCTAACAAACCTTGTAAGGTACCATCTTCACCTCCACGACCATGCAAAATCAAAAAAACACGATCTATTTCCGGCTCGCTTAATTGTGTAATAGGGTTCAATGTTCCTTCCGGGCCAAACAGATCGATTCCAAATGCATTAACACCCGCACGCAATAAAGCGTGTAAAACGGCTTCTCCACTTTTAATAGATACAGGACGCTCTGCTGAGTTACCACCATACACAACCGCAACACGGCCTAATGCTTGTGCTTGCTGATCAGAGATTTGATAACTCATATTACGCTCCCTGTAAGATCGATTTCAGCTAATTGATGCGCCAGCGCAGTGATATTACCGGCCCCTTGCGTTAAAACAATATCACCTGGCTGCAATAAATTACTGAGCACACTGGGAACCTCATCAGGTGTTTTGACATACACTGGATCGAGGTTACCGCGTTGACGAATACTACGACATAAGCTTTTGCTGTCAGCGCCAGAAATGGGCTCTTCACCCGCGGCATAAACTTCCATCAGCAGCAGAGTGTCCACTTCAGAAAGTACCTGCACAAAATCCTCATACAAATCACGTGTCCGCGTATAACGGTGGGGTTGATAGATCATGACCAAACGCTTATCCGGCCAGCCTGCTTTTACCGCTTTAATAACCGCTTCAACTTCGCGAGGATGGTGGCCATAATCATCCACCAGCATTGCGGTGCCACCCTCAACAGGAATATCACCTAACACTTGGAAACGGCGATCAACGCCCGAGAATTTTTCAAGAGCAACACAAATAGCCGTGTCATCGATACCTTCATCCGTAGCGACAGCAATCGTAGCCAAAGCATTAAGCACATTATGCACACCAGGCATATTCACGGTTATGGCTAAATCGGGCTTACCATCAGGCCTTTTTGCCGTGAAATGTGTGTGCATGCCGTTCTGACGAATATCGACAGCACGATAATCTGCGTTTTCATTTAAACCGTACGTCAAGATAGGACGGCTTATATCGGGCAAAATGTCGCACACTACAGGGTCGTCAGTACATAAGACCGCAAGACCATAGAAAGGCAGGTTATGCAAAAACTCAACAAAAGTACGCTTCAATACATTGAAGTCGCCACCGTATGTATCCATGTGGTCAGCATCAATATTAGTGATAATTGATACCATTGGCTGCAAATGCAGGAACGATGCATCACTTTCATCAGCTTCAGCGATCAAATAACGACTAGCGCCCATACGCGCATTGGTGCCTGCACTATTAAGGCGGCCACCTATGACGAACGTTGGGTCTCGATCGCCTTCAGCAAATACGGAAGCTAATAAGCTTGTCGTCGTTGTCTTACCATGCGTACCTGCCACCGCTACGCCATGACGATAGCGCATCAACTCAGCCAACATCTCTGCACGTCTTACTACCGGAATACGTTGATCACGTGCAGCTTTAACTTCTGGATTTTCATCATTCACAGCGCTGGAGATAACCACAACGTCTGCGCCTTCAATATTCGATTCTGCATGGCCAATATGAATAGTGGCGCCCATGCTAACTAGGCGATCCGTCGTAGCTGAAGCGCGAATATCAGACCCCAATATTCGATAGCCTTGGTTACATAGAACTTCGGCAATACCACACATACCTACACCGCCAATACCCACAAAATGGATAGTACGGATTCGGCGCATTTCAGGAACCTCATACACCGTAGGTGCGCGGTCTTTACTACTCATTTCATCATCTCCAGACAAATATCCGCCACTCGCTGGCTGGCGGTGGGCTTACCCACTGCACGCGCTTTTTTAGCCATATCTAACAAGTGCAGTCTATCTGTCTTCTCTGTTAATAGTTTCGTTATATCATCGACCGTTAAGTCTTTTTGCTGGATGATAGTTGCCGCACCCACTTTTTCTAAATAGTGTGCATTGGCCGTTTGGTGATCATCAACAGCAAAGGGAAAAGGCACCAATAAGGCGGGCACACCTGCAATGGCTAGCTCACTAACGGTTAGCGCACCTGAGCGACAAATCACGATATCGGCCCAGCCGTAGGCTTCATCCATACGCTCAATGAACGCATCAACACGCCCTGCTAAACCATGCTCCTTATAAAGAGCACGCGTATCATCAATATGCTGTTTACCTGTTTGGTGCCATACGTCAGGTCGTTGTTCGACTGGCATTACAGACAAGGCTGCTGGCACTATTTCATTAATTGCCTTTGCGCCTAAGCTCCCTCCCACCACTAATAGTCGAATAGGGCCTGTTCGTTGAGTGAAACGCTCTTCTGGCGCGGGTAAATTTAAAATATCTCCACGAACAGGGTTACCCGTTTGTTCAACATTCGAACGTTGACCGAATGCACCAGAAAACGCTTCTAGGACTCGGTTAGCTATCTTAGCTGATATCTTATTTGTCATACCCGCTGTCGCGTTCTGTTCATGGATCACCAAAGGCACCCCCATCAACTTAGCCGCCACCGCGCCGGGGCCCGAAGCAAAGCCGCCCATACCCAACACCACATCAGGATTAACCTGCTTTACTACTGCTATTGCCTGAGAAACGGCTTTAATCAACTTAAAGGGGGCTAAAATGATACTTAGTCGCCCTTTACCTCGCACACCTTGCACATCAATAGTGTGTAAGGGGATGCCTGCTTCAGGTATGACGCGTGATTCAATTCCACGCTCCGTGCCCATCCAATGAACATTAACACCCTGCTTGCGCAAGCAATCAGCCGTAGCCAATGCGGGGAATACATGTCCACCCGTTCCACCCGCCATAATTAAGGCTGTTTTGGTCTGGCTCATGAGGGGCTACCTTCTGCAAAATCTTTTTTCGCAGGACCTGAGTTACGCGGGCTAGCTTCCTGCTCCACACCTACCTCATCAAACGTCCCAGCGCGCTTTACCGCTAATGTCTTAGTTTTTTCTGGCTTGGCTACACCGGCCTCAGCAAAACGCATTCTTTTAAGCTCAACATCAATGCGTAAAACAAGTGCGATCATGGCTGTACAGACTAGCAAGCTACTGCCGCCATAACTTAATAGTGGCAAAGTCAGGCCTTTAGTCGGAAGTGCCCCTACGTTCACTCCGATGTTAATCAGCGCTTGGCCCGCTAAAATGAAACCAAATCCATAAGCGATATATCCCATAAAGAACTGGCGCTGCTTTTCGGCTTGACGACCGATTAAGAAGATACGGGTAATCAAAATGGCGTACAAAATAACAACCGTGATCGCACCAAGAAAGCCCAGTTCTTCAGCAAGCACCGAATACACAAAGTCGGTATGAGCTTCTGGCAGGTAAAATAATTTTTGTACGCTATTGCCTAACCCCTCGCCAAACCAATCGCCGCGACCAAACGCGATCTGTGCTTGCGACAATTGATAACCCGCACCAAAAGGGTCAGCCCAAGGGTCTTGGAAAGATTTTAAACGTGCCATTCGGTAAGGCTGAATAACACCCAACAAACCCACCAAGCCAACCGCGCTGACTAGAATCAAAATAAACTGACCAAACCTCATACCACTGAGAAAGATCATGCCCATAACGCTACCCATCAATACCACGGCAGCGCCATAGTCGGGTTCAAGCAATAATAAAAAGACAAAAAACGCGAGTGGTAAGCCAGGCTTCACTACCCCTTTCCAACTCGTACGAACTTCAGCTAAACGACGTACTAAATAGCCTCCTAAATAGATAACCATACAGAATTTGGCGATTTCAGAAGCCTGTAAATTAAGGGGCCCAGCGCTAATCCACCGACGACTACCATTAACCTCCCGGCCAATACCAGGAATTAACACGGCTACCAACAGCAGAAAGCCAGCTAAGAGCAAATAAGGCCCCGAGCGCTGCCACAGCGAAATAGGTATTTTATAGGTAATCACCGCACCGATAGCTGACAGCACAATAAAAATACCGTGGCGTTGTGAAAAGAAAAAAGCACCGCCAAACTTTTGGGCTGCCACATCCATTGATGCAGAAGTAATCATGACAAAGCCCGTTAAGACCAGAGCCACCGCAGTTGCGAGCAACCAGGGATCAAATGGCATCACCGCTCCGCCCGGTAAAGAAAACCAACGCGGCATCGTTTGCAATTGCGGAGTTTTCATTACTTGGCTAGTCACAAGGCCTCCACTGCCGCCACAAACCGATGGCCACGTTCAACATAGTTTGTAAACATATCGATACTGGCACAGGCGGGCGATAACAGTATGAGATCTCCTGCTTGTGCTTTCTCAACGGCCAGCTGCACCGCTTGTTCAAGAGTAGCGGTGGTATCACTCGGACACGCGGCCAGTGTGGACTGGATCGCAGCTGCATCCTGACCAATCAATACTAAATGACGTACATATCGAGCAACGGGCGCCTTAAGGTCGTCGAATTCAGCACCTTTACCATCACCACCCGCTATTAAAATAATTTTTTGACCTTCAACAAGATCAGAACCCAGACCATCCAGTGCCGCAACGGTAGCACCCACATTTGTTCCTTTAGAGTCGTTATAGAAATCAAGCCCTGCTTTATTAGCAACCCATTGGCAGCGATGCTCCAATCCACCAAACGTTTTAAGCGTCTCAAGCATGGCTTCCATCGGAATATGCACCAGATGCCCTAACGCCAAAGCAGCCAGCGCATTAGCGACATTATGGCGTCCTGGCATGCGGATATCAGAAACAGGTAGCAAGTTTTCCTGAGCCAAAGCCAAATATTCAACACCCTCGTCTATACGTAAACCAAAGATACGAAAGTCGGGCACACCTAAACGAAAACCCCATGGTTTCATACCCATGGGTAAAAGCGGCTGAGTCAACGGATCATCTTTATTTTCCACAGCAAATTTACAACCGCGGTACACACGATGTTTAGTGTGATAGTACGCCTGCATATCCGGGTAGCGATCCATGTGGTCTGGACTAACATTGAGCACTGTAGCCACTTCTGCCCGCAGGTCATGGGTGGTTTCTAATTGGAAGCTGGATAGCTCCAGAACATAAAGTTGCTTTTCCCCTTCAGAAAGCATCTCCAGCACCGGAGTACCCAGATTACCTCCAACGCCTACCGATAAGCCGGCTGTTTCAGCCATCGCGCCGACCAGCGTCGTTACTGTACTTTTTGCGTTTGAGCCTGTAATAGCAACAATGGGTGCACGGACTTCTCGACAGAAAAGATCAATATCACCGATCAGTTTTACACCCTGCTTTTGCGCTGCCACTATCGCCGGCAAACTTTGTGCGACACCGGGACTCAAGACGATTTCAGTTGCAGATGCTAGAAATTCGGCATCTAACGCGCCTAAACGAATATCAATACCAGCAAACTCTGCACGAACCTGATCAATAGCCGGTGGATTATCACGCGTATCAGCGATAGCAAAACGAATACCCTTGCGTTGTAAATAACGCGCACAAGACAGCCCGGTTTTACCTAAACCAATAACGATGGTGAGCTGATCAGATGCTATTAACGACATATCGAGTCCTGTTATCGTATTTTAAGGGTGGCCAAACCGACCAACACCAAAACTACGGTAATAATCCAGAAGCGCACGATCACACGCGGCTCTGGCCAACCTTTTAATTCAAAATGATGATGAATAGGTGCCATGCGAAAAATACGCCGTCCGGTTAGCTTATAAGAAGCCACCTGCAAAATAACCGACACCGTTTCCATCACAAAAACACCGCCCATAATCACCAGCACTAGCTCTTGGCGAACAATAACAGCGACCGTACCTAATGCGGCTCCTAAGGCTAAAGCGCCTACATCGCCCATAAATACTTGTGCCGGGTAGGTGTTAAACCATAAGAAACCTAGACCAGCACCGACAATAGCCCCGCAAAAAATAATGAGTTCACCCGATCCTTGGATATAAGGAATCAACAAGTAATCAGCAAAACGAATATTACCGCTTAGGTAAGCAAAGATAGCCAAAGCACCGGCTACCATTACGGTTGGCATGATCGCCAAGCCATCCAAACCATCGGTCAAATTAACAGCATTAGAGGTGCCCACAATCACGAAGTACGTAAACACCACAAAGAAGATACCCATATCCAAAGCGACATCCTTGAATATAGGCACGATCAACTGCGTTTCTGCTGGACTTTGAGCGGTAAAATACAAAAATAGAGCCGCACCCAAGCCGCCAACCGATTGCCACAAATACTTCCAACGCGCCGGTAAGCCTCGCGAGTTTTTTTCAACGACTTTTCGCCAATCATCGACCCAACCCACAGCACCAAAAATAAAGGTTACAATCAACACAACCCATACGTAGCGATTACTTAAATCGGCCCATAAAAGCGTACTTACGGCAATAGACAACAGAATCAGCGCACCGCCCATCGTTGGCGTGCCAGCCTTGCTCAAGTGCGACTGCGGCCCATCATTACGTACCGACTGACCAATTTGCTTCGTTTTAAGGAAATCGATTAAACGAGGCCCCATAAACAATGACATACCTAACGCTGTTAATACGCCCATAATGCCGCGCAAGGTTAAGTATTGGAAAACCGAAACCGCTGAAAAATACTGCGACAGGTAATCGGTCAAAATCAGTAACATCTATTTATCTCCAGCCGTCAAACCGGCAACTACAGACTCCATTCCCGCACTTCGGGAGCCTTTCACTAATATTTTAAGATCGCTATGTAACAAGGGCTGCATAGCATTAAGTAAACTTATTTTATCGGCAAAATGAGCAACCAACTCTCCACCTGATGATTGAAAACCGTTAACCGCTTCCTTGCACAATTCCCCAACCGCATAAAAACGATCTATTTTCTGCTCAGCCGCGTAACAACCCAGTTCGTAATGAATAGACACTGCATCAGCACCTAGCTCGCCTAGATCACCGAGTATTAAGACGCGCTCACCTGGCAGCTCAGCCAGCGTATCAATCGCTGCCATGACAGAGCCTTTATTAGCATTGTAGGTATCATCAATCACCAAAGAGCCCGCCAAACCGGCCACTGTACATAAGCGACCCTTAACCGCCTTGAAACAAGACAAACCATCAGCCACAACATCCAATGAAAAACCGGCAGCAAGCATCAGCGCCGCTACGGCAGCAGCATTCGCAATATTATGCGCACCTAACACCTGTAACGTGACCGTAGCACTCGTGGAGCCATGGACAATATCAAACGCAAAACACCCATTGAGCTGACGACTCACATGACGCACATATAAATCGGCTTTTTCGTGTTTAACGCTAAAGCTCACCAAAGGTTTTTGACCGATACGCGTAATCCACTGACCAGCAGCGGCATCATCAAGATTCACCACTGCCGTTCCTACAGCAGACAAACCATCGTAGATTTCGCCCTTAGCATCAATAACACCTTGGAGCGATCCAAAGCCTTCTAGATGTGCGGCCATCGCATTATTAACGACCGATATATGCGGGTGCGCTAACGAAGCCGAATAAGCAATCTCACCAGCACCGCTTGCACCCATTTCAATAACTGCATATTCATGCTCTGGCGCCAGTCGCAGCAAGGTTAGCGGTACACCGATATCGTTATTGAGATTACCCTGTGTCGCGAGCGTATTACCGCAACGGGCTAACACAGTCGCAAGCATCTCCTTAACTGTGGTTTTGCCACTGCTGCCTGTAATCGCGAATAACAGGCCTGAAAAAAACGAGCGATTATATTCAGCTATTCGCCCTAAAGCGATACGCGAATCACTAACAATCAACTGTGGCACAGAAACAGCGAGCTCTCGCTCAACAATTAAGGCCACGGCACCCGCGCTAATCGCTTGATCTACAAAGTCATGAGCATCAAAGCGCTCACCCTTCAAAGCTATAAACACATCTCCTGGCTTAACCGCTCGTGTATCCGTGGTAACACCACTGATATCAACCGACTGATTACCAGCCCCTATCAACTGAGCATCTAGCGGCTTTACTAATTCATTCAAGGTAAATATGGGCTTCATCATGGATGCAATTCCCCTGCTAACTGCTTCGCTAGCTCTCGATCACTAAAAGGTAACTTCACACCCATCACATCCTGATAGTCCTCATGACCTTTACCCGCCACCAGCACCCAATCTTTGCTATCAGCCTGATGAAACGCATATTCGATCGCTGATTTACGGTCTTCAATGATCGTAGCCTGCTTAGGCGTGCTTAACCCTTGCGCTATCATATCGATAATAGAAGCAGGGGCTTCGGTACGAGGGTTATCACTTGTAATGACCAAGCGATCTGCATACAACTCGGCAATCTTAGCCATTTCTGGTCGCTTACCAACATCACGATCACCGCCACACCCAAAAACGGCCCACAACTGTCCTGAACAGTGCTGACGGCAAGCCTTTAGTGCTTTTTCTAAAGCATCAGGTGTATGCGCATAATCAACCACCACAACAGCACCGTTCGATACAGAGAAAAACTCCATACGACCGGGAACCGCTGTGACGCAAGACATAACCGTTGCAATCGCCTCCCCCTTCCAATCAAGGCGACATAACACAGCAACGGTTAGTAAAAGGTTTGAAAGATTAAAGCTGCCAACCACAGGCGCACTGAACTCAATACGTGACGAGGCTGAAGAAATCTCGATACTGAGGCGGATGCCTCGCGTGGATAACTCACTAGAAAGTGGATAAATATCAGCATCACTGTTAACTGTTGCGCTAAATCCGCAGCAAGCTACTCCCTGGTCAACTAAGCGATGAAATAGCTCTGCGCCATACGCATCATCAAGATTAATGACACGCTGCTGCACCGAATATTCAGTAAACAAGCGCGCCTTTGCTTCACCATAGGACGCCATCGTCCCATGATAATCAAGATGATCGCGACTTAGATTTGTAAATGCAGCTACGGCAAACTCAACACCGGATACACGACCTTGATCCAGTGCATGAGAACTCACTTCCATCACAACGGCATCAGCACCTTGGGCGACAAAATCAGCAAGTAGCTGATGCACACTAACAACATCTGGCGTTGTATGTGTAGCAACTGATAGCTGCCCAACAAAGCCGTTCCCAACGGTGCCTATCACAGCTGTTTTTTGGCCCAATTCACTCAACGCTTGTGCTAGGTAATGCGCACAGGATGTTTTGCCATTAGTACCTGTAATACCAATCACCGTTAACTTTTTGCTAGGGTGACCGTAAAAATTACTTACGATTTCACCTGCACGTACACTCAAGTTATCGATTGCAAAAACAGGGATTGAAAACGAATCCAAATCCACAGTAGAAACCGATGCATAATCGACAATAGCAGCTACCGCACCCTGCTTTGCGGCCTTCTCGATAAAATCTATACCTTTATGCGATACGCCGTCTCGGGCAACAAACAGATCGCCTACAACTATTGAACGACTATCAACACTAACACCACTAACAACGCAAGATGCCGCTCCATCATCTGGAGCGGCAATGCCGAGATTTGCTAATGTCCGTGATATTAAGGCAGTCATTTCATCACGACCGTGGCGCTGGATTTATCCGGCCATTGATCCGGTGCGACATTGAGCATCCGCAATGCATTTCCTGCTACACGGGAGAAAACAGGGGCAGCTACTTCGCCACCGTAATATTCTTGACCTCTTGGGTTATTCACCATGACAGCAATCACTAATCGAGGGTCAGAAATCGGCACTATCCCAGAAAAAACAGAAATGTACTGATCACCTGAATACCCACCGTTCATTGCTTTATGAACCGTACCTGTTTTACCCGCCACACGATAACCGTATACCGCCGCTCGACGACCCGTGCCAATAGGACTAATGACCGTTTCCATCATTTTCAAAACCGAGTGCGCAACCTCGGCTGGCATGACACGCTTACCAGCGGAAGGCTCATCCAATTTCAACAGACTGATAGGTAACGCTATACCATCATTTGCCAAAGGAATGTACGATTGAGCTAGCTGTAATGGTGTAACCGATAGCCCATAGCCATACGACATAGTCGCTCGCTCAACAACACGTTTTTCAGGATAATAAGGCAAGCTCCCAGCACGTTCACCCGGAAAACCACTACCCGTCGCCTGACCTAAACCCACATTTTCATAAAGGTTACGTACTGCATCCGAATGCATACTCAAGGCCAGTTTCGTAATGCCTACGTTACTGGACTTTGTAATAATCCCCGTGAGATCTAACTTGCCATAATCTCTATGATCACGAATGGTCCGCCCTTTAACACGAATATAACCAGGTGTCGTATCAACAATACTATCCACCGTATATTGGCCAGACATCAGCGCAGCAGAGATAGTTAACGGCTTAACGGTAGAACCCGGCTCAAATAAATCGGTAACGGCACGGTTACGCAAACCTTTCGGGTCTATATGAGAGCGGTCATTAGGGTTGTATGAAGGTTGATTCACCATCGCTAACACCTCACCCGTACGCGCATCCAATACAACCGCCGAGGCTGAGTCAGCATGATGCGACTGCACCACTGCTTTTAACTCGCGATAAGCCATGTACTGCAAATGTAAATCGATACTTAACTGGACATCACGACCCGGTTTCGCTTCATCTAATGACTTTATATGCTTAATAGTTCGACCTAAACGGTCCTGCATCACTAGCTTTTTGCCTGGGTGCCCGGTTAGAGCACGCTCGTACGCCAGCTCCATACCTTCTTGGCCACTACCATCAATACCCGTAAAACCAACAAGATGGGTCGCCACTTCTCCGGCTGGATAATATCGTTTGTATTCACGGTCGACATGAATGCCGCCAATATTCAACTGGTCTATTTGCTCCGCCAACTCGGGTGTTACTTGACGCTTCAGGTAAATAAATTGCTTACTTTGATGCTCTTCTAAACGCGAGACTAACTCCTGACGTTTCAGACCTAGAAGCACAGCAAGGCGATCCAACCTGGGTTCAAAGCGATCTGTACGTAAAGGATTTGCCCAAATAGTAGCGACGGGAGCACTAACAGCTAACGGCTCACCATTACGATCCGTAATTAAACCGCGATGCGCTGGCGTTAACGTTGTCCGTAATGAGCGAGCATCACCTTGACGCTGCAAAAACGCCTGATCCAAAGTGTAAAGAGAGACAAGTTTAGAGACGATACCGCCCGCCACTACCAGCAACAAAATAAAGATAAGGATGAGCCGCCAACTGCGGCCTGCAGACTCCACAATGCGATCTTGATTATTATCGCTCATATTGCACAATCTCAATCATGTTCGTTTCGGGTGACATCATCGCTAATTGCTTAGACGCTACGCGCTCAACACGGTTATTTGCACCTAACGCACTTTCTTCTAACAACAACAGGCCCCACTCCACTTGGAATTCATCCCATTGCGAAACCAGCACTTGTTGGCGGTTAAATAAATCACGGTATTCAAAAGCGGAATAGATCACACCCAAAGCGCTGACAGTAATCGCCACAACCAAAATCAAAGAGATAAAAATTGGGCGCGCTACCTCTTCACCCGTCATTAGACGCGTCGCTTGGGGTGCTATTGCCTTCTCTTGTCTTGGCGTAGCCACCTTTTTAAAAAATGGCGCCGCAACAGGCTGCTTTTGTTTTCGCTTAAACCACACGGTTATCACTAATCCCTTACTTTAATTTTGTTGCTACGCGCATCACGGCACTGCGCGAACGAGGATTCTCTTCAACTTCCGCTGTTGAAGCTTTTGACATTTTCCCTTCAGCCTTTAATCGCTGATCCAACATATCCTGCGTAAACGGAATACCACGCGGAAGATGCTCATCACCCTTCACATATTTACGAATAAAGCGCTTAGCAATACGATCTTCAAGCGAATGAAAACTAATAATAACTAACCGACCACCCACCTTTAATGAATCCAGCGCACTATCTAAACAGCGTTCCAAATCCTCTAATTCACGGTTAACATGTATACGGATTGCCTGGAAAGCACGGGTTGCTGGGTGCTTTCCTTTCTCCCATGACGGGTTTGCTTCAGAAATAATTTTAGCGAGGCGCGCCGTCGTTACGATGGGCGCTATTTCACGCTCCTTAATGATGGCTTTCGCCATACGACGACCAAATTTATCTTCACCATAGGTAAAAATAACATCCGCAATTTCAGCTTCGCTAGCATGGCTTAACCATTGGGCAGCGCTTTCACCCTGCGTTGTATCCATACGCATATCCAACGGGCCATCATTCTGAAAGCTAAAGCCTCGCGTTGGATCATCTAACTGAGGTGAATTCACGCCCAAATCCAGCAGAACCCCATCAACCTTCTCAAAAAAACCACGCTCGGTAACAAATTCGCCTAGACGAGCAAACGACCCATGGGCAATGTCAAAACGCGGCTCATCAGCAAAGCGCTTCTCAGCATGCGCTATCGCTTCTAAGTCCTTATCAATCGCCATTAAGCGACCTTTATCGGATAACTGCTCCAACACCAATGCCGAGTGACCACCACGACCAAATGTACCGTCCACATAAAACCCATCAGGATCTTGCACCAAGGCCTGAACCGCCTCATTCAGCATGACGGTTATGTGTTCAAAGGTTTCGCCATTCTCGTTACTCACTCGCATGTCCTGTTGTGGCACACCTAAGATGGTGTGCTTAAGTTGGTGTCTGCATCAATCAAAGAGATAAATCTTGTAACCCATCAAAATTGCCATCCGAGTCATCAATTTGCAGGTACTCTTCACGCGTTTCATTCCACGCCGTCTCATCCCACAACTCAAACTTACGACCTTGGCCTAGCAAAATGACCTTTTTATCTAAACCTGCATAATCCCGTAATAAAGAAGGGATTAACAAACGCCCACTGCCATCCATATCTAAGTCAGTTGCATGACCAATCAACAAACGCTGTAAGCGACGTGCTTTTGGATTAAAACTAGGAAGCGCATTAACTTTCTCTTGAATCTCCTCCCAGTCATCAATCGGGTATAGCAGAAGGCAGCGTTCTTCAGTATCAATCGTCAATACCATATGCCCAGAACACTGCACCGAGATTTGATCTCGATACCGCGCCGGAATGGCCAGACGCCCTTTGGCATCCAAATTGACTTGATTGACTCCACGAAACACAGGCCGCATTTCTCCACTTGGGCGACACCTTTATTCACAAAGCGCCACATTTACCCACAATTACCCACTACCGCACACTATAGGAACTAAACACCCCCTTTGCAAGTTTGAGACAGAGGTATTCACTCACTAAAAAAAGGGTGTATTAGCAAAATTGATTCAAGTGGATTAATAAAAGCCACCGAAAAAGATCAGCCTTATAAAAAACAAGGAGTTAGAGGAAAAAATAAAAGATTAGCTGCAAGTCGGCGCCGCTCAAATTGAATAAAACGACGGATAAAATTGAACACAAAAAGTAATAAGTTAAACAGTACACGCACGAAATGAAAAGTAGACGCACGGGCACATCACCAACCACACCTGACCCAATAACAATGACTGTCTACACGTTACGGAGAAAGCACAGAACCATCTAACTAGAAGATTTGAAAAAAATGAGATAAAAATACGCAGGGAAAGAGGAGTCTGAGTTCGCCTGTAAGCCGGGTTCTGTCGAGGACAGTCATTCATCTAGTATGTACATCGCTATACATCTCAAGCGACCTACCCGGATCCAGTGCGGGCCACACCTATTGGATCCCTATTTGGTCTTGCTCCTGGTGGGGTTTACCATGCCGTGGAATGTTGCCACCCACGCGGTGCGCTCTTACCGCACCCTTTCACCCTTACCGGCATCCGAAGATACGTAGGCGGTATACTCTCTGCTGCACTGGCCGTCGGCTCACGCCGCCCAGACGTTATCTGGCACCTTACCCTATGGAGCCCGGACTTTCCTCCCTCTAGCTTACGCTAAACGGCGACTGCCCGGCGAACTCAGGCGCGCATCATATCAAAAACCATTAGCAGACACTACTTACGATTTAACGCGATTTGATAGAGCGCATTTTTCTTCTCGCCTGTAATTTTTGCCGCCAGCGAAGCCGCCTGCTTTACCGGCAACTCTTCCAACAAAACATCAAGCACTTTAAGGGCTTCAGGTGAAGGCCCATCACCCACCTCCAACTCAACACCCTGCACCAGCAACACAAACTCACCCTTTTGCTGGTGATGATCTGCATTTATCCATTCGATAAGATTATCCAAGGTGTCACCTCGGATCGTTTCGAAGGTTTTTGTCAGCTCACGAGCTATAACAATATAACGATCACCACCCAAGACCTCTTTCATGTCAGCCAAGGAATCAAGAATACGATGCGTAGATTCATAAAAAATAACGGTACGCTCTTCGGCAATTAGTGCTTCGAAGTGCTGTTTTCGTCCGGTACGCTTTGCGGGTAAAAAACCCTCAAAAACGAATCTATCCGTCGGGACTCCTGCGGCACACATCGCAGTAATAACCGCACAAGATCCCGGCACAGGAACGACCTTAAAACCCGCCTCGCGGACTGCTCTTACTAAAATGAAGCCCGGATCGGAAATTAATGGCGTTCCAGCGTCAGAAATCAACGCGATAGAGTCGCCAGCAGCCAATTTATCCAGTATTGTTTGCAGTCTTTGCCGTTCGTTATGATCATGCAATGAAATCATGGGCGTTTTAATGTTAAAGTGCGCCATTAAACGGCTGCTGTGGCGAGTGTCCTCTGCCGCAACAAGAGCAACGGACTGCAGAACCTCCACGGCTCGTGGCGTCATGTCACCTAAGTTACCAATAGGTGTTGCCACAACAAATAAAACTGCATCAAACATAAATTCCATCCATCATCAGGGTGCTAGAGTATATGATGAATTTGAAACGCCTGTCTCTATCTGTTGCTTTATCGACCCTAATTGTCGGCTGCGCCATGCCGCCTATGCAAAGCCCAGATGTCATTGACAGAAATGGTAATAGAAACACCCAACAGACTGGCAGCCAATTGTCCGTCGAATCACTGATTAGCCAAGCTAACAGTGCGCAGCCCATTCAAGCGGCCCAGCTCAAATTAGCAGCAGCCCAACAACTCATCGCGCGGGGCGAAGAAGACCGCGCACTGAGCTTACTTGATGGCATCGACACTGATATTTTGCCGCCAGCCCTGCGCTTCGATATCTTAAGCCTTCAAACGCAGCGCGCTATTCAAGCCAATAATGCAGAACGTGCACTCAGCTACCTTGCCTACATGCCGAGCTTAAGCACCCTACCAGAAGAAGACGTTCTGCTATCAGAACAACTTTATGCGGATGCTTTCAATCTCAACGGACAGGCACTCGAAGAAGCTAAAATCCTCATCGAGA
>Ga0115007_10000907_pt1 | contig 19268 bp, 26 predicted proteins | sample ArcOceMetagenome_2_FD_87166 | JGI IMG/M metagenome (GOLD analysis project Ga0115007, IMG submission 87166) | Marine eukaryotic phytoplankton communities from Arctic Ocean - Arctic Ocean ARC135M Metagenome | ecosystem: Environmental > Aquatic > Marine > Oceanic | place: Arctic Ocean | collected...
CGACCCAAAAGAAATAATAGACATTGCAGCGGCATCCACAGGTGTCCTAAGTCTCGCCGCTTGGCTACCACCAACCGCATCACTTTTCACAATCGTCTGGCTCGGAATTCGGATTCTTGAGACTGACACTGTGAAAAAACTATTGAATAAGAAAGACACATAGGCCAACACGGTTATGCAACACCCAACGCCCACTTAACCGTGGGCTTTTTTTTGCCTCTTTAAAGGAGATGCACATTGATAGAACACAATTACAAATACTTTAAAATTGAAGACTTTAATTGCTCAGAAACTAATGAAAACCAAATGGAGCCGAGCTTTATTAAAAAGCTAGATAAACTAAGAGAGGTCTGCGGGTTTCCCTTTTACATCACAAGCGGTTTTCGGTCGAAAAATCATAGCGCGGAGAAATCAAAGCAAAATCCTGGCAGTCATTGCCGTGGCATCGCAGCCGACATTGCAGTCACTGGTGGTAGGCAAAGAATGCAGATTGTTAAGCAGGCGGCTGCACTTAACTTTACAGGGATTGGGGTGGCGAAAGGTTTTGTCCATGTAGATACCCGCGATACCAATTCAGTTCTATGGAGTTACTAAAATGTTACAAGCATTAATCGGTCCAGTCACAGGGTTGCTCGACAAGTTTATTGAAGACAAAGACCAGCGGAACGCCTTAGCCCACGAAATAAGCACGATGGCAGAGCGCCATGCCCAAGAGTTAGCCAAGGGACAGCTAGAAGTTAATAAGGTGGAGGCTGCCCACAAGAATCTCTTTGTTGCTGGATGGAGACCTGCTGTCGGCTGGTCGTGTTGCTTTGCCCTTGTCTACTCTACGATTCTTTCGCCAATTTTAAGCATATGGTTTAAAGTACCACCTGTTGATAGCTCGTTGTTGACAACAGTATTAATGGGCATGTTAGGTCTTGGCGCAATGAGAACCGTTGAGAAGACGAAAAACGTCCAGAGGGAGAGATAATATGGCTGGCAAAGGTTCATCTCAACGCCCCACAGACAAGGCGGCTTTCTCATCTAACTACGATGCAATATGGGGAAACCCGAAAAAGAAAGCAGAAGCAGAATCTGCGGCTAAAAGCCAGCAGAATCTACCCACGAAAACACTTAAGTAAAGTGTAGTATTTGCTCCAAGATTCGTTTATCCTTTGCGGACATTGGAGAGGCTTACTGACAAAGCTGGCTGTAAGCTGTTGATTCCAAAGGAAATAATGCCCGGGTGGCGAAATTGGTAGACGCAAGGGACTTAAAATCCACATTCGTCTCCTTTTGTAACAAACTCCTTTATAATCAATAGCTTACAGGCGCTCAAAGGACATATTGAGCGTTTTATAGCCCTTTTTCTCAATAAGTTTCTCCTCAAACCAAAGAGGAGCAACAAGCGTATGTCACATAATATCAGCAGTAATACACCCACGATTCTTGTCTTTTCAAAAGCCCACCAACGCAGGATTTGGGATAGCCAAGAACACAGAAAGACATCTATAGCAAAGATAGAGGCTTTTTCTGAGTTCTCGGACTACTCCACTCGCCTCATTGACCAATATTCCCCATCCCACATCTATGACTTTCTTGAATACAGAGAAGATTTCATAGGCAATACCGAAGCAACTCTCAATAGATACACCGCAGCACTTAATAAGGTCTTCAAGTTTTACCACGCGGAGATCAAGTCGGGTACACCCCCTGCCTTAAAATGGCGAAAGGAAACTGGTGGCCGTCCCCGCAGCTTTACACAAAAAGAGCAAGATGACCTCACTGATATCTTCTTTAAAGGCCCACATCCTTGGTCTGCCTACGTCACAACTATCCTTTTAAAGACAGGCATGAGAACCAGTGAAGCTGTCAATATTGGCCTTACGATAGAGGAGGTTGGGCCTAATAAAACTTACGGAAAGGTTAGCCAGGATAAGTCTAGTGTCACCCTTTTCCGCACTAAGAATGGCTCAGAAAGGCTTGTCCCGCTGTGTCCAGAGGCGCGTAGAGCCTTAGAAGCCCTAGACTACCGCCCCTCTACCTTTTTCGACCATCACAAGTGGTATGAAGATTGGCGTAGAGCAAGAAGGATAATAGCCCCTGATGACGAAGACTTTGTGCCACATGTTTGCCGCCACACCGCCGGAACTAACTTGGCTGTTTTAGGCTTCAATATGAAGATGATCGGATTCCTTTTAGGGCATAAGTCAATTGTCACGACAGCTAAGTACATACACGAAGATGAAGATACATTACGAAAAATGGTTAACGCACTTTAGCTCACTGGGGGTGCTGTTGGACGCAGTTCCCCCTTTTTATTTCAACTTATCTATGCGAAAGTGAATAGATATTAAACCGCGATAGTTTATTTGTGTCCACCTAAATGATACACACAACCTAAATCGCGTTTAAAAAGGAAGACATGATGTCATACCCGAATAATAATGAAGCTGCAAGACAGACCCAGTTTATGCGTGAAGTGAAGATGCATAATGACGGCGTTGGCCGCGCTAACAGTAGAAGAGAAAAACAAGCCCACCTTTCTAAAGTGTCTAGCAACCATGCGGTCATTGAAGATGCTATACCCTTAGTTGCCGCCGCACTTGACGCAGCCATTGAAGCTGAGAAGAGCAAAGCGCAGGGACGAAAGTTTCTTTGGGTCACACTGCTTGAAAACATCGACACAATGACACTCGCTTATATTGGTCTAAATTGCATGATGGATACTGTTGGCCAAAAAGGCACGATGACAACATCAGCAACCTCAATAGGCAACAGAATCGAAACAGAGCATTGGGCCGTTGGTCTAAATAGATTTGCTCTTAAAGATGCAAAAGAATTAGAAAAGCAGGCGATAGCTCGTCACCAGACTGAGTACAGAAGACTAGAGGCTGTTAAAGTCCTTTCGGCTCTCAAGGGATACTCTCGTAAAAAGTGGGATTTGAAGAGAAGAGTCACCGCTGCAATGCCTGTACTGAATTCTGTACTTGAGTTTGCTGGTATCTTTTACATCCATGAAGAGTACACAAAAAAGAGGACAATGAAGTACATACGCATTCTGCCAGAAGTCCTCAAATCGATAAACACAACTGACGCAGAAGCTTCTTGGCAGCAGCCGATGTTTGGGGCGAGTATTATTCCCGTTAAACCGTGGACATCTTTCGACACTGGTGTCTACCTTGATGAGAGGCTTAGTGGCCTTGTGCCGCTAGTAAAGGACGCTACTTACAAGCAGCGGCAGTTTGTCGAAAGAGACTTTGCGCGGTGCAAAGCTGAAGGAAAGCTCCCAGAGTACGTTGAAGCAATCAATGCGATGCAGGAAGTGCCGTTAGCGATCAATAATGACGTACTAGAGGCAGTGCGCTGGGCATGGCGGGAGGGTAAAGAATTTAGCAGGTTCCCTAAAAGCCGTCTTCTGAGTGTGCCTGAGCGGCTTGCAGATTGGGGCAACCTAGACCGCAAAGAGCAGATGAGACACGTTAGCTCCTGCAAGAAAATAAGAGAGAAAAACGATGCTACCGACAGCGCCATTATTGTGATGAATCGCGACTTGGCATCTGCGGCAGAACTGGCTGAATACGATCAGTTCTACCTTGGCTGGAATCTAGATACAAGATGCCGCGTTTATCCTGTTTCTCACTTTAATTTTCACCGAGATGACCATATTAAAGCGATGTTTGGATTTGCGAATAAGAAGCCTTTGTCAGCAGATTCGGATGAGTGGCTAATGATTCACATCGCAAATCTTGGTGACTTTGATAAGACCTCTAAAAAGTCTTTAGAAGACAGGGTGCTTTGGTTTAAAGAAAATGAAGACACGATTCTTTCTGTATTTGTAAGCCTCGAAAAAAGCTTTGACTTCTGGTCAGCGGCTGATAAGCCGTTTCAGTTTTATGCTGCTTGTGTAGAGTGGGCAAAGTACAAAATCTTTGGTGATGGCTATATGAGCAGCATGGGGCCAGCCCTTGACGGCTCATGTTCTGGAGTACAGCATTACAGCGCAGCTTCTCTTTCCCAAGAGACAGGAGCCTTAGTGAACCTAGTGCCAAGCGCAAACCCTCAAGATGTCTACCAGACTTTGGCAGATGAAGTTGTCGAGGTATTGGAGGCAATATCTAAAGGTAAGCCCAAAGGCCATGAAGACAAGAAATTGGCTGATCTGTGGCTGACCTTCGGTGTCGGGCGTAGTGAGCTAAAAACCCCATGCATGACCTACTGCTACTCTAGCCGCCCCTATGGTATGGCAGAGCAGATCAAAAAGAAGATAATGGAAGACCTGACAGACAAAGTCTTGCACTCTGATGAACCCCTCACGCACCACTTCGGTGACCTCAAAGAGCAGAATGCTGCCTCTAAATTCTTAGCTGACATATCATTCACTAGCGTACAGAAAGTACTGAGCGCGGCTAAGGAGGGCATGGAGTTCTTTCAAGAGTGTGCAGGCGCGTTAGCCAAAGAGAATAAGCCTATAAGTTGGCGTACACCAATTGGCTTTCCTGTGACCCAAAAGAAAACCAGATGGAAATCAGAGAAGGTCAAAGTCTACCTTTATGACCGCACAGCAAAGGTCAAAAAGAGGGCGCAGATTAGCCTTAACAGTCCTGATGTTGACACCATTTGTCTTAGGCAATCCAAGAGTGGTATTTCCCCCAACATCATTCACTCGATGGATTCTTCGCACCTCCTAAGCACTGTCCTGGCTTTGAAGGATAATGGCATCAACGACTTTATGATGATCCACGACTCCTTTGCTGTACCGTGCGAAAGCAGTTGGGACTTGTTTTCTATTGTCCGTGAGACATTCAAAGAACAATACTCAGACTTCTGTCTTTACACGATGATCTATGACGCTACTTTAGAGCAGCTTTCTGACACTAGCCCTATCGATAACTTACAGATTCCTACTAAGGGGCATCTCGACCTTAACGGGATTGCAGAGTCAGACTTCTGCTTTGCCTAACGGCTAAACCCAACCACAATTAACCCTCCCCAGAAGCCCACTTTTTAGTGGGTTTTTCTTTGTGTCCACCTAAATGATACACGCAGTGAAAATCTGTCCAAAACCCCAGTAAGGAAAACCAAGAATGCACCCAAGAGCGCGTCTAATTTCGTTCGTCCAAATTATCTCTAGCAGAGGTGACCGACTTCCTCTGCCGATGATTGATGAAGCTCAAAGACTAGGTATTTGTCTTGAAACACTCATCACTACCCGTAAGAAAAGTGAAAAAACCAAACCTATCAATCATTCTAAAATTAAGGAGAGTCCACATGGCTCGTAGAATAAAATTTATTACTCCAGTTGGCACCGCAGTTTACCCACACCTAAATAAGCCTGATACACAGTTCAATCCAGATGGTGTCTACAAGACATCGTTAGCGATGGAGAACTGTGACGAGCTAATCGATTCCTGTGAGAAGCTAGGCCGCGAAGAGTTCGGCGAGAACGCAAAGTTCAAGATGCCTTTTGCAAAAGACGAAGAAACCGGACAAATGGTAATGAAGTGCAAGTCCAAGTATGCACCTTTGATCTTTGACTCTGATGGTCAAATCATGGTCGGCGAGCAGATTCCTACGCTATGGGGTGGCTCTATCCTAAAGCTTGGTGGCTCTATTTCAGCCTACTCAGTAAGCGGCAGCAAAGGCATCAGTCTTCAATTAGCCAAAGTTCAAGTCATTACCCCAATCGGTGGAAACAACGATGAAGACGCTGGGTTTGACTCTGTGGACGGAGGCTTTATCGCAAAGGAAATACTGAAAGAGGAATTTGAAGATGCGGTCGAAGATGCAGCAGAAGAAGAAGTGGTATCGGAATCCGCAGGGCGATTCTAAGGCCGCTATCGGTCGTAAACATGGATTTAGGTCAGGCTTAGAAGACAAAATCTCAAAGCAGATAACTGAAGCAGGATTAGAGTTGCTGTACGAGACCGATAAGATTACCTATGAAGTGCCGATGCGAATGTCACGCTATACCCCAGATTTTAAGCTACCAAAAGAAGGTGGCTTTTTTTATGTCGAAACAAAAGGCATCTGGGATTTAGAGGATCGCAAAAAGCACCAGTTCATCCGTGAGCAACATCCCGACATTGACATTAGGTTTGTATTTTCTAATGCCAACAACAAACTCTATAAGGGGTCGAAAACAACCTACGGAAGCTACTGCGACAAGCAAGGCTTCATATGGGCGCATAAGACGATCCCTGATGAGTGGCTGACCGAATAGTCAGTCGAAGGAGAGCGAAGGGGGTGGCCGAGAGGTTGCCCCCTTTTTTATATTTAAGTTAAAAACAAGGCATAACAAGATGCAAAATCAAGAAGACGATTCCCAAAAGATACAGCACATTGCATGCGAGAAATGCGGCAGTGTTGATAACGCAGCAGTGTACACCGATGGACACACTTTCTGCTTTGGCTGCCAAGCATTTGAAGCTGGCGTTGAGGGCAGTGCAGAAATTAACCAACCTCATCATAAGCGTCCAACTGATTTAATTAGTGGCTACTACACAACGCTGGAAGTCCGAGGGATATCAGAAGAGACCTGTCGTAAATTCGATTACCAAGTCACCGACAATCACAAAGGTAGGCCGCATCAAATAGCGAACTACCGTAATACTGAAGGCTTAGTGATTGCCCAGAAGGTAAGAGATGCCAGTAAAAACTTCTCGATCCTAGGGGAAGCCAAAAACATGACACTGTTTGGGCAGCATCTTTGGAACTCTGGCAAAAAGCTGGTCATCACCGAAGGTGAGATAGATGCAATGTCAGTGAGCCAAGTACAAGGCAACAAATGGCCTGTGGTTAGCCTTGGCCAAGGTGCATCCAGTGGCAAAAAAGCATTGATAGCTCAGTGGGATTTTCTTATGCAGTTTGAGGAGATCATATTGATGTTTGACCAAGATGATGCTGGTCAGAGAGCGGCCCTAGAGTGCGCTGAGTCGCTCCCTGTAGGCAAAGTAAATCTCGCGATACTTCCGTACAAGGATGCCGACGAGTGCCTTCAGAAAGGAGAAGGCAAGGCAATTATAGATGCCTCTTGGAGAGCCAAAGATTGGCGGCCTGATGGGATTGTGAGCAGTGATGACTTTCGGGACATCATCGGCAAGTCAGATGCTGCAAGCACTGTTAGTTACCCTTACTCAAAGCTTAATGAGATGACGTTGGGCATACGCACTGGGCTGGTCACGATTTGTGCGGGAAGCGGTGTAGGCAAGTCTACTTTCATCAGAGAGATCGCTTATCACCTACATACGAACGGGCAAAGTGTCGGCCTGTTGATGCTCGAAGAAACTAATAAGAGGACGCTACAGGGACTTGTAGGACTTCATATGAAGAAGAACATTATTATTACGGACGGTATTGGTGAGCCTGAGATCGTTGAGGCTTATGACTCGCTATTAGGTGGTAACCCGATCTATTTATTTGACCACTGTGGCTGCACGGCAGTTGACACCATCATTAACCGAATCCAATACATGGTCAAAGGTATGGGCTGTAAAAACATATTTTTAGATCACATATCGCTCATTGTCAGTGGCATGGTCACAGATAAAGGCGTTGATGAGCGTAAGCTAATTGACTCGATAATGACCACGCTTGCCAAGCTGGTGCAGGAGCTAGACATCTGCCTTTTCCTTGTTAGCCATCTCAAAAGACCAGACGGCAACAAAGGCCATGAAGACGGAGCTAAAGTCCAATTAAGCCAGCTTAGAGGCTCACATGCCCTCGCTCAATTAGCTGATTTTTGCGTAGGACTACAAAAGAACGAAGACGATCCTACCGATGATACCCGCGAAATAGTCTTACTGAAAAACCGATTCACTGGCGAAGTAGGACAAGCAGATACCCTCGAATACACCCGTGAAACTGGACGGCTGTTAGAGGCATCCCCCGATAGATTCTAAATAAAAACATTTAAGGAGAGACCTTATGTCTCAAGAGCAAACCCGTCTTGAAAAAGACTTTCTGAAGTTCCACAAAGAAAACCCAGATGTCTGGGCATTGTTTAAAAGGTATACAAATGCAGCCATCGCTACTGGTCGGGGCAACTATTCTGCCTATGCAATCTTTGAGCGAATCAGGTGGCACCAAGACATCGAAACCCGTGATGACCTAGGGTTTAAACTCAACAATAACCATCGGCCTTACTATGCTCGATTGTTCCAAGCTCATTACCCTAAGAAAGCTACTTTCTTCCGCACTCGGCAGCTTCTCTCAAAGCGTCCAGAGCAAAGCGAGTTGGCCTTGTGAGCCGCCTAGTTTTCGACATAGAGACCAATGGGCTGCTCCCCGAATTAACAACCATCCACTGTATTGCCATTAAAGACATTGCCCAATGCGATAGACGGGTTAACTCGATGAAAACCTTCAGGCCGCACCAGATTGAAGAAGCTATCGATATCCTGGCGAATGCTGATGAGATCATCGGACACAATGTTATTGGCTTTGACATACCTGCAATCCAGAAGATTTATCCTGATTGGAAACCGAAAGGTAAGGTGACAGATACGTTAGTGCTATCTCGGCTAATCAAAGCTGACCTGATGACCGAGGACTCTGTTAGAGCAAAGCAGCCAGAAGGTTTCTTGAAGCGTTTCTATGGCAGCCACAGTTTAGCTGCATGGGGTATGCGCCTAGGTAACAACAAGGGCGATTACGATGGTGGCTGGGGTGCTTTTAATGAGGACATGCTGCTTTATATGGAGCAGGACGTAAATGTCACATACGACTTACTAAAGCTGCTAAACAGGGATACTGACTTTTCTGAAACAAGTATTGCCCTAGAGCATGCCCTCGCTGAAGTGTGCTTCAGAATAGGAAACAACGGCTGGACGTTTGATCTTGAGAAAGCAGGCGAGCTATATGCCACATTATCGCAGAAGCGTTTAGACCTAGAGACTTCTTTAGCTACTCTCTTTGAGCCGTGGGAGATACACACCGAGTTCACGCCAAAAGTGAACAACAAGTCGCGAGGCTATGAAAAGGGTGTAGAGATGACGAAAGTCAAAGTAATCCACTTCAACCCTAACTCACGGGCGCACATCGCTAAATGCCTGACTGCTAAATATAAGTGGAAGCCAAAAGTGTTTACCCCCAGCGGTCAGCCAAAGATCGATGAAGATGTGCTGATTGATTTGAAGTACCCAGAGGCCAAGAAGCTTGCTGAGTTTTTCTTAGTGCAAAAGCGTATTGCGATGCTCTCGGAGGGCAACGCTGGCTGGATGAAGCTTGTGGATATGGATGGAAAGATTAGGCACAACTTAATATCTGGTGGAACAATATCTGGCCGCGCCAGTCACCGCTCACCAAACCTCGCGCAAATTCCGAGTACACGATCTGCCTACGGAAAAGAGTGCCGTGATCTGTTCACGGTGCCTAAAGGTTGGTCATTATTGGGCAGCGATTTGTCTGGTCTAGAACTCCGATGCCTAGCCAATGTATTAGATGACGATGGTCAGTACTCCAAACAGATTCTTGAGTCAGATATCCACACCTTTAATCAGGAGGCTGCTGGGTTGGCTACTAGAGATCAAGCTAAGACGTTTATCTATGCCCTTATGTACGGCGGTGGAGATGGAATGATTGGCAAAATCGTTGGTGGTACTGCTAAAGACGGCAAGCAACTCAAAGCTGACTTCAACAAGAATGTGCCTGCATTTAAAAGGCTTAATGACGAGCTTAGGAAAGCTTTCGCTCAAAAAGGCTGGCTTCGTGGCACTGACGGTAGAAAGCTATTTGTGCGCTCAGAGCATCGGTGTTTATCACAGCTTTTGCAGTCCAGTGGCGCAATCCTCTGTAAGCAATGGGTAAAGCTGATTGACCAAGAATTAATTAAGCAGGGTATAGAGGCATACATCATGGGATGGATACATGATGAGGTGCAGATCGCCTGCAAAACTAAAGAGGTGGCAGAGCATGTCGGTAATATATGTAAGCGAATGGCTGAAGAATCGGGAGAAGCTTTCGGATTTTCACTCCCAATCGAAGCAGACTTCCAAATCGGAAAGACATGGACAGACACTCACTGACTTTGAGTTTCGTGAGATGTCTGACGATGACGTTGAGCATCTCATTTGTTTTTTTCTTGTATTAGATCGTGCGAATAGAACTCCCTTCAAACTGAAATCAAACTTCGCGAGAAAGGCCGCTGTCTATGTGGCCACCAGCGCAAGCTTGGGTTACATCTCTAATCAGATTGACCACGATAAATTTGGCAGCAATTGGACAATAACGGCACTCGGTGTCGATTTTTTAGGTGAATTAGATGAAATACTTACACACATTGCAGGGCAAATCCCAACCAACCCTGCTAATTGATGCCGATCTGTTCCTGTTCCGTGCAAGTGTCATTGCCGAAGAGGAAACAGATTGGGGCGATGACATTTGGTCACTTGCTACCGACCTAAAGGTGGCCAAATTTATATTCACTGAGCAAATTAAAGGCTTCCAAGAACGCCTAGGCTCGGATGAAATCTTGATGTGCATATCAGACTCAGTGAATTTCCGTAAGACAGTATCACCAAGCTACAAAAGCAATCGAAAGAAGTCACGCAAGCCAGTTGGCTACAAAGCGATGGTGTCTTGGGTCGAGGACAATTGGCCCAGCCACCGACAAGCCACTTTAGAAGCAGATGATGTAATGGGGATATTAGGTAGCGCCCCAGCCATCGATACTGTGATTGTGTCGGACGATAAAGACATGAAGACAATCCCTGGTAAATTATTTAGACCCAACGATGGCGATCTATTAGATATAAACCTATTAGAAGCTGATCGAAACTTCTATTCGCAGACTTTGACGGGCGATGTTACCGATGGTTTTCAGGGCTGCCCCAAGGTGGGCGCAGTGACCGCCGCCAAAATATTAGGCAATCGGCCTGATTGGTCATTAGTAGAAAATCAATTTGCTAAGGCTGGTATGAGTCGTGATGAGGCAATAACTCAGGCTCGCATGGCTAGGATATTGCGCGTTGACGATTGGGATGCCAAAAACGAGCAAGTCAAACTTTGGGAGCCTGCGCGATGATTTTAACATTTAGAGAACTGCTGCAACTCAATTCGCCGCGAGACCATTGGTCAAACCAAACGAAAACCGCCGAGAACTATTACGCCCATTTAGAAGATGGTGCAGATTACATTCGGGTTATCAAATTTGAAAAGGGCAAGGCCGTGCGCCAAAAGCCAAGAGGAAACAATTAGAAATGAAAAAGTCTATTAGATTGAACGATGCAACGCCAGCCGATTGGAATAAACTACAGCGGGATGCCCCTGCAATCGAAGCCCAGAGAAGCGGCCTAGAGCATTGGCAAAAGCGTGATAAAGAGCCAAAAGATTCCGAAGACCTAGTGAATTCTCCTAGGCATTACAATTCGGGTGGAATCGAAGCGATTGAAGCCATAGAGGCATCTATGAGCGCCGAAGCGTTCAAAGGTTACTGCAAAGCCAACTGCATAAAGTACCTTTGGCGAATGGATTACAAGGGTAAAGCTTTAGAGGACGCAAAGAAAAGCCGCTGGTATCTTGAGCGGCTTATTTCGGTATTAGAAGCTAAAAAGTAAAAGAGAATGGGGTAATAGGGGTCTGTAGAATCCATAGTCTTAGGCAAATCTAGTTGCCCTCGAAGGACTACATACAGCCCCCTATACCCCAAGTGCGCACAATACTCTTATTTCTATTAAAAGTAACTATCAATTATCGCTGTCCATTTCCTCAAAAACGGCATTTAGTTGCTCATTTATGCGCTCAAATGCCAATCCTTTCAGTATCAACTCAAATCTTCTAGGGTAACTAGTACTCCAACGTATTAGGTTTATTTCACCCTCATCCGCAGCATCCGCTGCTTCAGCCATACTCTTAAACCCTAAAAGCTTTATCTTTTCACTTGGTTTCAATTAGATTCTCCTAAATTAAATTCCATTTCTACGCAACCATCAATAAGCAAAGCCATTGCTAAATCATGCACTGCATCTTCCGGCAATTCATCAATATAGGCACTGGCTTCTTTCTCGGCACTGAAATGCGCCAATACGGGCATGCATTGATCTTGTGATACCCGATCTTCAAGCGCATCGCAATAAAAAGCCACTTGGTAACATTTATTCATTAGCTAAACTCCTGTGCCATTTTCTTGGCTCTCTCAATTTCGATTTCACTCAGACCCATAGCCAATTGCTCGGCATGCGCTGTACAAGCTTGTGCCTTTTGCTCATCAGGCGCACTAATGGCCAATTGAAGCGCCAGAACCAGCGCCTCAAATTGATTTGTCGGTGGATTAATATTCATGGGCTGCATTATTTCACCTCCTTAAGACATTTAATATACTCTTTTGTATCTTTGTTTTTAAAAAAGTCGTGGTGGTCATCAGAGTACATGTACATCCACGGGTCATCAGGATTTATTATCGCGAGGATGAAGGCATTTTCAAAAGCCCTATTAGATTCACTTAGGTCAAACTGTGGAGTATTCAAAAATCACCCCCACTAAACTCATCGCCCTGCTTATAAATCCTATTAGAATGTAAAATCGATTCGATTTGCTCCAGCCAATAGTTAAAAACATCTTGAGCTTCAACTGTGTAGCTTTGGCCACCCTCGCTATCGGTTTCCCATATTGGATCAAGGTAAGTATTTTCCAGCCAAGTTCCAGCCAAATCTGTGGCCAATTCTATGTAGCTGGGCGCATCTAGTACTATTGGGTATTGGGTTAAGTTGCTCATTTTTGTATCTCCGTCAATTTGGTTAGGATTGCATTGATGCGCCTAGGGTTGCCCTCAAGTACAGATTGGCAGCGCGGGTGGCGCTTAAAGAATGCTGCTGCGCGTTTGCTATGTGGCCGAATATTGCCAAAGGTGCCACGATAAATTTCTGTTACACCTAGAGCGGCCATAGAATCCCTGTTGTCTAGGTTAAGCATTGGACTCATGCCGCTGTTGCGCCCCTCCCAAATCGCTGAACGCATTAGGGCATAGTCAGCCCCAGCGATGGCCAAAAGCCCCCGATGTTCGCGGGGCGTGATTCGCAAGGTGTCTCTACCTACTTTTAATTTAATCATGCTGCTACCTCCGTAAATTTTGCATCCCAGCCGCCGATCCTGTTATCAAACTCGCGCTCTACCGATTCAATCGATGTTCCTGTAACTGTAATGGCATATTGAGCAATGCCGCCATAGTCATTAAAATCTAAATACTCTATTCTGACTTTTATCATGCTGCTACTCCTCCCCCTCATCTAAAAGCATTTCATTTAGAGCCAATTGTTGCCTGATTTTATTAAGGCGACTAAACTCCGCAGATAAGGCTATAGCCCCGCTATTGGACAACTGCTCCCAGTCCAAGTCCCTGCCAATGGCATCCATCGAAGCCGTTACCAAGTCCTGTAGTAACTCGTAGTTTGATTCCGTTAGTCTTGTAGTATTTGATGGTATTTTAATATTCATGCTGCTACTCCTGTTTTTAAAGATGCGAAAAGTGCCAAGCCCAATTTGAGCGGTTGACGGTAATCTACTGATTGCCCTAGGATTTCATGGGCGGTGGTCTTGCTGATGCCGGACGCTATTAGATGCTCCGGTATGGATTTCACGCGAGCATGCTCTAGGGGCGTGAATAGACGCTCTAGACCCTCGGCATTCACCACAAATGGCTCGGTGCTGCGCTTCTTGGCGTAAAAGCGGCCAATAGTGCCGCAGCGATCTTCTGAGCCGTCTATTAGTTGGCGTTTGAACCCTTTGCCTGCTGCTAAATCGCGCACGGCCTTTTCGGCCAAGTAGTCATTAGCGGCAAATGGTTCGCTAGGATTCGCCTCTAGAATGCTGGCGATGCTAGGGCGGTCTTGGGCGATCTCAGGCAAAGCCAGCAAATCCATTTGCTCCGGTGCGATGCCCTCGGAGATAGCCACCATCCAATAGCGCGCACGATTCTCGATAGTGCCAGTGTGGCTTTGGTTGAGTACCTGCTCAAATACCTTGTATCCGGTGCGCCTTAGCTCGCTAGTTAGTAGTTGATAGATTGGCGAGTCCATCGCCTCGGTGACGTTTTCACTTATTAGAATTGAAGGGTTGGCGGCTTTGATCGCATTGATTACGCCAAACAAAGCAGTGCCGCTATGGTTCTCGCTGCTTTGCTTATGCTTGGATTTGCCAGCTTTAGAGAAGCCAGCGCACGGCATTGAGAAGCTCAAAACATCGACTTCACTAAACAGGTGCGGCTCTATTTCCTCGGCCATGCCGACAAGGAAAGCCGTATCGTCATCGATGGCCAAGCAGTTCTCGCCAGCCGATTCGATATATTTAGTCTCCATTTCACAGCACCAAGATACCCGACTATTAAAGCCGGATTCTGTGATGGCTTGGGCTATCGCTTCGGTGCTAATGCCGCCACCCGTAAACATGCTGGCCTCTAGAAGCTGGCCGCCTGATTGGCTGCGCTCAGTAAATCGCTTTTCGCGCTGCTCTTGGCTGCTAATTTCGTGATGCTGCTCTATGATTATTAGACCCTTGGTAAAGGTTACCCGTAGGCGCTCACCAGCATCGAACACTGAGTTGACCATATTGGATTGGAGGTCAATGATTGGCCGCGCTTTACCGTTTCGGGTTGCTTTGGTAACTCGCTTGGCACCATTAGTTGGATCTAGGTGCAAGCTGATACGCTTGGCGATGCCATCATATAAGACGCTGTAGAGCGCCTCCGGCTCAAAGCCAACAAGGCTAAGCTTCTGGCCTTCAATCCAGATGCGTAGGCCGCGCTTAGTTTCTTTGGTGGCTGTGTAGGTAGTTTGTAAGTTGCTCATTCTGTTACCTCCTGAGATGCAGCGACATGGTCAGCAAACACTTCAGCTACTAAGTCCCAAGCGATGGCACTCAGCCACACATACTGGCCTGCCTGAATCATCTTGTGGAAATCTGCGGGGACGCTGATATCAATGAGACCTTCATCAATTGCCTGCTCAATGTAGTGGTAGTGATCTACTGACCACTGGCGGAGATCGTGGTAGCACCAGTCGATAGAATCGTCTATAAGCTGGTGGATAGAGCCGTCATAATCCAAAAGGTCGTAGAGATAGTGGGTAATGGCAATATCGCCCAGATCAATATCAAGGCGGGAGATTGTTTCGATGATGTCTGTTTTATGTATAGCCATAGCGATGTACCTAATAAATGAATGAGGTACTAATTTACTAACAATATGCTAGTAAAGCAAGGCTAATATAGACAATAAGCAAGAGAATAAGCCAATAAACTAACAATTAGTGGATTATGCTAAGGATTAGGCTATTTGCAGCAGATTTAATTGTGTCGACCTAAATGATACAACAGTGCGTAAACACCGCCGCGAACACTCGCAGCGCCAAGTGTGGCACTCTGAGCAACTTAACTTAGCCGAGAGCCTGCTCAGAGTGCCACCCCTGTTATCGGCTAAGGTTGGCTAAGGTTGCTTAGGTTGGCTAAGGTTGCTTAGGTTGGCTAAGGCTTCACTTTTACTTATACCTTTATAGTAAATATCTAACAGGTTGTAACTAATGACTTAGGTCAAGGGGCAAAGGTTGCCACATTAGTTAAGTAGTAAGGTAGTAAAGGTAAGGGCTAAGTTCGGCTTCCACTATTAGTCTGCATGGGTATAACCTTGGTTACCTATGGCATGATATGAAATCGCCTGGCAGCCAATCGGATACCTTAGCTTCCCGATTTGCAAAGAAGAATACTGGCCTTGTCTCAATAAATTTTCCAGCAGCCAACAGCGCATAGGATTGGCAAGGGTTCATCTATCCTTTGCCTAGAAACCCCAGTTAAATCAATGACTTAGCCTGAGATGCTCAGAATTTAGGTTCCCTAGCTGCTTTTGGCCCCCAATGGGTCAATGGATTAGGCGATTCAAAAATGACTGTAAACCCCCGCGTTGTTGTTGTTGTTATTAGGCTTTGTTAAGCAGGGCCATCCCCAAGAAACACTAACGCTAAATCCCATATAACTTGTAGGAGACATCACTAATGTCTGATCCATATGCAACTCATTACCACGGCGTAGAGTCCCCCTCAAAGCGATTCGCTCCAGTTACCCCCCATGACACCAATTATCTAGCGTTACTCCCTAAAGGGATTGTGGCTTCCACCACAGCAGGTAATGTGGCTGTTATAGGTGACGATGGTGTTACTGCCACGTTTTACCTTGCCAAAGGTGTCCCCCTAGCGATACGCCCCAGCATCATTAAGGCCACAGGCACTACAGCCGCTGGCATAGTCGCGTTGTACTAGCCCCATGACCTACACCCTAAGAAATGACTTTAAGACATTTGGTTATTTCCACTTGCTGCCTGAGTTTGAGATCAACATTGACCACAATGGCGGCAAACTGAGGCACATGAGGTTGGCTTTTCTAACGCATGAACTTTGGATAACTGTTAATGAACACGAATAGGACTACTTGAGATGGCACTTGAAACTGGTAATTACATTGACAGCTTAAATGCGTCAAACCCTGCTGCCACTGATGCCCTAGCGCAGGCTGATGATCACCTTAGACTTTTGAAGCTTGTTTTGAAGCAGTCGTTCCCAGCCATTGCTGGGCCTGTTACGGCTACCCACACAGTGATCAACGCTAAGATAGCAGAGCCTGTGTCGGCCATTACATCCGATGGTACTGACCCTAGTCTCGCTACAGGCATCACAGGGACTCAAGTTAAGACTTTGATAGGGGCAGCAGATGCTGCTATCGCTACTGACGGTACTGACCCTAGTCTCGCTACAGGCATTACGGCCCTACAGGTGCGCACCTTAATAGGGGCAGCAGAGGCCGCCACAACGGCCACACTACTGGCTGTATACCCTGTGGGAAGCATCTATACCTCAGTGGTAGCTACGAGTCCCGCGACTCACTTTGGCGGCACATGGGCTGCTATGGCGGCAGGTAGGGTGCTTGTAGGACTTGATCCTGACGATGTAGATTTTGACACTATAGAAAGCACTGGTGGCGCTAAGACCCACCAGCTTACTATTAGTGAAATGCCAGCCCACAGCCATAGTGTCACTTATGAAGAAGTAGACAATGTAGGGCAGACAACCCACCCCGCAGGCACTATTCCTGGCGAACCATCTCTTGCTATCGACACTGGCAGCACAGGTGGTGGCGAAGCGCACACAATCGTGCAGCCCTTCCTTACAGTCTACATGTGGAAGCGCACAGCTTAACTAATACCGAACCTGTTCCGAGTAATGAGGGAGCCAAAGAGAGGATATACCCTATGGCAAAGTTGCCTCAGATAAGAGATGTTGGTGCCATAGGTGTCATCACTGATATACGCCCAGCGTCCCTTCCTCTACATGCTTTCTCTAGAGGTAAGAACGTCAGGTTTGATGAAGGTAAAGTGTCCCGTTCCCCTGTGTTCCGTAAAGTAAAAGATAGCCTAGGGTTTAACCCTCGTTTTACTTACGCAATCCCAGGAGAATATGGGGGTGGCTTTGCCTCTGTCATCATGGTGTCAGACACCTACCAATTTAAGTCATACCAGAATGGTACGGTCACAAGTGTCCAAGGCAGCTTAACGAGTACTACAGCCAACGCTAACTCCATAACGGGGACTAATCTGGCTGACATGACGTACATCAACAGAAGCGACCAATTGCCTGTCTACAGGGCGAATGACGGGACTATCTTCGCTACGTTACCTAACTGGGACTCCAATTGGAGAGCGCAATCAGTGCGCTCCTACGGGGACTTCCTGCTGGCATTAAACCTTACTGAAAATGGCACTACATACCCTACACGGGTTCGCTACTCCAACTTGACCTTGGCTAACTCTGTCCCTGACTCATGGGATGCCTCTGACCTCACTAAGTCGGCTGGATTTAACGATCTGGTACAGATGCAGTCAGGCATTGTTGATGGGCTTACCCTAGGTACAAACTTCGTTGTTTACAGTAAGGATCAAGTTTGGCTAATGGAGTTCGTGGGTGGCACCTTTATACACAACTTTAGAAAACTCTTTAGTGAATGTGGTGTTATTAACCAGAACTGTATCCTAGAGGTCGATGGCACTCACTATGTGTTTGACCACGATGACATCTATATACACGACAGTCATACCCGCCAGTCTATTTGTGATGAGCGAGTAAAAGAATATATCTTTGGCGGTCTAAACACTGCTAAGACTGACAGATGCTTTGCACACCATAATCCAGACTTGGACGAGGTGATGTTCTGCTATGTGTCAGGTGATGATATGGCTGAATACCTTAATGGCTCACGCTGTAATAGGGCGGCTGTATTTAACTACAAGAAACAAACTTGGTCATTCATGGATTTACCGAATGTCTCCGGTTCCACCGTAGGTACTGTAAGTTCTTCAGTATCCTATGCGGCAGCCCCAGCCTCATATATTGAGACAGGTGGTACTTACTATACACAGGAAGCAGGTTACGACCTGCACTCGCTATTTGTGGGCGAGGCTAACAGCGTAGATGGAATCACTTCAGCCAAGCTATACGGCTTAGATTTAAGTGACACTGGTAGTCTTGCTTTCCCATTTGATGCAGAAGCTAACAAAAGTCCCTATGTAGAGCGAGAAGGTATTGACCTCGATGAGATGTCTTCTCTAAATGGCTACAAAGTGATCAAGATGATACTGCCCCAAGTGGACACCACTAACCCCAATAAGCAATTCTCTTTCACCTTCGGTGCTAGTGATTTACTAGGGTCTACTCCAGTCTACTCCCCAAGCATTACCTTTAATGGGGCCACTGACTACAAGATAGACACTAGGGTCTCAGGAAGATACCTGAGCTACAAAATGACTGTGCCAGATAACAAAGACTTTAGTTTCCTTGGATTCGATTTGGATGTATTAACTACTGGTAGGAGGTAGCTATGTCTACGCTACCGATACTCGGTTATAAGCGCCACCCCCGACCAGTTTTAGAGAACAGTGCAGGAGCTAAAAGAGCAGCTTCTCAAGAAGACTACAAGATGGGCATTTATCTAGATGATGAGCTACAACGTCTAGAGAACTCTTTTGACCAGAATGCCCAGCAGACTCAGGTTACTGAGGACGGTGTTACTGAAGTCAAGCAAACAATAATTGACATCAACAATACCGTAGGCAACAACACCTCAGCTATCACGCAAGAAGCCATTACTCGCACAGGTGAAAACTCAGCATTTGCCTCTCTCATTACCACAGTCCAGGCTAATGTTGCGACCAACTCTGCTTCGGTAATTACAGAAGCAACTGCTAGGGCAGATGCCGATAGCGCCGAAGCGATATTACGGCAAGCAGTTCAAGCTAATGTAGATACTGTGTCTGC
>Ga0115007_10000919_pt1 | contig 19168 bp, 18 predicted proteins | sample ArcOceMetagenome_2_FD_87166 | JGI IMG/M metagenome (GOLD analysis project Ga0115007, IMG submission 87166) | Marine eukaryotic phytoplankton communities from Arctic Ocean - Arctic Ocean ARC135M Metagenome | ecosystem: Environmental > Aquatic > Marine > Oceanic | place: Arctic Ocean | collected...
AAAGTGACGGATACCTTAGATGTTTGGTTTGATTCGGGTGTGACGCACTACTCAGTCGTGGATCAGCGTGATGAGCTAACCTTCCCTGCTGATATGTATCTAGAAGGCTCTGACCAGCATCGTGGTTGGTTCCAGTCTTCGCTGAAAACCGGTATAGCGATTAAAGGGTGTGCACCTTATAAGCAAGTGCTTACTCACGGCTTTACGGTTGATGGGCAAGGTCGCAAGATGTCTAAATCTGTGGGTAACGTTGTTGCGCCGCAGGAAGTCATGAACAAATACGGCGCTGATATTCTGCGCTTGTGGGTTGCGTCTACTGATTACAGTGGCGAGATGACCTGCTCTGACGATATTTTGAAACGCGCTGCTGATGCTTACCGTCGTATCCGTAATACGGCGCGCTTCTTTCTTGCTAACTTGAGCGGCTTCAACCCCGAAACAGATATGGTTCCGCCAGAAAAAATGGTGGCCTTAGATGCGTGGGCTGTTGATCGTGCGGCGCGTTTACAGGAAGAGTTGCTGGGGCATTATAACCAGTATGAGTTTTTGCTCGTGTTCCAAAAAATCTCCCACTTCTGCTCTCAGGATATGGGTGGTTTTTATCTCGACATTATTAAAGATCGCCAGTATACGGCTGCAACTAATTCGGCTGCGCGTAAGTCAGCACAGACCGCTTTGTACCATATTGTTGAGGCTTTAGTACGTTGGATTGCACCTATCTGTAGCTTTACTGCTGATGAGATCTGGGCAACGCTGGCAGGGGAGCGTACTGCGTCGGTACACCTTGATCTATGGTATCAAGGATTAACTAAGTTACCCGAGAACTGCCCGCTTGATAGTGCCTATTGGGAACAGCTGATGGCCGTGAAAGATGCGGTGAATAAGCAGCTAGAAGAGCAGCGTAATGCGGGTGTTGTGGGCGGTAGTCTTGAAGCAGAAGTAACTCTGTATTGCAGTGATGAGCTGCAACAGCTGCTGGCTAAGTTAGACGATGAACTACGTTTTGTCTTGATTACTTCACAAGCTCAGGTTACGCCGTTATGTGATGCAGTTGATGCTAAGCAAACAGAACTTGATGGCTTGCAGGTTAAGATCGTGAAGAGTAGCGCGGAAAAATGTCCACGCTGCTGGCACTACCGTGCTGATGTGGGTCTGAATGCCGATGAGCCTGAGTTGTGTGGACGTTGTGTCGAAAATGTTCATGGTGACGGTGAAAGCCGTAGCTTTGCTTAATGGCAGAAACAGAGATGACGCTGAAAGCAACGAAAACCTCTGACGTTAAGGGAAGCTGCCTCATCTGGGGGTGGCTTTCTTTGTTGGTTGTGTTGCTTGATCTGGGTAGTAAGCAGCTTGCTGATATGTATCTAGATTATGCGGACCCTAATCCGTTGCTGCCGGTGTTTGATCTGACGCTGCTCTATAACCGAGGTGCGGCGTTTAGCTTTTTGTCAGACGCGGGTGGTTGGCAGCGGTGGTTGTTTGCGATGATTGCTGTGCTTGTGAGTACGGTAATCGTTGTTTGGTTGCGCCGTATTGAGCGTAAGCACTGGTGGTTAGGTTTCGCACTCTCCATGATACTCGGGGGTGCGCTGGGTAATCTATATGACCGTGTTGTACAGGGCTATGTGATTGACTTTATCTCGTTACATTACCAAAGTTATTATTTCCCAGCCTTTAACTTAGCTGACTCAGCTATTACCTTGGGCGCCGTTATATTAATTGTTGATATGCTTTTTTTAGAAGCAAAGCGCAAACCCTCTGATGAGACGATGTAAATGAGTAAATTAATTGGTCCCGGTAAAACCGTTACGTTGCATTTTGCGATTAAATTGGCGGATGGTCAGGTTGTGGACTCCACGTTTGATAAAGAGCCTGCCACATTCACTGTAGGTGACGGGAACCTGCTTGAAGGTTTTGAAAAGTCATTATTTGGTTTGGAAGAGGGCGCGAAACAGACGCTCAAAATACTGCCAGAAAATGGTTTTGGGATGCCGAATCCCAGTAATATACATAATGTTCCGCGTTCACAGTTCGAAGGAGTCGAGCTTGAACTGGGTTTAGTGATCTCTTTTTCAGATGCTGGAAAAGGTGAGCTACCTGGAGTAGTATCGGAATTTGACGATAAGATGGTAGCGGTTGATTTTAATCATCCATTAGCAGGGAAACAGCTCGATTTTGAAGTAGAAATACTTCAAGTGAGCTAGCAGCAAACATGCAGCCCGAATAAAATATTCGGGTTTTTTGTATTTTTACAATCTTAGGTCTACGCTTCCTTAAAGACCCCTCAAATGTTTGTATGGCGTATGTTTCCCTAAACGACTAATCTTAAGTATATAAGAGCATTTTTATTTACTGGATGTAGGTAATGTCTGAACGGGAAAAAGGCTTCACTTTGTTAGAGTTGATGATCACTCTAGTTATATTAGGGATCATCCTTGGGCTTGGTGTGCCTAGCTATAATTCAATTACCGAGTCATCTCGACTTCGGGCAGCCACTCATAGTTTAAATTCTGCTATTCAGCTTGCGCGTTCTGAGGCTTTGGCTCGGCGCGAGACCGCGGCTGCGTGTCGCTCTAATTTGGCACTTACCGCTTGTGATTTTGATCCTGACTGGAGCCGTGGCTGGATGGTTGTGACACAGCAAGGTACAGATTTGGAAACGCCTGCCGATGTGACTGTTATACGTATTTGGGAGGGCATTGACCTTGTGACCTCTGGCGCTGCGAGTGGTTTTGTTTTCGACCGTTTGGGGCGGGGGCAGGTTACAGGCGCTTTGCGAATTCAGAATGATACAGACCACCGCTGCTTATCAACTAATGCTACAGGGCGTACAACTGTACAAGAGATTGATCCGGGGGACAGTTGTCCATGATGCATCATCCAAGTAATTTACATAAGAAGCAACAAGGTACAACGTTGATTGAGGTGTTGATTGCCGTTGTTGTTATCTCTATCGGTCTGTTGGCTGTTGCAGCACTGCAAACGGTTGCGTTAAAAAGCAATAATGGATCGTACTATCGGTCACAGGCTACGTTTTTGGCTTACGATATGGCTGATAGAATTCGAGCGGCACCAGACGCTGCTGAAAATGGGGATTACAACGACGGTCAAGCGGGTGATCGAGCTGAATGGGATGCAAGGGTGACGGCTTTATTAGGGTCTGGTGCTGTAGGGCAAGTTGTGATGGCCATAGGTTCAACGGCTAATCAGGCATCTATCACGATTCAGTGGAATGATAATAGAGCAAGAATTCGTGCGGCGAGTGATGCTGATGAATCTGCGATAACTAGCTTTAGCTATCAAATGGAGTTTTAGTTGATGTTAGTAAAAGGCAAACAGCTTGAAAAGGGTTTCAGCTTAGTTGAGCTGATGATTGCCTTGGTTTTAGGTTTGTTTCTCATCGGTGGGGTGATCTCTGTTTTTATCGGGAGTTCGCAAAGCTTTAATGCTAATGAAGCGTTATCTCGGGTACAAGAAAATGGGCGTTTTGCCATAGAGCTGATCGCCCAAGATGTGCGTAATACCGGTTATAAAGGCAGCTGTTTTGTTAATGCATTAGATATTATTGATACGGCTGATGGGGATTACGAAGCGGATGCTTATGACATCAATGACCCAATTAAAGGCTGGGATGACCCAACGGGCGAGTTTTTTGTTGGGGATTTGACCGATTACGTGGCGGGCACTGATCTTATTCTAGTGAAACATGCCGCAGAAGCCGCTGGCGCGATACTTTCTGCTAATGTTGACACGGACGATGTAACGTTTACTACGATTGGTGGTGAAACGCCCGGCGCTATTTTGGTTATGTCAGATGCTGCGGGTTGCGATATCTTTCAAAATACGGCTGCGAGTGATACGGCTGACCTTCAGCGGGGCACCGCCGGGCAATCAATTAATAATAAATCGGCTGCGGCGCAACCATTAAGCCATGCCTATCTATCAGGTGGGAGTACGAATATAGCACGTTTTTCAAGTACGCTATTTTATGTCGGTTCAGGTTTAACGTCTTCGCGTGCTTTACGCAGTATTAGTTACGATAATGGTGCGCCAAATGACCAAGAGTTGGTAGAGGGTGTTTCTAATTTAACGGTGACCTATGCTATTGCATCAGGTGGAGGCGCTTCACTTGATTATTCCAATACAGCGACTCAAGTGAGTGCCGCAAGTGACTGGGATGATGTGGTGGCTGTCAGGGTGACGATTGATGTGGAAGGTGAGCAAAATATATCGCATCAGTTCTCTACAACCATCGCGTTAAGGAATCGCTTAGAATGATAGCTAACTGTAAAGGTCGCATGGGTGAAAAAGGCGCTGTATTAGTGGTGGCGCTGATCTTCTTATTAATCTTATCTTTGATCGGTGTGAGCTCTATGCAAGGCACTACGATGCAGGAAAAGATGTCAGGTAACTTGCGTGATCAGCACTCTGCTTTTAATGCGGCGGAAGCGGCATTAAGAGAAGGGGAGCGGCAGGCGCGTCTCGACTATTTCAATGATTTATTAGATCAAGATACGATGGTCAATGATACTTATACCTCATCATTTTCGTCAGCAGCAATCCCGTCTTGGAATGCTGAGCTACTTGCTCAAATTTTTGTAAGTACAGGTATAGATGCGGAGCCATCTGGAGCTGTTATCCGAGTAACTGCATCGTCCGCCGGCTTTAGTGGTCGGTCAGATGTTCGGCTGGAATCAATTTATGTAGTGGAAGAGTAAGAGGACTTACTCTGCTATAGGAGACTTTGCAATGAAAATGTTTAAATCTACAAGCCTCTGTTACTTAGTCTCTGCGCTTGTTTATGCTGGTGCTTTATTTCCTGTAAATACCGTCGCTGGTACTGTTGCTCAAACCCCCCTTTTCTTAGGTGAAGGTAATGTGCCGGGTAATTTAGCGCTTACTCCTTCAGTTGAGTACCCTACCGTAACGAGTGTTGCTAATTTAGGGAATTATGACGAAACGGTCAAAAGTGTAGGCTATTTTGATTCAAATAAATGTTACGGCTACCAGTATAGTGCCACCGAGTCCGAACGACACTTTTACCCAGTCAGTGTGAGCGCGGACTATACCTGTCCAGGCGATGTATGGAGTGGCAACTATTTGAATTGGGCGGCGACCTCAACAATTGACCCATTTCGTTGGGCATTAACAGGTGGATATCGAGTTAAAGACACGGTTACTGAAACTTGGATTGAAAAAGCCCGTCATACGGGGCAAGGCAGTCTTTTCCCCACGCGAACGATCTCCGGTGTGGCGGTTGTTAATAATGCTACGCCCTTTTCTACTTCAAGCATCACAACCTATGTGAATGGTGAAGGTAACAAAATGGATTTTCAGTTACCTAGTGGACACGGGTTTTCAAACACAGCGCCAGGAGTAGATACGCCAGTCTTTAGTGATACTGACTTTGGTTCTATATCAATAACTCAATTTGGCTCAGGTACAGTTGAGCGTAGTTCCGAGTATTCCTATGACGCGGATGGATTCTCGCTTAAGAAAAAAACAAACAGTGACCCAAATGGTGCGCGGATAAAAGTCGTTGATTCCGGTAGTGTTGATTATGATAATTTCATCTTTACGGGGCGGATCTATCGTCCCTCTGGTGGCCCCACAAACGGGAGTTCTGATCGACTCGCCTTGTCTGATAGTGACGGTAATGGTTATGGTTTTTCGGTTTCTGGTAGTTCTATTAAGGTAGAAAAACGTACTAAAAGTGGTTCTTCTGTTAGTACTAATACGCTAGGTAGTAGCGTTTCTATTAGTCGGCCGACAGGGAGTTGGTATAGCTTTGTTTTTGAATCCGTATCGGGGAATAAGTTTAAATTAACCGTTTATAACGAGGGCGGCACAGAGTTAGGCAGCGTTACCAGTAGCTCATCTAGCTCCCATTCAGATTTTAACTATTTATTTATTCATGGTGGTTCAGATTATTATATTGATGATCTAAGTATTATTGAAAGTGGCGGAGGCGGTGGTGTTGCTTATCATGCTATATCTGGTGATCGTTTTGAAACCAGTGTACGCGTCAAAGTGTGTGACCCTGCTGTAGGTGTTGAATCTAATTGCCGACTTTATGGTTCTAACTGGAAGCCCGAAGGGTTGATCCAACGTTATTCCGATAATGTACGTTACAGTGTGTTTGGTTATTTAAATGATAGTAACGGCCTGCGAGACGGCGGTGTATTAAGGGCTGAACAGAAGTTTGTTGGGCCTGAGCAGTTAGACCCTAGCTTAGGGGTAGTGGCGAATCCAAATAAAGAGTGGGATGAAAATACGGGTATTTTAATTCAAAATCCTGATGCTTCTATTGCGGCTGATACGGCGAGTTATTATGGTGTGTCTATTGCCGATAGCGGTGTGATCAATTATATCAATAAGTTTGGTCAACTTAACTCTAACTCGTTTAAGAGTATTGACCCTGTTAGTGAGCTATATTACACCGCCCTACGTTATTACAAAAACCAATCTAACGTTCCTGCTTATTATTCGAAGTCTCCTGCCCATAACTCGTCACCTAGTAGTGGTACTATTTCGGCGTGGTTAGATAACTTTCCAGTGGTTCGTAGTTGGGATGACCCAATTCAATATGCTTGCCAAAAAAATGTGGTGTTGGGAATTGGGGATGTTAATACCCATAGAGATAAAAACTTACCGGGCAACACGTCAAGCGAAAATGAGCCAGCAAAGCCGTCCGAGGTTAGCAGCGATACTACGGTGAACGTGCGAACAGCGACGGATAAAATCGCTGAGTTGGAGGGTATTAGTATTGATACTGCTTCGGGTAGTTATTCGGGGCGTAATAACTCGGCGTTTATGGCGGGCCTTGCTTATGATGCTAACACGTCCGATATTCGGGATGATTTTGCGGGTACTCAAACCATTCAGACCTACTGGGTGGATGTGCTGGAAGGTCAGGTGCTTCAAGATAAAAGGGATAACCAGTTTTGGTTGACAGCTAAATATGGCGGGTTTGAAGTACGTAAGCATCCTAGCTGTTCTATACCAAGTTATACCCCGGTTGGAACTGAGTGCAATGAACAGAGTTTGGGCAATCCTTATGCAAGGACAGATCCTTTACCTGAGTGGTGGTGGCATACCAATAGCGATACTTTAGATCCTAATTCGGGCAGCGATTATAAACGAGCGGATACCTACTATACTGCTGGCGATGCTCAGAAGATGGTTGATGGGTTAACAGATGCATTCGCTTCAATCTCTGCATCTGTACGTGGCGCTGCTTCTGCGCTGACAGCCAATACCTCTCGTTTAGGTACGGACTCCGCGTTATTTAATGCGCTTATGGATACAACTTTATGGTCGGGTGATTTGGTTGCGCGGGGGATTAGTTCGACGGGTGTACTAGATAGTGCGGATACATGGAGTGCAGCATCTATTATGGATGCCATTCCTGAAGCCGACTTAAATAGTCGGAAGATATTTACCAGTACTTATGCCGCTAAAGATGCATTAACGGGTGTCACTTTAAACTCTGGTGGGGTCGAATTTAAATGGGCTAGCTTATCCGCAGAGCAGAAAGAGATGCTGCAGACGACACCCGCGAGCGGTCCTTTAACGACAGAGGCTGTAGCGCAGCAGCGGTTAGACTTTTTACGTGGTAGTCGCACATTAGAACAGACGATTGTGAATACATCGAATCCTTTCCGGCAGCGTAGTAGTCGTTTGGGGGATATCGTAAATTCTTCGCCTCAGTATGTGAATAAAAATAACTATGGTTACAGTGCGCTAGGGGCACCTACGTTTTCAGCTTCTGTTGGTAATGATTATATTAGCTATCGTAAATCGGCTACTTATGTGGATAAACCACCGATCATCTTGGTCGGTGCAAATGATGGGATGCTTCATGCGTTTGATGCCTCTTTAGGCGTTAATGGTGGTAAAGAACTGTTTGCGTATGTGCCATCGGGAGTGTTTAGTAATTTATATGAACTCGTTTATCCCGATTATAGTCATCGCTACTATGTAGATGGCATTCCTCGAGTTTTTGATGCTTGGTTTGATCCTGCTGATGTGCCGACTGGGATAAGTTCTGGTTGGAAGTCTGTGGTGGCTGTGACGCCTGGAGCGGGCGGTGCTGGGGTATCGCTATTAGATATTAGTAATCCTGAAAATATGACCAAAGATGAGGTCTTGTGGGAGTTCTCCCATGAAAATATGGGGGTGTTGATTCAGCAGCCTTATATTGCACCTTTGCATAATGGTAAGTTTGGTGTAATCGTCACGAGTGGTTTCTCTCATGGTGCCACGGAGGGACATATTTGGGTTTTAAATATTGCTGATGGATCAGTCATTAGAGACATTATTGTGCCAACGTTGGGGGGGCTAGGTCAGCCAGCCATTGTTGATTTAAATAGAGATAAAATCGCTGATCGCATTATTGTAGGTGATACGTTAGGTAATGTGTGGCGGTTTGATATTACTAGCTCGCTTCCGAGTAGTTGGGCGCCACCTAGTGCTTTACTTAGTGGCGTAACTCCTCTCCCATTTTTTGTTGCTAAAGATGCGTCGGGAACACGTCAGCCGATTACGGGGCCGGTAAATACAGCGTTTGATAGCAAAGGTCGTCATATGGTGTTGTTCGGCACGGGTAGTTATTATTTGAGCGGCGATAATCAGATAACTGCGACACCTCAAGTGCAATCACTATACGGTGTATTAGATACAGGTGAGGTTATCAATGATCGGTCTCAGCTTCTGAAGCAAGAAGTTCTTTTTGAGGGTTACATTGGAGGCAATGGGGCACGAGTGACGACGGATAATAACTTGCTGCTATCCCATAAGGGGTGGTACTTGGATTTAGCGTGGGGGTCCTTGTATGGAGGGCCTGGCGGCATTGGCGAGTTGGTTGATACGCGTCCTGTGTTAAGAATTGGGCAAATGATTGTTGCAACAAAAGTTCCCTCATCAGACCCTTGTCTGGCAGGGGGGAGCAGTTGGATTATGGCGCTTGATTATGAGTCGGGATCAGCATTAAGTAATACGACATTTGATTATGACGAGGATGGAAGCTTCACTAGTTCTGATTTAGTCGGGGTGCCTACGACGGATGCGGATGGTAATCCGATCGTTGAGAACCAAGTGGGGTCTGGTTTGATGTTGCAAGGCGGAGGGTTTGCGAATTTAGGTGACGGATCATTTGTTGCCGAAATTCCGCCGGAGGATGGTTCTTCGACCACCATCAGGGCGTGCTTAAGCAACAGTAGTACTACAGGGATTAGTTGTCCTGAATTTAATGGGACATTTAGCCAAGGCCGTAAAGGGTGGAGAGAGGTAAGGTGATGCAGCGAAGGAGTGAACAAGGCTTTTCTTTATTAGAGCTAATGATTGTTGTGGCAATTATCGGTATTTTGGCATCGATAGCTTACCCTAGCTATCAGGAAAGTGTTGCAGAAGGGCGTAGGGTTGATGCGCAAGCGAACTTATTATCGTTGGCTCAACATATGGAACGTGAGTTTACAGAGAATGGGACTTATGCAGGTGCTGGTTTGCCTTACACTGAGGCGCCGAAAGATGGCATTGATAAGTTTTATGACCTTGCGCTAACTGTGCAAACGGCTACCACTTACACCATCAGGGCTCGGCCTAAGAATGGCATGGCTGGTGATCGTTGTGGTGATATGTCCCTTAATCATATAGGGCAAAAAACAGCGGCGGAGACTGACTGCTGGTAGCAATTTCTATAATTTAATTGACTAACCTGCAATGGACTGCGGGGGGATGTATGAGAAAGGGATGTTCTTCCGGCTATTGTTGGCCGCTGCCTGTGATTTTTTCAAAAGGCTTTTCTCTTGTTGAGTTGTTGTTGGCGTTAGCCTTGCTCTCAATCTTATTATTTGTAGCGGTGCCAAATTTTTCTGCAGTGTTGTCAAGGATGCAGGTGGATGCTGACGTGTCTTCTATTCGAGGCACATTGTCCTTTGCTCGAATGACGGCTTTATCAACACATAAAAAAATCATTGTTTGTCGCTGGGATGGCGGCAGTAATTGCACGGGCGATAGCGGAAAAGATTCATTGATATGGCAAGAAGGTATGCTCGTGTATGTAGACGAGGATGCTGATGGTAACTGGAATCCTTTAATTGATAATGTACTTAAAATTATTGCGTTTACTACTCATAATGAGATTAGATGGAATAATGGAGAGAAAGTTATTTTCCAGCCTAATGGAAGCAGTCCTGGGTACAATGGGACGTTTCGTATAGTGAATAATACGAATGTAATTTCGGCCGAACTGATTTTATCTATGACCGGCCGTTTACGCAATAAAAGTTTAGAATAAATTACCTATGTCATGGTATCTATGCCAACTTACCTGCAGAATATAGCCCATTTTCAATAGCCCTAGGATTTTTTAATGTCTGACTTCCTCATTATTGGTGGTGGTGTGATCGGCATGATGTTGGCGCGTGAATTGGCGCAGTCAGGTGCAGAGGTAACCATCGTAGATCGTAAAGCATGTGCGAAAGAAGCCTCGTGGGCGGGTGGAGGGATTGTTTCACCACTTTACCCTTGGCGATACCCCGATGCCGTTACCCAGCTAGCCACATGGTCGCAAAGTAGTTATATACACTTATCTCAAGACCTACTTGAAGAAACCGGCTGTGATCCTGAGTTGCGACAAAAAGGGATGTTTATGGTTGATGTTGAGGACCATAAAGAGGCGCTTGTTTGGGCACAGAAGTTTCACCGCCCTCTCCGTGAAGTTGATGCTTCTTTCGTTTATCAGAAAGAACCTAATCTTGCTAAAGATATCGAGAATGCTTTATGGATGCCTGAGGTCTGTAGCATTCGAAATCCACGCTTAGGTCGTTCGTTACGTGAAAGTTTATTAAAAAACCCTAAGGTCAGTTTGCTTGAGCATCAAGAGGTGCATGGCTTTATTCGGGCAGGAAACCGAGTCTTAGGGATCAAAACTCAGCAAGGGGATGTATGTGGTAATAATGTCATTATTGCTGCTGGTGCCTGGAGTGCTGAACTACTCAAATTAGTGGGTAAAGCTATTCCGATTGAGCCTGTGCATGGGCAGATGATGTTGTTTAAGGCTGAGCCTGGTTTGGTTAATCGAGTGGTGCTAAAAGGTGGGCGTTACGTCATTCCTCGAAATGATGGGCGTGTGTTGGTGGGGAGTACGCTTGAGCATTTTGGGTTTGAGAAGCAAACGACAGAAGAGGCTGCCGCGTCACTGTATCAAACGGCGTTAGATATTATGCCTGAATTAGAGAAGTTTAACGTTGAACACCATTGGTCGGGTTTACGCCCAGGGTCTCCAGAAGGGATACCTTATATTGGTCGTGTTCCTGACGTTGATAATCTCTATGTAAATGCAGGTCAGTACCGAAATGGCTTGGTATTAGCGCCAGCATCTACGCGTCTACTGGTGGATATTCTCTTAGGGCAGGAGCCGATTATTCCTGCTGATCCCTATCGAGTGGATCGATAACTCAAACGGCAAAATAAACAGTCTTTTTTGTCAGAGTGAAGGCCTTAATTTGATTAAGGCCTGTTTGCCTATAGGTAGACTCCTGTAGGCAGGGGGCTCTATTATGGTTTAATCGTAAATGGTTGGAATGGGGGCGCGCTTATGCACAGTCTTTGTGTAGATTTCAATAATGCGTTGCTCTGCTGCTTTGGATACGCTTTTACCTTCTAAAAAGTCATCTATTTCATCATACGTAAGGCCGAGAGCGAGTTCGTCAGCTTTTTGAGGGGCTAAGCACTCCAGATCCGCAGTGGGTGTTTTCTCTACGAGAGGGGCGGGCGCACCTAACGTTTGTGCGAGGAGGCGAACTTGACGTTTACTCAGGCCAAACAAGGGCGCTAAGTCGCAGGCGCCATCACCCCATTTAGTGTAAAACCCCGTAATGTTTTCGGCGGAGTGGTCCGTGCCGAGCACTAATGCACCTGTAATACCGGCCACTTCATATTGAGCGATCATGCGTGCGCGGGCTTTGACATTGCCTTTTGCAAAATCAATGGCTGATTCTGATGCTTGATTTAAACCGTTTTCTGCAAGCGATTTGCAAACTTCAGTGTGCATGCCTTCAACGCCAGGTTGTACATTTACCGTTAGTCGCTGGGAGGGTTGAATGAAATCCAGTGCCATCTGGGCGTCATCTTCATCATGCTGAGTACCAAAAGGTAAACGCATAGCAATAAAGCGATAGTCGCTGCTGTGACTTTCTGCATTAAGCTCATCGATGGCGAGTTGAGCAAGCCGTCCACAGGTTGATGAGTCAACACCACCACTGATACCAAGCACAAGGGTTTTGAGTCCTGATTTTTTTAGTGTGTTTTTAATAAATGAAGTTCTGCGTGCGATTTCTGTTATAGGGTCGATTTCCGCTAAAACTTTCATCTCTTGAATAATGGTTTCGGCCTGCATCGTGGATATCTCTGCTTAGTTGAACGCTTTTAATGTGATTATGCTACTTGAATTAGGCCTTGTAGGTAAATTATGTTTTATGCTTTCGCCATTAAAAAAGGCACCCGAAGGTGCCCTGTTATGAATTACTTACTTTCTTCATCATCATCGAACACACCAAATGTGACGGTGCTGAAAATACTACGTTCAGGTTTGGGTGCATCTTGGCTCATTCGAACCGGTGCGGCTACCGGCGCTTCTTTTGCGCTACTAAAGAGATCGAAGGTGGCGGCGTCAAATAACGTTTTCTCCCCTTTATAAACGGGGGTGTATTGATAGCCCGGGAAGTTTTTATTTAAGACCGATTGGGTATCTGCTGCTAAGTCTTGCTGCCCTAAATGGGTATAGGCCTCTATCATTACCGCTAACGCGTCAGGTACCGCTGGCGTTTCCTGCATATTCTCAACCACGTAACGACCTCGGTTGGCGGCTGCGACAAACGCTTCACGTTGAATATAGTAACGGGCTACATGGACTTCATATGCGGCCAAACGGTTTTTTAGGTACACCATACGTTTTTGTGAGTCGGGCGCATATTGGCTATCAGGGTAACGGTTAACCAGTGTTGAGAAGCTTTCAAATGAGTCAAGTGCGGCGCCTGGGTCTCGTTGTGTTTCATCAACCGGTAAATATTGTGTTATCCATGAGATGTCTTGCTCAAATGAGGTGAGTCCTTTGAGGTAGTATGCGTAGTCGATATTTTCATGGTTTGGGTGTAAACGAATGAACCGGTCTGCTGCCGCACGAGCGGCTTCTGGCTCGTAGCTATTATGGTAGGCATAGATCAGCTCAAGCTGAGCCTGTTCGGAAAAACGCCCAAATGGGTAACGGGCTTCAAGTAACTGTAATTTTTCGATGGCGAGATCATAGTTTTCCTGATCCATCGCGCTCATCGCTTCTTGGTAAAGCTGTTGCTCAGGAATATCCGGTACCTCTTGGATATCCTCAAACCATGAGCATGCTGTTGTCATAACGCAAAACAAAGCAATAATAAGTAATTTGGTCATTCGCATCTTTTATTAATCCCAGTGTAGTCTCGGGCCCGAACGGTTATACTGGGCTCAAAGAGGCTATAAGCAATTCAACGGCCTATTTAAACACAACTGGTTGGGCCTGTTAACACACTCAGGCCTACAATTAAGAAAGTTCTGCTAGGTTCTGATGTCTGACCAAATACAACTACAAGCACAAGTGGGAAATGATCTCGTTGGTAAACGACTTGATCAAGCGGTAGCGCAGCTATTTCCAGAGTATTCACGTTCTCGTCTTCAAGGCTGGATCAAAGATGGGTCATTGACGGTTGATGGCGTTGTAAAGCGTCCGCGTGACAAGTTATTTGGTGGCGAGATAGTCGCTATTGATGCTGAGCTTGAGAAGATCGAAGATCACCAGCCACAAAATATCCCGCTGGATATCGTTTATGAAGATGATCATATTCTGATCGTTAATAAGCCCGCAGGTTTAGTGGTGCACCCCGCCATAGGTCATCGTGACAGTACGCTATTGAATGCACTACTTTACCATTGCCCAGAGATAGCCCAAGTGCCTAGGGCCGGTATTGTCCATCGGCTTGATATGGATACGACAGGGTTGATGGTTGTTGCGAAAACGATCATGGCTCAAACCGAATTGGTAACACAACTGCAAGAGCGCTCTATGGGGCGCGAATATGAAGCGGTTGTGAATGGTGTGATGACGGGGGGAGGTATGGTAGATGAACCGATGGGACGTCACTCCAAACACCGTCAAAAGATGGCCGTTGTTGGGGTAGGTAAGGAAGCGGTTACCCATTATCGCGTGCTGAAAAAATTACGTGCCCACACGCATATTCGTTTAAAGCTCGAAACGGGCCGTACCCATCAGATTCGAGTACATATGGCGCATATTAATTACCCTCTTGTGGGCGACCAACTGTATGGCGGTCGTTTTCGTCTGCCCAAAGGGTGTAGTGATGAGATGTTAAAGACCTTACGTGATTTTAAGCGTCAGGCTTTGCATGCGAAAAAGCTAGAACTCTGGCACCCTCATAGTGGTGAGTTAGTCTCTTGGGAGGTCGATCTGCCTGATGACTTTCAGCATTTGCTGCAAGTACTTACCGCGGATGCGGATGCATCCACCGATGAGATTTGATTGATTGTGGAATTTATAACCGCTCAATGGGATGCGCCTAAGCGCGTTCACGCCTTGACAACGACGCGCATTGGCGGTGTTAGTGAGGGTGTGTATCAAGGATTAAACCTTGGTGATCATGTATCTGATCGTGAATGCGATGTTCAGACTAATCGTCAGCAGTTAACAGCGATATTGGGTTTGGCCCGTAGACCGCAATGGTTATCACAAGTGCATGGCGTTGAGTTGGTTAAGGCGATTGATGATGGCGTTAAGCGTGAAGCGGATGCCTGTTGGACCGATGAGCGCGGATTGGCGTGCGTTATTATGACGGCGGATTGTCTACCTGTTTTTTTTAGTAATCGTGAGGGTAGTCAAGTAGCGGTAGCGCATGCGGGTTGGCGAGGATTGCTGAATGGCGTATTGGAAAAGACATTAAGTGTTTTCCATGATCCTGCGGATCTACATGTTTGGTTAGGGCCGGCTATTGGGCCTTACGCTTTCGAGGTGGGTCGTGACGTTTATGAGCAATTTTGTAGCTATAGCCCAGAGGCGCAAACGGCGTTTACACCTCTGATAGGTCGTGAGGGTAAATATCTAGCTGATATTTATCGTTTAGCAGCGCTGCGTTTAAAGCATGCAGGTGTGGTTGATGTTACGTCTTCTGATCTGTGTACATATTCTGATGCTGAGCGTTTTTACTCCTATCGTCGTGATGGCGAGACTGGGCGTTTAGCCAGTTTGATCTGGATTGAGTAACCTTTGAGTTGACGTGAATGTAAAAGCTTTCTTGGGAGATGAGTTTGCTTGATGTGACCGCAAGACCGGCATCGTTTGTGGAGCTTAATACAGTGATCCCGAATGTAGTGGTGGAGCTTAAATATTTCACAGGTGATAACTTTGTCGGTTCTCGAGTTAACGGCTACGAACGCGAGGTTTGCCTGATAACACACCCGGCCGCACAAGCGCTTTTGAGGGTTCAGCATGAACTCGCCAGTTTTGGTTTAGGCCTTAAAGTGTTTGATGCGTATCGTCCGCAAAGGGCTGTAGATCACTTTATTGATTGGTGTCGAGAGGTTGGTCCTTGCGCTACGCAGTCACGTTTTTTTCCAGATTTAGCTAAAGAAGAGCTTTTTAGTAAAGGCTATTTAGTGCGCTACTCAAGCCATAGTCGTGGTAGTACCGTTGATCTGACGCTTATTGATTTAGTCAGCCAAACAGAGCTTGAGATGGGGACTGAGTTTGATTTTTTTGGGCCTGAATCATGGATTGATCATCAGCAGATACCACGCCAGGCAAGAGCTAATCGGATGTTATTGCAAAAGCTGATGATGCAACAAGGTTTTGTACCTTACCATCATGAGTGGTGGCACTTTACCTTGCAGGGTGAGCTTTACACGGATACCTATTTCGATTTTCTAATTGCATAGCGAAGGTGAGCAAGCCCACCATGTTATATGTTTATAAGGCCATACCCACTGTGTTGTGTGGCTAAATCACGCACCTTTTTCCTCCCTACGCCTGATAACTCCCCTCTATTGCTGGTACCCCTCCCGTTTTATTGATACTGGAGTGAGTGAATAAAATGGCCCGTTTTAGAGCCCTTATTTACTGGGGTGTTATTTAAATCCTTCTTTCTACGGCAATCCCCACCGTCTTCCACTATATTAGTATTATTGAATAGTTGTTTTTTTGTTTGAGCATGTAGCGGTGAGCGCCAGCGCAATTAACTTGCAACTTTTCTTGTTTAGGCTAAGAATTAGCTTGCTTCAAACGTACCTCCCACCTTAAACGCTATAAAGTGGCTACCACGGATATGGCTCAGGTATAGTTAATCTGTTCTGTGTAACAGTGTTCTATTGCTTCGTTTTGTATGCTGAAGCTATAAGGGATTAATAATGACTGATTATAAAGTTTTATTCACAGGCTCGGTGTGCTCAGGTAAGACCACGGCCATTCGCTCATTAAGCGACATCGAAACGGTTGATACGGATGCCAGAGTCAGTGACTCGGCTATTCGCCGTAAGCGAAAAACCACAATTGCGATGGATTACGGGGTACTGGATTTATCGGATGACGCTCGCTTGCACCTTTATGGAACACCGGGGCAAGAGCGCTTTAAATTTATGTGGGAAGTGATGATGAGTGACTTAGTGCATGATGCTGAGGGGCTGGTCTTGCTGGTGGATAATACGCGGAACGACCCATTTAAAGATATCCGTTTTTATGTGGAAGAGTTTCGTGACTTTATTGTTCGTCGTCGCTTAATTATTGCCGTTACCCATTCGGATGAACAAGCTGAACCCGATCACGATTATTATATGCAAGAACTGAAGGCGATGGGGTTGTTTACGACGGTCATCTTTATTGATGCTAGGGACCCCTCTTCGGTGTTAAAAATCGTTAAAGAGTTGGTTGGGCATAGGGAAAAAGAGATCGCTTGGTCGGAACTGGAAGAGCGCTTGGCTGTAAATAGTTCGATGCCTCAAGTCACCGAGGAAGAGCATGAGTCTTCTAGCGCTGACATGAGTGAGAATGTCACCCTCCTTGACGCCGCAATGAATACCCGAGGTATAACGGGGGCTATTCACTTAGGCGCGGACCGTAAAGTGCTTAGCTCTAATGTAAGCAGTAAGCAAAATAAAGAGTTGCTTCGCTCCATGATCAATCTCGTGACTGCATTAGAGACGAAAGCGTCTTTCTTAGGGCATATAGACGACCTGGTGTTATATGGGCCGCAACAAGACACCCTATCGGTTTTTGTGGAAAAAGAGCAAGCACTGGGCTTGTGTTCTGATAAAGAGTTAAGTATCAATGTAGTTAAACAGCAAGCGATGGATCTTTTGCAGTGGAGTCAGCGATGAACGAATTGCTCGGTACAGTCGATAAAGAGAATATTGTTGAGAGTAGTTGCTTCTTGGAAGGTAAAGAGGTGACCGCGTCCTCTTTTTCTAAAGCGAATCGACATTACGAGACCGTTGCAAGACAGACCTTTAGCTATATCTTTTTAAATGTAGGGAAGCATAAAAGTAAGCACAATGAGGCGCATTTAGAGATAGGTGATAAGCGTTTAAGCGGCTTTCTGCTCAAGGCGAATCGGGTGTTGGTCTGCTTGTCGGCGAAAGATACCAATATTGTTGATGTGCGTGCGCATGTTCAACAGGTTCAGCGTTTAATGTTAAAGGCTGAAGTAGATCGAATGCTCGCTTAATTGAGCGTTAGCTTGATTATAGACCTCTATTTTTCTGTTCCTACCGGTAGGTCTTCGACTTATTCGTCATATCAATACATGATTAAGCATGCGATAAATGCCGTACTCTCGATAAAAATCTGAATGTTTTTTGAGGTGTTTTAGTTTCTGTTCAGCTCGATCTGGCTACACTATCAATATTCCTCTGACATAAGGACAGTATGCATGAAGGATTATAAGATCCTATTCACAGGGTCGGTTTGTTCAGGTAAAACGACAGCGATTCGGTCAGTGAGTGATATTGAAACACTGGATACAGATGCGCAAGCCAGTGATGTAACCGTTCGGCGTAAGAAAAACACCACCATCGCAATGGATTATGGTGTGTTAGATTTAAATGATGATACCCGTGTCCATCTGTATGGAACGCCAGGACAAGAACGATTCCGCTTTATGTGGGATATGTTAACCAGCGAATTTGCTCACGACGCCATTGGTATGGTGTTATTGGTTGATAACACCCGCAAAGACCCTTTCCGAGATATCCGCTTCTACGCTAAAGAGTTTGGCGATTACCTGCGCCAACGCCGATTAATTATTGCCGTTACTCACTCCGATGTGGAGCCTTCCCCTGATTACAACCGTTACCTAAGTGAGTTAAAAGGCTTAGGTGTGATGACAACGGTTATGTTCGTCGATGCCAGAGACCCCCGCGCTATATTGGGGGTGATTGAAGAGTTGATTTCAGCGGTAGAAAGAGAGATCGATTGGGATAAAGTATCTGATCGCTTGCTTGATACAAATGGCTTTTCGCTTGATTTCTATAAGCCCCTCTATGAAGAAACACTCCTCGATGCTGCGATGAATAAACGCGGGGTTTTAGGCGCGATGCATCTAGGGGATGCCCATGATGTATTGTGCTCAAATATAGACGATGCCTCCGTTAAAACATTACTACTGAATATTGACCGGCTCACGGGCGCTATTTCCGACAAGGCGAGTTTTATGGGGGCTGTGAATAACGTTGTTTTAGCGGGACCTGATGTTGATACCTTATCGGTTTTTAATGATCAGAATCAGGCCCTCTGTTTACGTTCAGATAAAGCGATATCGCTGCCGGTATTAAAACAGCAAGCGAGTGACCTGTTGCAATGGAGTATCGAAAATGACTATATGGCATGATATGCAGGCGGCGGGTTTAATTCATTGCGGCTGCGTATTACTGAATGGGGAGGTGCAGCACTCCTGTTTTCCTGCTGAGTCTAAAAAACAATTGGCGGTTGCTAAGCAAGCACTCATGTATGTTTTTCGTTCGGTGGATAAAAGCGATAAGGGTTATGATGAAGCACATATCGAGATAGGCGATGCCTTGTTTAGTGGCTTTAAGCTAGATTCTGATAGGTTGCTGATTTTTTTGAGTGAACATGACA
>Ga0115007_10000920_pt1 | contig 19113 bp, 17 predicted proteins | sample ArcOceMetagenome_2_FD_87166 | JGI IMG/M metagenome (GOLD analysis project Ga0115007, IMG submission 87166) | Marine eukaryotic phytoplankton communities from Arctic Ocean - Arctic Ocean ARC135M Metagenome | ecosystem: Environmental > Aquatic > Marine > Oceanic | place: Arctic Ocean | collected...
AACAAATACTAATACAAAGATTAGAAGTAACTACTTTTTATGTTTACTACTCTAACTTATACTACTTACTCGATTATTCATCGATATTTTTTAAAAAATTAACTAAAACAATCAATATCGTATTGTCACAAATAAATAATGTTAACCTTAACTTAAGAGAGATAAAAAAAATTAATATACTTAGGAAGTATCTTGTTAAGTCTTATCAAGGATACTGTCATGCAATTGGAAAACCTGTTAGGGGTCAAAGAACCTGATCAAACGCCTGAAACTCATTTAAGTGTAATAACACCTTGCGTAACTTTGTAAATAAAATAAAACATATTAACTCATTGTCAAATAAAAATAAAACGTTAAAAATTGATTATAAAGTTATAAAAAAAAAATACTCTCAACAATCTCATCAAAACAAAACAAAAACGAATAAACAAGCAAAAATATTTAATACTTGGTATTAACAAACGAATCATAGGAATCTATTCTACTTCAAAGTACTATCACTATACTAAAACAGGCACAAACCATTAATACTAACTGTAAACTACATACAATTAAACTTAAAAAACAACACGCAATGAAAATACAAAATAAATCTTTTAACAAATTTAAACTAAAAACATACAATTTAGTAGGTAATAATTTTTTTAGTCTTAAAAACTGTACTAGTATTTTAGGTAATAGTGTTATAGATTTAACTAAATCGACTAACTCTAACAAAATATTTTATAAGCAGGTAGTCAAAAAAACACTACAAAATACTAAACTTATAAAATCTTATAATATAAAAATAAACAACATACTTTCTAAAACTTTTAACTATTACCCAAATAATACTAACTCAGTAAGTACAAATAAAGTACACAACTCAAGTGTAAACCTGTTACCGGTTTACGTTAACCGAACTGACCTAAACGACCCCCTCAACTTATTTAACAACAAATTACCATTAAAATCTACAGTATACCCACTCTATAATCAATCATTCAGTAAAAAACCTAAAAAACACCTCACACCATTTAGATCTATAAACTTTCTAAACTACCAAAAACTACAAAAAACAAAAATAACTAATTATCAACTATCTATATTACCAAAATTCGCGCAAGTAAAAGACGTACTAATTACAAAACCATTAAACATTAAAACAAATCCATACCTGTCACAACACAACCAAAATAAGCACTACAAGCAGGTTAGTAAATTATATATAAACTATTCACATCTAACTGTTAAGACTAACCCACTATTATCTAATGTTACTAATATGCCCCTTATTTATTTGTTATTAAGTAAAATAAATTCTACTAAAAATATTGTTACAGATATAAATCAGTATAAATTACCTAAATTCACATCACGTACCCACAATAAGATGACTTTAGTAAACTTAGGCCTTTTTATACTTAAAAACTTAAACCTACTTAATTCCATTAACTCGACCAAGTATAAGTATTTATACAAGCTTAAAAAATCTTTATACTCATTTACTAAACCTAACCAAGTCAAAAATACAATATTGCGTCGTAAATCATCAGTTGTTTTCTATAAATTAATTTTCCTAAATAGGGGTAACAATTATAGGTCAAAACTTTTCACCAACTTCAAAAAAACAAATCTTATTAAAAGTTATTTTAGTGAAAATTTTAAACTAAATAACTATTTACTTTTTAAACCTGGGCATAAAATCAACACACCAAGTAGTCCAACACGTGAGGTAAGGTTAGGTAGGGTTAGATTCAAACCTGGTTATCAAAGACTTTGAAGAGATTCACGAACCGCACTTAAAGATTTACTTAACCTTAAATTTATTTACCAAAAACAACTAACTCGTTATTTAGTTCGTTTTTATAAAAAAACCAACCAATCAACACTTTCACCAAACGAACTCCAACTATCTAAATTGTCTATATATTCAAGGCTAGTACCAGATCATAACACTTTTACTCTTTTTTACAACTCAAACCTCTTTTTTATAAATGGTTTATCCCCTACGAATAAAGATATTGTATGTGTCCTAAACGATTTTATTCAACTGGTTGTATCAAAGTGATATTATATTTTTTATAGGTGACTAGCACACTGAACCTTAGTCCGTTTTCGCAAAATAAAACGCTTAGTTTATAGAAAAGGTTTATCTAGTAGGTATAAAGTTATGAAATCACGTAAACAAAAAAGTAATACTGTACCTGATTGAATTTTTTCAACTAAATATGATTTTTCGGACGTAAAATCTTTTATAGAGGTTGACTACTTTACACTCTCTTTTTACGTAATATATGAACCGTACTTCAACTACTATCACCCACCAACAAACATATTATCCCCTAAAGTTAATATATATCGACTATATAACTGAAAATACATAACCTAAGTTTACGCATAATATATATGATGTAGTTTTATACCATTGAGTATGTTTATTAAAATTTTTATCCGATCAAATACTTTCAATTTTTGACAACCACCTTTCCCAACAAATTCGTACTCTGAACGTAAAGTGAAAAGTTTTATACTTAATTTTGGACCTCAACACCCAGCAGCGCACGGTGTTCTACGATTAGTAGTTCAACTAAGTGGCGAACTCGTTGAACGAGCTGACCCGCACGTAGGTTTCCTACATCGCGGAACTGAAAAATTAATAGAAAAAAGAACATACCTAAAAGCAGTCCCTTATTTTGATAGATTAGATTACGTGTCAGTTATGACACAAGAACACGCTTTTTGTTTAACAGTAGAGTCTTTATTAAAAACCACCTCACATACAGCATTATATGTACAAGTACGTGTTTTGTTCGATGAACTAACTCGTATACTTAACCACTTATTATGTATATCATGTCATTCTATGGATGTAGGTCAAATGTCGCCCGTATTTTGAGCTTTTGAAGAACGCGAAAGGTTAATGGAATTTTACGAACGTGTGTCTGGTGCACGTATGCATGCCGCGTTTTACAGGCCAAATGAAGTAGATTGAACAGGACTTAACTACCAATTTTTTTTAGATGTAGTGTTATTTACTCGAGACTGCTTTAAATCATTAACTGAAATATTTGCTGTTTTAACTACTAACAGTATTTGAAAATCACGTTTAGTTGGTGTAGGTGCACTAAATATATACGATGCTATATCTTACGCCGCTTCTGGTCCTATGGTTAGGAGCGTTGGTATACGTAAAGATATGAGATTGTATAAGTCCGAAACTTACGCATCTTACTGGTTTTTGTCATTAAACTCGTTTGTTGGTAAAAGGGGTGATAGTTATGATCGGTTCTTAATCCGTATGCGTGAGATGTACGAGAGTATAAATATCGTTTTCCAGGTACTAAGTAATCTTATAACCTTCTCTAAAAACCCTAACTCTACTGACTCAAAGTTAGATTTTTTTTCTTTTTTTGAGTTTTTATATAAACACCGTAAAGATTCATTAAATAAAAAAGTAAAATACACTTCTATGGAAAATCTAATATCACATTTTAAAAAATACAGTGATGGTATTAGGGTCCCTAAAGGGTTTTCTTACGCTGCTGTAGAAGCACCAAAGGGTGAGTTTGGTGTTACAATAGTATCTGATGGAACACTTAAACCTTATAGATGTAAGATACGTACGCCCGCATATCATCATATGCATCTTATGCCTCGTATGGTACAGGGACATTACCTAGCTGATTTAGTAACTTGTCTAGGTTCACAAGATATTGTATTTGGTGATGTAGATAGGTAACCAGTAAACTTAATCTATATATTTAAAAAAAATGTCAAGACATAGTCTATGAGTCTATACAAGTAATTTACAACGCCAAACATTTCTAAAAATCGAATTGAAACGAAAAATACTAAAATCATTTAAACTCAACCACAATATTAGTTATATAAGACGTTACCTCGCAACGTTTTACTTAACACACCTCCCCAATAAAACATCTATATCCTTCACAGTCTACAGGTGCTTAAGGTCCGGTCGTACGTGAAGTGTTAATCGTAAAACAGGATTAAGTCGTTTTGTGCTTCGGACCGAAGCTTATAAGTCAAATCTACCCGGTCTTAGTAGGGCTAGTTGGTAAATAAATATTTATAATTTTATAGTTACTTTTACTATTGAATCTTATTTCTTAATAATATTCGTACTTACAGTTATACCTTATAGCTTGGCAACATTTTTTTTCCTAGTCGATCTAGGTTTCCGGGTATATTTATTTATATGAAGTTACCACGATCTATTAATAGACATATCAGAGGTTTACGCAATCTTTATATTTATTTTTTTACTACTTAATTCTATTATAGCACCCTCTATCATTATACAATACACTAATTACGGGTCAAACAACCAACAAAAATCTACCACTAATAACTACCTCTCTTCAGGATCTCTCTTTATTACTTACTCGTGGAGTAGTAAATTTATATCGTCATTATCTAAAATAAAATAAACAATAAACTTAATGACACGCTTTAGTCTAGATATATTTGATTTACTTTCGTTATTTTTTTCATGGTATATAAAACCAAACTTATTAACACAAAATTTTATACTTAATCTACAGTTTGTACTTTTAATAAGTGTATTGGTAATTTTAAAATTAGTATCAACTTTGTACATAAGTTTTTTATATCCGTTTATACAATGCTTTTCTATATTTAAAATCACGTCACTTTTTTCGGTATTTATGGCATTAAAATTTATTACCCTCATCGCGTTATTAATTTTCGTACGTGGAGGTATACCTAGGTACAGGTACGATTTTTTAACTAAACTAGGTTGAATTAAAACACTAAGTTTAGTATTAGCCCTATTTGTAATAAATTTACTACTTTCATACCTCTAAAACAAACACATACATGAGTACTGACCGATTATTATCTAGTATAAAAAACAATCTACAAATATTTTATAAATTTAGCCACTATTTATTAATCAACTACGCATTTTATTCCAACTTTCTTACTTTTATTATAAGCAAATTAAGTATACTAAAAAACTTTTTCTGAAAAATTAGTAACTTCTCAGACTTATACTGATATTTTTACGTACTTAAAGACATAAAAACACTATCGTATTTATCAAAGTAAGATTACTAAAACTTACTTGGGAATTAGCTTAATCGGTAAAGCATTAGTTTTTGGGACTAAATAGTGTGGGTTCGAATCCCATATTTCCAAAAAATAGTTATTAACTGCCCTTATTCATACATAAGTAATCATTATAATCTCCTAGTATCAAAAAAACACCAATCAAAAGTAATAGTTTTTACAAAAACTACGTTTAACTTAGTAAAAACTTTATATAGATCAGGGGCAATCACAAGTTTTATCATATTAAATAGTTCATGTAACCAAAAAAAAACCTTAATTAAATTTACAGTCTTATTTTATAAAAGCTCACCATTTTTTAAAAATATAAAATTAATATCAACTCAGTCAAAACAACTTTTTATAACTAAAAAAGCATTATTACTTACTCAAAAAGTTTTTAAATCCTCACTAATTATAATATCGTCAAGTAAAGGCCTACTTACTCACCACGAGGCTACTAAATTAGGCGTTGGGGGTAAGATAGTATACATTATAAACTAAAATAATATTAAATGTTAATTTTATCTACGACATATAACTTACTACTAACAAATCTCACTAACTTAAGTACTTGACTACTTAACACGTTATACTTATGAAATAAAAACCCAATCAACATTATAATCAACATTGCAACTCCACAATCAATAAATCAATTAAAAATTACTTTCTATACTTCATTTTTTAAGAATTTTTTAACATGAAATTACGTACTTAACAATAAACTTAGTCAAACTACAGTATTTACTGATAATAAGCAACTTAAAGTATCCAGCCAACCAAATAATACTTCTCAAAACCCAAAAATTACTAATCTTTTTACTTACTCAAAACCCCTAAACTCTATATATTTCTATTTTAATTTTTTACATTCAGAAATTTTATTAAGGTCTAAAATAATTGTGTATAAATCTTTTAGTTTTAGTTGGTATTATATACACGGGTTTGTATTTATATTGTTTATAGATGCGTGCTTAACGGATGATGAACCTCTTTGGGAACCAATCGAATGAAGTTTAGTACAGACTTGAATACTATTTATATTTAGTTTTGCTTGAATTGCAGAAAACTTAATCGTTAGTAGATATGGTAGTTATGCTGGGCGAGATAAACGGGTTTGGATGGCTTGGTATAAAACTTTTTGGTTAATAGAGGGTTATTACGTCTTAAATTACGGTGTAGCTGTAGTTTTAGTTATGGTCCCTTTCTACTTTGAAACAAACTACAACCTATCATTTATATACTCATGATGAAATTGATTCTCTAGAGTCTTTTTTTACAAATTTACACTTCTATATACTATTATATTACTAATAGCTTTGTGACTTCAAGTAAATGTTCGTTGGGTAGGCTTTAAAAAAGCTTTACTACTAATAAGTATAGTTAATATGTTATTAGCTTACTTAATATACACACAATTTATTATTATTTTTTTTGGGTATTTCACTGACCCAATTTGGTACCAAAAAACTCGTTATGTAGATTATGTACAACTAAGTCATGAACCTGCAAAATGGGGTTGGGGATCAGCTAAAAAAGACCATTTTACTTATCATGGGGTAAAAACTGTTTTATGGTTTAAGAATGATGGACCTTTTGCAACTTCATTTCTTTTTTGTCAAATTTTCTTCTTTATATGCTTATTTTGTTTATTTATATACTGGGTTGTATTATTTAGACGCGTTTACTCTTTAAGTGAAGTGCCTCTTACATACACCACATACTGTATATCCTCTTTAAAGCAATTTTTTTTCTTTTTTTTATATTTTTACGTATTCATACTACTTAGTTTCTTATCAAATTATTGAAGATTCCCCATAGAGTATTTCTTTACTTGTGAGTACAAGTCATGATACATTAACCTCTATAATATTTTTAGCGACTACCCACACTTTATATATAGTATCTTACTAAACTAAGTGTTTATGCATACAAATGTTATTCGTAAAAGCTGCTAAAGTTATCGCACTTGGTATTGTTTTTTTCCCTATAACAGGTTGCGCAATCGCAACCGGAATTATTTTCGCATCATTACTCAAAAGTGTCTCCTACGCACCTGACTACGAAGAAGTATTATTCAACTACGCTATCTTAGGATTCGCTTTCGTTGAAACATTTTGTTTTTTCTTATTCTTTGCTGCCGGTTTCATTTATGTTTTATAAATATACAAACCCAAACCTAAACCACTGTGTTTAATATAATATTTTACAAGGTTAATTATCGGTAACATGGGAAACCCTACTATAACTCGACTAGGACGTACACAATTTTGATATAAAAAATGATACACAGACTTATCTTACAACTCATTAGTAAAAACTACCTACAACCTAGAAACACTTCTAAATTTTTACTTTAAATACGGTCTATCTTTCACAAATAATTTTTTTTTCCACAACTATTGGTACAAAAATTCTTTTTTTAAAAAAACTATATACAACCAAGAAACTAAAAACTTAGCTCTTTATTTTCGAAAATATTACTATGCGCACCAGACACTAACAATCGAGCATTCGTATTTTTTAAGACTCAAAACACCTGAATACTTCCCACTAAAACTATATATACTTAAGTACTCAAATTGATTAGTAGCGTCTATACAATGATTTAAGCCACTTAAATCGACTAAATCACACCAAAGTCGTTTAGATAAACAAAGAAAATCAACACTTGTTTACACCAAAAACAAGTCCAGTAACTCTAATCACCGTACCAAACTACTCTTGAATTTATTACTAAGTTTTTATAAAAATATAAATTTAAAATACTATTTTTAATACTAAAAATCTTGTTGTGGTATGATGCACTTAATAACCAAAATTCAATACTTATAAATAAAAAAACAAATCAACGTAAAAATATTTTCTTAAGAAACTACAAATTTAACTTAACTACACGTCGGAAAGAAAACAATTATGTATATAGTTATTTACTACCGTCTAAATGAGAAATGTTAATAGTTCTAAATAAAAACTTAAAAACGTATTACATTTTTATGTGATCTAAAACATACTTCATTAAACTACCACTTCCTAAACTCCCAAGCTCGTTAAGTTTTGATAAAAACACACAACAAATAATATTTACATCAACCTACCTAAACAACTTCACTAATTTATATAGTACATTATTTAACTCTTTTTATAAAATATTAATAAAACCTGTATTTATAAAACTTAAATTTAAAGGTAAAGGTTATTACATATATAAAAATTATCGAAACACTATTACGCCTCAATTTGGGTACTCACATAGACTATACTTATATGCATTTTATGTATACGTAACCTTTTTAAGCAAAACTTCATTAATAATTTTTGGACTAAACCCGTCACACCTAAGCATTACTACGAAACACATATTTAAGTGGAGATCGTTAAACATATTTACGGGTAGGGGAGTTAGGTTTTCTAAACAAACTGTCTACAAAAAATCAGGTAAAGTAAGCTCGTATCGATAATACTAGACATAGTTTTATGATGTTATGATCTCATATGATTAATTTATATACGCACTACTTAAATATTATATCGTCCTATACTTCCATTGAAATTTTCTATTCCTTATTCCTACAATTCTGGTCTAATTTATACCTACTAGTATTCATACTATCACTACACCTATTTTTGTAAACTTAATATATATTTGTATATATATTTATATAATACACACAACGTACGATTACTTCTTTAAAATAAACAACTATAAAAAGCATCTTAAGCAAGTACATATACCCGAAAACATATACGTATCAAACCTATTTATTAAAAAAACTAATACTTATCAACTTTCAAAATATAAAAATCATAAAATGTTATGATTTAGTTTAGGTATTCAAAACTCAATGCGTAACGACTTTAGATATCTAACCTTTAACTTATTTAAATTATTTTTCTCCAACTCTAAAGTCGACATACCCAAAGCACTACTAAATTTAGACGCTTTAACTAGGTCAAGTAATCAAATCACAACCTTTAAATTTAACAACTATCTTATGTCATCAGGTAATTTTATCAAGTCGCTACTACAACTAAATTTAGCGTGAAATGACTCTATAAACAACTTACGTAACGACTCAATAAATTGATACTTTATCTACAACCAAATAAACAGTAATGAGTTAAGTAAACTGAATAATATAAAATTAACAACTAGTATTAATCAGTTTTTAACAACTTTCATACGCAAAGCGCAGCCAATATTCTCATTATACGTATATAAAATCAGTAAAAACATTTATAAAAACACGAGGGGTAAGTCAGGTAAATTTATGTTTATATGGAAGTACGTACCAACCTATAAAAGGCTTTTTATAGTAACTTCGTGGCTAATAAAAGAATTGCGTGTGTTACCTCAACGAAAATTACGCTTAAGGTTAGAGCAGTTAATACTACATATGTCACAATCACCACTTAAGACATGAGCCCATCGTGTAAAATTTTTTTCTTATCATTACGTTTACAGGAGTTGTAAGAAAACCCTCGCAGCAACCTACACCTCCGTTAAAGTCTAATATTATAAATAAATAGGTGATTTTGAAGTATGAGTATTAATAACATCGACGACAGCCTTATCTACACTAGTTTATAATATTTTGACCTCGGTTTCATATAAAGACATACTACGTAGATTTGGATTTTTAAAAGCTAGTAGACGAGATTTTTACGAGTGCGGTTTTAAACCTCAAGTACAAAGACCAGTACAATTATCTTTACAATTCTTATTAATTTGTGTTTTTTTCTTATTATATGATATAGAGTTAATTTTCCTGTTCCCTTTTATATCTGGATCTACTTTTACAGGTATATACGAGTTATGGTTAATATTCTTTTTCATATTTATTCTTTTTGCAAGTTTAAATATAGATTATGAGAGGCATGTATTGTATTGACAAGAGTAACATACTAACAATAAACTAAATGCTAGAAGGTCGTAATTTTCGTAAAGCTTTATGAGGGTACCATCCAACTTTTCAAAATATAGATATCGTGACAAATTGAACTTGAAACTTAGTTTCACTTTCTTCAATGATTTTTTCATATGTAAATTTTTACGTAAATAGGTTAGTTTTACCTTTTTCAAGTGTAACCTCTATTATAGGTTTTATGCTTATGTTAGTTATTATAATGCAAATATTATCCGGTTTTTTCCTTGGTTGATACTTTATGCCAGAACCTGGATTAGTTTTAGAATTACGTGAAGAAATGTTTAATGATACGCGGTTTGGTTCAGAAGTATTTTACATGCATGTTAGGGGAGTTGATACACTTATGGTATTATCCTACTTACATATATTTAAGAAATTATACTTAAAAAACTATGTTACTTCAGAATCTGATGGGTGAATGTTAGGTGGTTACGCCTTTTTATGGTTCCATTACATCGTTTTCTTGGGTATATCACTTAGTGCATCTCATTTAAGTGATATAACTTTAACTATAGTTGCTAATATAGTATGGTCCTTATTTAATAACATATATAAAACATATTATATAGTGTTCACAAACAAACACTTAAACGTCGATCAGTTAACCCGTATGATGATATTCCATTATTTTACACCTTGGTATTATTTATACTTAGTAAAACTACACGCTTTATTTTGTCATGAATCTTGAGATACCGATAGTGGTGAAAATGTTTATGAAGATAAATCAGGTTCGTATATTTCATGGTTTTATGATGCAATACTAAAAGAAGTACAAGATGCTTGATATTGAGTAATGTTCGTTTTCATATATTTTTTTTTACACCATTTCAACGGTGCTACAGTTAACTTTTTCTTCTTTGAACGCTGAAACATTGTTGAGTTAGACGATATCCGTTTTTACGGTGTCGCACCCCATTGATACTTTAGGCCTTTTATGGGACTACTTGTTGTATCACCTTCACATTACGAAGGTTTAATGTGAATGGGTCTATGATTTGTATTATTAGCTTTTTTACCTATATTCTACAACCTTTATAACTCATTTAATAAATATGTAGCTGCTATACCTATGCAAAACTCACTACTACAAACATCCCTTTTTATTACTTTTATGATGTCTTTATTCTGTGCTTCTAGTATGTTACCTTGTGGTAGATACTATTACGAGCCTGAAGGTGGTTACGTAGGAAACCCTTGAGTTAAGTTCTCTTACCAGTATATGTATGTTTACTTAGCTTGAATAATCCACCATTTAGACCTAATAGACCATTATATTTTCCAGTTCAGTCAAACATTAGTACGTAAATGTAGTGTCTACGCATTAAGGTTCGAAAGATCATCCACTAAACACAATAACCTAGTTTCTAATAGTTAATTTAATTTTATTAACTTATGCTTAGTATACCTAATAATATCAAAAAATTAATAAAATACTTAATATATAATCTATCAAATTCATTACAACTAGTAATTATCAACTCAATAAAAACAACCCTAATAAGTTTATGGGTAAAAACAATCCTAAATTTTAAATTTATAAATACTTATTATTTACGTAATGAGCATTTATGGTTAGACGGTTTTTTGTTCGATTTTTTACAAAAAAAAACCGCTGATATATGGGTGCGAAAATTTGTGATATATACTGGGTTTTTATTCTCTGAACGTTTAGTTTTTGATTCAGTTGTAAAATTATATATTGACTACTTTGTTTGGTATATGCATAAGTTTACTATATTCGAAGTTAGTAATGTTTTTGAGATGCTAACTATAGTAGTTTATTTTGCTGTAACATTATTTTTCTCTATGATACTGTTAATAATACTTTTTTAAGATCAATAACTATATTTGTTGCATGTTTTATATATACAACTTATTTTTATATAATAAATAACACCTTATTCGGTATATTAATATGAGATCACCTACTTTCTAAAACTTTAGACACCTTTATACTATACTTTTATATTAAATGTCAGAAGCCATATTATTAAGCTCTTTACTAGTAGTCTTATTAGCACTATTTGTTATTTTAACAGAACGAAAATTATTAGCATTCGCCCACCGACGTATGGGACCAACTTTAATGGGTCGTAACGGTTCTTTTCAAATACTTGCTGACCTTGTAAAAATGCTTACAAAAGAAATATTTATAATACCTAGACCTACTACAACACTTGCCCCTATATTTTTATCATTACTCTTTACTGCACAATTGTTATTCGCATTAAACTTTGCATGAGGACCCAGCCTTTTATTGATTGATTCTGTTGATTCTATGATACTGTACCACTTAATCCTTATTTTATTATCAAATATATTTTTCTCAGTTGTAGGGTTATTAAGTCAGTCTAGGTATGCTATAATTGCTACTGTAAGGGGTTTAGTACACGTAATATCTTTAGATATATTTATTACCGTAATATACTCATTATTAGTTTTCAGTGCACAATCAGCAAATTTTCACGATTTTGTACTATTTCAGTCAAGTTACTGGTGTTTATTTCTCTATGCCCCTGCTGCATCTGGATTCGTACTAATTTTATTTTTAGAGTCAAAACGTGCACCTTTTGATCATGCTGAGACGGAAGCAGAGGTTGTTGCTGGGTATTCAACCGAATATAACGGCCCTATGCTATTAATGCTTTTTTTATGTGAGTACTTACATTTAATAATATCTGCTATACATTTTATTATATTTTTCATAGGTGGTTGAAATAGTTTTGAGGTAGTTATGTTTCTACCCCCTATATTTGCATCATACCATACAACTAATTTCTTATCTCCCATACTAACAATTATATAATACTTAATTTTAGATTTTATATTCCTGTATTATTTATATTTTTATATACATATTATGCAACATTGCTATTTTCACTCAAAATTACTTTAAATACAAACCTATACGATATACTATCTCACGTGTATATAAACGACTTTTACTTAAATAATTACTACTTTTTATGAACACAATTTTTCTTATTACCAACTTTACTACTATACATAGTTTATTACTACTCAACATTATTTATGAAATTAAAAAATGTTTATAGTATATTATGTATTACTGTATTACTTTTTATTATGTCTTGGTGAGTATTCGAGTATTACCTAACTAATAAGTACTGTTATGGACTTCTCAATATACCGTATTCTTATAACAATTTATTATACAATCCCTTAAATAAGTACCACCCAATTATGTTCTTCATTTCTTATATATACGTGTATCACATATTAATGTATATTAATTTATTTCAAAACAACCGAAATATTTATTATATAAATTATGTAACATTTATCATGTATAAAAACGCTACACTAAAGCTAAATGTGTATTGGTTATTAATACTAATATCTCTTTATTTTGGGTCTTGATGGGCAATACAAGAAGGTTCGTGAGGTGGATGATGAAACTGGGACTCGTCTGAGGTATTTGGTTTACTTATACTTACCTTTTTCTTATCACTAACCCACCTATATTATACTCAAATAAGTTATACTCAAAGTATTATACTTTGTTATATATGATCTATTGCAATACTCTTTATATATATAGTGCTACAAATGAGTTATACTCTCGTATCACATAATTTCGGCTTAAGTATATTAGATTATGGTTATGTAAATACGACTTTTTTGTGTATATTTAATTTATTAATTATTTTTTATCTATTTTCAAATTATATAATTTATAAAAATTTAATACACTCGCAGTTACTAATGCATTATAACCTACCCTACAAATTAAGTTTACGTAAAAAATACCTATCGTCATACGTTTTAAGTTTCTTAGTTATATACGTATACGTACTTAGTTTTAATCCAATTATAAACAATATATTTTGAACATCATTAAATATCGAAATACTTAATAAATGATTTTCGTGAGTAAACCCTAAACTAGTATTATTAATACTAATTTATATATTATTCTGATCACATAATAGTTTTTTAGTTTTTATGTACTTTGTAACTTATATACCGTATTTCATAAACTACTCACCCGTAATTATTTATAATGTATTAAAGAACATAAAAGTTACAGTATTTCACCTCCTCTTACTAATAACTTTTGTAACGTCAGTGCAATTAAATAGTTCGGTATTTGTAGTATGAGATCATTTCTATAATGTAGGTACAGAGTATTTTATTACTAAAAATCGTAGCCCCTATATAAACAATATTTTAGTAGATAATCCTTATATTATAGATACGATGTTTACTTTAAGTTCAGAGTACGTAATTAATGTGGTTAACTCATTTTTTTGATTTAACACAAACCTAGTTAATCAATTATTTCTCATAGATTTATCAGACGAGACTTTACGTCAAGTAATAATTAACCATACGTTTATGTACTCATTTAGGGTTTACGTTTATGATATAGCTTCAGGTGTTACAGATTTACTAGTGGTACCCGTACTATTACTCACATTTAGGTTTATAACCTTAAAAACTTTAATTATATTTTAAAAAACAATTTAATTTTATAGTATAAAATACACACTTAATAAACTGTTTACATTATAATTATAAATATATTCAAAGCTTTGTAGTACAAAATTTTAACAAAATATACCCAATAAACGAAAAAACCAAAAGACAACTCCCAACAATCATACTAAAATATAATAACTATTTAATACTTAGTGTAGTTAAAAACTTTAGTAATAATTACCAAAAACTACACAAAACCTACTTTAATATATTTAGTATTTATACATATATTTTTGAAAAAACACTTAACACTTTAACTACTAACTTATTACAAAGTATCAAATACTGAACACTAAAGAACTTAGAATACCACTTAAGTCAAAATAATCAAAAACCTAATAACTCACCCCGTATATTATATAAAAATACAGTTAAGTTTATAACTAACGTAGTTTATAAAAACAATTTAAATAAGTTACTATTTTTCACACTTAATTTAATAACAAGTGGTTACTTAACTAATACAAATTTTTTCAATACGTCAACAAGTACAATCCCTTTAAACTTAAATTTTCACTTTTTCACTTTTATAAACCTATTCTATTTTAAAACACGTAGTTATTAAACCTTAAGTCGGCCACTGTGCTTAATTAAAAACTTAGTTATCATATTTAGTTTATGTTCATTTGCACCAATAATACTAATACTACATTGCCTCTTTATTTTCTTATTTAAAAGATGATTAGGCCCTGTAGGTACATTTTATAGTTCAGCTTTTTCTTTTACTACTGTTATATTATTATCTTTATACGAATTATACCTTATACTTATCAACGGTAACTACTTCTATGTCGACTTTGGTCGATGATTTTTCTGCTTAGATTTAATAGACTCTAATTTAGTGTTTTGTATAGATAGTTTAGCCCTAGTATCGTCAATACTTGTATTAACACTTACAGTGTTTGCTTTATATTTCGGTGTCGAGTATATGTATAGAGAAGCTTTTATTAACCGACTACTATATTTGCTAAATTTATTTGCAACAAGTGTTGTTTTTTTATTTTATTGCTACGACTTTTTTTTGATACTATTCGCCTGAGAGTGTATAGGTCTATTCTCTTTTTTATTAGTAAATTTTTACTCAACACGTATATACACAATTAAAGCTGCTTTAAAAACTTTTGTTTTTTCAAGAATAAGTGATATGTTTATGTTTTTATCATTCCTTATGACAATTAGTTCGTTCATGACAACTGATCTTTCATTAATATTTATACAAATACCTTTCATGGCTTTTCATTACTTATTTATAGGTTCTGTAGCAGTACATTTCTTAACATTTTTTTCTTTCTGTCTTGTCACTTCTGGTGGTATCAAGGCAGCTCAGTTTTTTTTCCATGTTTGGTTACCTGATGCTATGGAAGCTCCAACACCTGCGTCCGCACTAATACACTCGTCTACATTAGTTGTTGCGGGTATATTCCTCGTAATCAGATTTTCTATATTATTCGAATTTACTATATTTACCAATTACTACCTTATACTATTAGGAGCGTTAACACTCTCGTTTGGTGCAATCACTGCTACATTTCAGAACGATGTTAAGAAGTTAGTTGCTTACTCTACTATTAGTCAAATAGGTTACTTAGTGTGTGGTTGTGGGTTTTGTTGTTACGAAGAAGTTCTACTATATCTAATTATACACGCATTAAACAAAGCTTTCCTCTTTGTTTTAGTGGGTTATATAGTTCATTTTTTTAGTGGTAACACTGATATGCGTCAGATGGGAGGTGCTTATCTTTACTCTTTTGATATAACTGTACTACTCTTCGGTGTATGTTTTAATTTAGCGGGATTACCTTACAGTGCAGGATTTTTAGGTAAAGAATTTCTACTCTTACAAGTTATGCGTGAAGATTTTATATCGTATTTTGTAAGGGGTTGTTGGTTAGTTAGTTTTTTCTTCACACCAATATACATGTTTTTTTTAATATTTTTAGTTATGTTTAACATAAAAAAAGGTTCAATTACGGTTTATATGGGTAATTGGGGATTTAAATCCAACCAGAACAATAATGTAAGTTCGTACGCAACAGGCTTATCCCAAACTAACGAAACTGTTTGGTATAGATCTTACCGACATAAATACCAATTTACAGCACTGACTTCAAGGTTAACCTCCTATATGCTTGTATCTTTTTGAATATTCTTCTTCTTCTTTGGTGAATCATTACTTTTAGTTCTATTTAACTACTCTACACCTATAGATACAATTACATCCTCAAGTTTTCTGGTAATAAAACAACACGTAATTTTTTTCATACAAACCTCTTCGGTTAAATTACTTAAATACATCAACTTTTTTATATTCTTTTTAACTTTAAATGCATTTTTCTACATGATAAACCTCAACTATAGTTATAATTATAACTATTTTATGCAATCAACGCTAAACTCAACACTTATAATCGTACTAACTTACTTATATATGTATATGTAGAGTAAGTGTACTGATTATTTGGTAGGTATAGCTCAACTGGAAGAGTGATAGGCTGTGAACCTATAGGCTGTGGGTTCAAATCCCACTATCTACCGTATTAAAACACGTTTTAAGTTAATAAATCAAACACCGAATATAAACGCTAATACTATTGTAAAAACTATAATTATTTATAAATATTTATCAGTTTTTTGAACTGATAAATTAAGTATTTATTGACAAAAAACTCATAACAAACTAAACATCACTAAAGTTTATAAACATACGGGTCAGTTAAGTTTAGTAAACAACAACGTAACCTTAAAGAAAAAACTCTCTAATCAATTATTTAACAGCTATTTAACAATAAGTGCTAATATGTATACGAGTGTTTGTAAGTTACACTCATCGTTTAAATCATTTTTTATAAAACAATCATCAAAAGGATCATCTATAATTAATTTAGTAAAATTTTTTAATAATTGATTAAGTATGTCATCCCACCTGTATGACACCTTGACATATAAAATCAAACCTATGTTTTTTGGTACAACCTTTTTTAAAAAAGAAATATACACACTAAATTGACTTTCATTAGCAACTACAGATACCAATTTACGACTAAGTAAGGTGTTATTCTTTATAACACCTATAGACCGTACTGTTACGAGCGATAAAATTATTAAATTAATAACCCTTAAAGGGGTTACAAACGCGCTAGTGTTTGACACACAATACCATAAGACAACACTAGATTATTTACATAAATTTACTGTATTTACGTTAGGTGCCGTGCCTGTAACTTATGATGCTAAGGTTGTAGATTTTGCAATACCAATCTCTTCGGATAACATATTTACACAACTATTTATACTTAAACTAGTTAATAAGTTCAGTAAAAACATTGAATATAACGAGTACTTCAACCATGGTGATGTGAGTATATAGAATAAATAAATGTTAAATACTTCGTATAAAAAAAAAACTACAATTTTAGCACTAGACAGTAACTGATCACCCAAAAATATGTATAATGTGTGTAAAAATTTAAATTATAAAACATTGAGCACTAAAAAAATCAATAACCAGTTAGTTAAAACGTCAATATTTAAATTAAGTTACTTAAATAATAATAATATTTACCACACACAAACTTCATATATAAATTTTGTAAACTACGCTTATCATAATTTAAGTGGTAATCGACCAACAAATAAATATTTATACACTTTACTATCTCAACTAAAGCTACCTAACCACACTAAAAAATATAGCAGTACGGAAGTGAAAAACATACTAAAGTTTTTATAGAGTATACAATTTTTATAAGTAGTATTAACTTACACATACTCAATACTTCAATATAAAACAGCATAAATAAATGTTATCAAACAACTCAGAACAACAAGACACGTGTACAATTATTTATATCGTAAAGAAATCTGCGCAAAACACTTTTGCAGTTGTAACAAGTTTTTTATATCTTCAAAATTCAAACACAATAACGTGCCTCAAAAAAAACAAACCCTCAACCACTGTCGGTAAGTTAGCTAGTGGCAGTCATTTTGTACCAATTAAAAATACCCGTCTAACCTGTCTTGAGAATCTGAGAGATGACTACAATGTACACATACATAACACGTACAATAAAAAATACGAGTTTATAAAAATTAGTAGTAACTTTCCCAACTCCTTCAGACTAGGCATAAGAATTAAGGTAATTGAGAAACCCGAAGATCATATAAACTATTCAAAACTTTTAAATAACATACCAACCTTAACTTTATTAGAAGATGTTTGTATTGATTATTCTATAGTTGATTTGGATTTAGAAAAATATTCAGATACCATTATACATACATAATTCAAATACCCTAAATTAATAAATTAAGTACGAATCTTAAACTACAAAAATTCAACTCAAATTTAAGTAAAGTAGGTATAATAAATTTTATTGAAGATTTTACCATAGTACCTACTACTTTAATATAAAGTAGTATATATACATATAAATGGTATTAAACGACTTAACACCGCAACACACACATAAACCCCTTTATATTGTAAAAAGAACCCCAGAAAACACCCTTTTAACTATAACAAGTTTTATACATTCCCAAAATTCAAACGAAATAATGTGCCCCGAAACTAATAAATCCCTAATTTCTATATGTGGGTGAATTCGTC
>Ga0115007_10000922_pt1 | contig 19091 bp, 13 predicted proteins | sample ArcOceMetagenome_2_FD_87166 | JGI IMG/M metagenome (GOLD analysis project Ga0115007, IMG submission 87166) | Marine eukaryotic phytoplankton communities from Arctic Ocean - Arctic Ocean ARC135M Metagenome | ecosystem: Environmental > Aquatic > Marine > Oceanic | place: Arctic Ocean | collected...
CTATGCTACAGGTAAAGTTATTGCACAAAGTAATGCTGATATTTTACTAGCACCAGCAAGTTTAACCAAAATGATGACAAGCTACATAATTGGTAAAGAGCTTGCTAGCGGTAATATCAGTAATGAAGACGCGGTAAAAATTAGTGAAAAAGCCTGGGCAAAAAACTTCCCTGAATCATCAAAAATGTTTATCGAAGTAGGCACAGAAGTATCGGTTAGTTTGCTTAATCAAGGTATTATCGTTGCATCAGGTAACGACGCATGTGTTGCAATGGCAGAGCATATTGCTGGTAGCGAAGGCGCTTTTGCTCAATTAATGAATGCTCACGCAGAGCAATTAGGCATGCATAGTAGCTTCTTTGAAAATAGTCATGGCTTAGATAGCAAAGAGCACAAAACAACTGCTCGTGATATGGCAACGTTAGCCATTGCATTGATTCGCGACGTTCCTGAAGAGTACAAACTTTACAGCCAAAAGTCGTTTACTTATAACAACATCAAGCAATATAACCGCAACAGCTTGTTGTGGGATAAAAGCATGAATGTTGATGGTTTAAAAACCGGTCACACTTCGCAAGCAGGTTATAGTTTAGTAACTTCAGCCACCAAAGGCGACATGCGTTTAGTAAGCGTAGTAATGGGTACAGAAAGTGAACGCGCGCGTAAAGTTGAAAGTAAAAAGTTACTCAACTATGGTTTTCGCTTTTTTGAAACCTACACACCTTATAAAGCCGGTGAAAAATTTGTTAGTAACCGCGTTTGGATGGGCGATCGTAAAGAAGTAGATTTAGGCATTATGGTTGATACCCCAATTACCATTCCTCGCGGTCAACGCAAAAATTTACAAGCAAACTTTGAGTTAGACAAACAATTAACTGCTCCGCTACAAAAAGGTGAAGTAGTAGGTAAATTATTTTTACAACTTGATGGCGAAGATATTGCTCAATACCCTTTAGTAACCTTGCAAGAAGTGAATGAAGGCAGTATGTTTAATAAATTAATGGACTACGTTAAGCTGCAATTTGCTGACTAGTCTCGTTATCATTCCAGCCATAAATTTTTATTACCAAAACTCAGCCTCGGCTGAGTTTTTTATTTATATTCGCTAACGCTACACTATGTGTTGAGTAATTAAATAACCAATGAACATTGAAATAAAGTAATACCTCCCCCATTTATAGCCAATAAAGTAGCGGCAATTGGTCACATTCGTAACAAATAATGTTAAAATATCGCCAATTTGCTAATACAAACACATTAATAATTACAAGTGGCTTGGAATATTTCGGTTGATTGACTTTCCTACCATTTAAAAACAGCCTTTGAAAAAGTTGTTTTACTGTATAAAGAGAAAATAAATGAATACTAAGTTTGATGAATTACTAGACTTTCCTACCGTTTTAAACTTTAAAGTTATGGGTATAGCATGTGATGAATTACCTGACCTTGTGGTTGGTGAGTTGCAAAAGCATACACCTGGTGATTACGCACCTAAAGTAAAACCAAGCTCTAAAGGCAACTACCACTCAATTTCAGTTGCGGTGACAGTTACCAGTAAAGATCACATAGAAAAAATATATAAAACGTTAAACGCAATTGAGCAAGTGCGCTACGTACTTTAAGCCTTACTTTTTATCCGGTGTATTCCATTTACTATTTGGCTATAATACGCGAAATAAAATCGATAGAGATGTATTTTGAAAGACACATTGATTATTCGGCAACTGAATAACCTCGACTATGTCGATGTTTGGCATGCCATGCAAAATTTCACCGATGATCGAGATGAAAACACCCCTGACGAACTTTGGCTAGTTGAACATCCGCCAGTATTTACTCAAGGCCAAGCAGGTAAAGATGAACACCTATTAATGCCTGGTGATATTCCAGTAGTAAAAGTCGACCGAGGTGGACAAGTTACTTATCACGGCCCTGGTCAGCAAGTGATCTACTTTATGATCAACTTACGTCGCCGAAAAATGGGAGTAAGGCAATTAGTTACCCTTATTGAAAATGGTATTGTAGCTTCAATGGCCGATTTTGATATTAAAGCTAATGCGAAACCCGATGCCCCAGGTGTTTACGTTAACGACAAAAAAATTGCATCTTTAGGCCTAAGAGTACGCAGAGGCTGCTCTTTTCACGGTTTAGCTTTGAACGTAAATATGGATTTATCGCCATTCTTACGCATTAACCCTTGTGGTTATCAAGGTTTAGAAATGATACAAACTATCGATTTACAGGGCCCTGCCACTGTAGAACAAGCGGGTGAATCACTGGTTAAACATCTTAGTGAATTATTAAACACTCAGCATTTATCTTATCAAACGGGATTGGAAACAATACATGACCACTAAATCATCACGCATTACCCCAGGCACTAAATTACGCGATGCCGAGAAAATGGCTCATATACCAATTAAAGTGGTTACTTCTGAGCGTGAAACTATGCTAAGAAAACCAGATTGGTTACGTATTAAACTGCCAAAAAGTTCAGAGCGTATAGACAGTATAAAAGCAGCACTGCGTAAACATGATTTACACTCTGTTTGCGAAGAAGCTTCTTGCCCAAATTTAACAGAGTGCTTTAACCACGGTACCGCAACGTTCATGATTCTTGGCGACATATGTACTCGTCGCTGTCCATTTTGTGATGTAGGTCATGGCCGTCCGTTAGCAGCCGATAAAGAAGAGCCACGTAAATTAGCATTAACGCTAAAAGATATGAAACTAAAATACGTGGTAATTACTTCAGTTGATCGCGATGATTTACGAGACGGTGGCGCACAACAGTTTGTTGATTGTATCACCGAAATTGCCGAGCATTCTCCGCACACTAAAGTCGAAATATTAGTACCCGATTTTCGAGGTCGTATGGACCGTGCTTTAGAAATTTTAAATACTCACCCACCGGGCGTATTTAACCACAACTTAGAAACGGCTCCTCGCTTGTATACTAAGGCTCGCCCGGGTGCGAATTACCAATGGTCTTTAGATTTATTGAAAAAGTTTGGTGAAGCTAACCCGACTGTACCAACTAAATCTGGCTTAATGGTTGGTTTAGGTGAAACAAACGAAGAAATTTTACAAGTGATGCGTGATTTGCGTGCACATGGCGTAACCATGCTAACCATTGGTCAATACTTACAGCCAAGTAAGCACCATTTACCGGTTGAACGTTACGTACACCCTGATGACTTTGACATGTTCAAGCGTGAAGCTGACAAAATGGGCTTCGATCACGCAGCCTGTGGTCCGTTAGTACGTTCAAGCTACCATGCTGATAAACAAGCAGCTGGTGAAGAAGTAAAGTAGTTGTTAATCGGTTACGCTATTTAACGCTCAGACATAAAAAAAGCTAGAAGATTAATCTTCTAGCTTTTTTGTTTTAAATGACTCTGTATTATTTTTACTTACCTTCAATATCCGGCGTTTGGCAAACTACATCCATATTTTGCGCTCTGTGTCGTAAGTAATGATCCATTAAGGTTAGCGCCAACATAGCTTCAGCAATAGGTACCGCTCGAATGCCCACACATGGATCATGACGACCTTTAGTCACAATATCGGCCGAAGCACCTTCAAGATCTACGGTTTTCCCGCTAACACCAATACTAGAAGTTGGCTTTAAAGCGATAGATGCCACAATAGGTTGCCCTGAAGATATACCGCCTAAAACACCGCCTGCGTGATTAGAAGCAAAACCATTTGGAGTTAATTCGTCTCGGTGTTGAGAGCCTTTTTGATTCACCACGGCAAAGCCATCGCCAACCTCTACGGCTTTAACAGCATTAATCCCCATTAAAGCATGAGCAATTTCAGCATCTAAACGATCAAAAATAGGCTCGCCTAAACCAACAGGAACATTGTTCGCAACAACCATTAACTTTGCGCCAATAGAGTCTTTTTCACGCATAATGCCACGTAATAATTCATCTAATTGCTCAAGCTTGTTAGCATCTGGGAAGAAAAACGGATTTTCTTCGACAACATTCCAATCGATATTTTCTGCACAGACTTCACCAATTTGAGTCACACAAGCTTGAATAGTAATACCAAATTTTTGCTGCAAATATTTTTTCGCTACAGCGCCGGCAGCAACTCGCATTGCGGTTTCACGCGCTGATGATCGACCGCCTCCACGATAATCACGAATGCCATACTTCTGCCAGTAGGTATAATCGGCATGTCCAGGGCGAAAAGTTTGTGCAATATCGCCATAGTCTTGAGAGCGTTGATCGGTATTCTCAATTAATAAACCAATTGGAGTACCCGTTGTTTTGCCTTCGAAAACGCCCGACATTATTTTAACTTCATCAGCTTCGCGACGAGCAGTAGTAAATCGAGATTTGCCAGGTCGACGACGATCAAGGTCGTGTTGTAAATCTGCCTCGCAAAGTTCTAAACCTGGAGGACACCCATCAATAATCGCACCTAAGCCTAAACCATGGCTTTCACCGAATGAAGTGACCGTAAATAACTTCCCGAAAGTATTACCTGACATAATAAATTTTACCCGTTAAAAGTGATGATATACCCATAATATTGGCCTCAAAGTACTCTAAATAAATTTAAATCTTAGTGAGTATTCATTGTTTATTGTTTAAAGTCTTGCTGATGATTTATTAATTGCGCTTTAGTCAATTTAAACACACCATGACCGCCTCTCTCAAACCTTAACCACTGAAATGGCACTGATGGAAAAGCCGCGGTTAAATGAACTTGTGAATTGCCCACTTCACAAATAAGTACACCATTATCGTTAAGATGATCCGCCGCTTGCGCTAAAATTTGTCGAACGATATCCAGACCATCAAAACCACTACCTAAACCCATTACGGGTTCATGCAAGTACTCTTGCGGCAATGAATCCACATCTTCTTGATCGACATAAGGTGGATTTGTCACTATTAAATCATAGCTTTGCCCTTGCACCCCAGAAAAAACGTCAGACTGAATTGGAATAACTTGTGCAGATAAACCATGGCCATCAATATTAATTTGCGCCACGTTTAACGCATCAACAGAAAGATCTACGGCATCAACTTCAGCTTCAGGAAAAGCAACAGCACAAGCAATGGCAATACAACCACTGCCTGTACATAAGTCTAAAATACGTTCTGGAGACTCTTCTATTAACCCCGTGAAACTTTGCTCGATTAGTTCACCTATTGGTGAACGCGGCACTAGTACACGTTCATCAACATAAAAAGGTAAACCACAAAACATCGCTTGGTTAGTTAAATACGCAGCGGGTAGGCCTTCAACAATACGGCGTTCAAATAATTGTAAAATAGCAATTCGCTCTGTTGATACTAAGCGGCACTGCATTAATTCATTAGAAAGCTCTTGAGGTAATGCAAGCTGATGCATAACTAATGTAAGCGCTTCATGCCATGCGTTGTTTGTACCATGGCCAAAGTATAAATCAGCTTGATTAAACTGACTCGCGCCAAATCGCACATAGTCATTAACGGTATGCAGTTGTTCGCTTACCTCTGTAAAGTTTATTATTTCCACACATTCCTCAGGTTGTTCATCATATTGCATATATTTTATTATACTTTCACTTGTTATTGTTCGTCGATGTTTTTAGACTTTGCACATGAAATTTAAAGACGCGCTAAATGCGGATGAAAAAAAATTATTTAAAGATGCCGTAGGTAAGGTCAAACCTATGGTGCAGGACAGAGTACACCCGGAAAAAAGAACCATCAAGTCTAAATCAACCCTATCTAAGCAAAAAGATAACAAGGCCCTCGCCGAGTTTCATTTTTCAGATGAGTTTGAACCTGATTTAAACACTCAAGGGCCATTGAAATATGTACGAGAAGACGTTGATAGTTTTGAAGCTAAAAACTTACGACGCGGACAGTACACACCTGATTTAATTCTAGATTTACATGGTTTAGACCAACAACAGTCAAAACGTGAAATTGCGGCTTTGCTTGCCGCTTGTGATAAAGAGCATGCCCAGTGTGTTTGTATTGTACATGGCTTAGGCGCGCGGATTTTAAAAAATAAAGTTCCGCATTGGTTAGTACAACACCCAAGTGTAATGGCTTTTCATCAAGCGCCATTAGAATGGGGTGGAAATGGCGCCATATTGGTTTTAGTTGAATTAAAAGATAAATTTATACGCGACTAATTTACCTTAGTAACTTCCTTTAGCAACTTCCCTTGGTAACTTAAACTGCCAAGCCGATTAAAAACTCATGACATTAAAGTGTTGCTTCAATGTCATTAGGGGAAACTAAAGCCAGTAATTCACCAGACATTTCATCTAAATTATACGCTATGTTTGCTACTGAAGCCGTTTGAAACATCGGCATGACGTGATCTACGGTTAATTCAGCAACCAAGTAACTCACTAAAGGCATATGAGACACAAGTAAAATACTCTTATATTGCTCTTGGCTACAAATAGCATCTAAATAACCATGCACATCTTTAGCATTATCTTCAGGAGTAATAATCGCTAAGGTCTCTCTTTTAGCAACACATGTTAACTCATTTATTACCGCGTCAGCTGTTTGTTGTGCGCGTGTGTATGGGCTAACAAAAATGCAGTCAAATGCAGGGCTATTTTTTAATAACCATTGCCCCATAACTTGAGCTTCTTCAATACCGCTTTGGGTTAACGGTCTTTGCGCATCACTTGCTGCAAGCATTTCAGCCTGACCATGACGCATAACGAAAATTTGCATAAATACCTTAAACACAATATATGCTCACCTGGACCAAATGAACATTTTCAACTTGTGAGACTAAAACACCTTTTTCTCATTACACTAACCACACAGTGTTAAAAATCATTAGGTATATATCTTCAGAATTGGCGCTATAGTAAATGAATTACTTATATTTTTATAACATCAGTTAAGAATAAAATGGACTCACCTTATTCCTTAAGGTAATTTAGAAGATTAAAAAAATAATATTATAGATTATAGCAAAGACCTGCTGTAATTAACCTGTGCGGGAGCGAAAGTGAAAATAAGCCCGAATGACACTAAACAATATAAGTCAATTACCTTAAACAACGGCTTAAGAGTTTTATTAGTTCATAATAACGACTCTCATAAATCTGCAGCAGCTTTAGCAGTAAATGTTGGTCATTTCGATGATCCTAAGCATCGACAAGGTCTTGCTCACTTTCTTGAACACATGCTATTTCTTGGTACAAAAAACTTTCCTGATGGTAGTGAATACCAAAAATTTATTAATGAACACGGTGGTAGTAACAATGCTTGGACAGCAACTGAGCATACCTGTTTTTTCTTCGATATCGGCCATCAACACTTTGATTCTGCAATAGTACGTTTTGGTGAGTTTTTTACGTGCCCTTTATTATCTGAAGAATTCGTTAATAAAGAACGTAAAAATATAGATGCCGAGTTTAAACTTAAGCTAAAAGACGACATTCGACGCCTTTACGATGTTCACAAAGAAACCATTAACCAAGAACACCCTTTTGCAAAATTTTCTGTTGGTAGTAGTGAAACTCTAGCAGATAAAGCTGGATACAATTTACAAGCAGAGTTAAGTGCATTTTTTGACAAAAACTATCACGCACATTTTATGACTTTGGTACTAGAAGGCCCTCAGTCACTCGATAACTTAGCAGCATTAGCTAATGCTAATTTTTCTGATATAAAATCAAATGGCCTTGAAAAAGTTAAAATCACTGAGCCCCTTTATTACCCTGAGCATCAACAAAAGTGGATATCTGTAACACCGGTTAGAAACGATCAACAATTAATTATTAGTTTTGCAATGCCAAGTATCGATGAATATTACCGACAAAAACCGGAATCTATTCTCGCTTATTTAATTGGCCATGAAGGTCCTGGCAGCATATTGTCATTGTTAAAAAGTAAGCAGTGGGCTTTAGGTTTAACCGCTGGTTCAGGTATAAATGGCTCTAACTTTAAAGACTTTAATATTAGCATTTCACTTTCTGAGCTCGGCGCTACAAATATAAATGAGATAATAAGTATTGTATTCGCCTATATAAACTTATTGAAAAAGTCCCCACTTAATGAGCAATATTATAGAGAAAAAAAAGCATTAGCTGAGTTATCGTTTTGTTATCAAGAAAAGTTGTCGCCACTTGACTCTGTTAGTCAGCTTGTCATTAACATGCAACATTACCCAGAAAAAGATTACATCTTTGGCGACTATGTTATGGAAGGTCAAAACCAAATAACCCTAACGACCTTGTTAGGCTATTTAGTCGCTAGCAATATGCGCATAATTTCTATTGATAAAAACAGCCCTGACATGCCTCATAGCAACACAAGTAAATGGTATCAAGTGCCCTATTCTGTTAAAAACATTGCGCTTAAAAAAATCGAGCAATGGCAACAAAGTGAAACTTTAAACGCGTTAACTTTACCTAAAAACAACCCCTATATTGTTGCTCGGCCCCAGCTAATTGCTAATGAAGACTTAAGCAACACACCACAAAAGCCACCCGAAAAAATTTATCAACAAAATGGCCTGAATGCTTGGTTCAAGCATGATACAAGTTTTAATACTCCCAAAGGTTACATCTACTTATCGATAGACTCACCTGCAGTAATAGAAAGTCCGAGCTCAATCGCTATGACTCGTCTTTTTATTGACTTATACAGCGATGCCGTTATAGAAGAAAATTACGACGCAGAGTTAGCCGGCATTCACTATCACTTATATTCCCATCAAAGTGGGCTAACACTACAATTGTCGGGTATTAGTACGAAACAAGAGCAACTATTGCCAAAGTTACTCGCAAGCTTAAAGCAAGGGAAGTTTTGTCCAAATAAGTTTGAATTATTTAAACAACAGCTACTTTGTCATTGGCAAAATGCAGAAAATAGTAAGTCTATATCGCAACTTTTCGCTAAACTCAGTGCCTCAATGCAACCTACAAGCCCAAGTAGCAAAACATTAATTAATGCCCTAGAAAAAATAGAATTTGATCACTTTAAAAACTTTGTTCCTAAAATTTTTGAAAACAATGCTGTTGATCTTCTCATTCATGGTAATTGGTCTAGGCAATCTGCGGATACAATAATTACTGATATTAAAAAAGTGTTCGTCAATAAATTGTCAGACAACAATCAAGTCAAAATTACTTGTAATGATATTAAAGGAAAAGGCACTTTAACATTGCCAATGGCATTACCCGCTCATGACCATGCTGCGGTACTTTATTATCCGATGCCAAATAAAGATTTACGCACAGTAGCGTTAACCATGTTAACTAACCAACTACTCTCACCTATTTTTTTCCAAGAAATGCGCACAGAAAAACAATATGGCTATTTGGTCGGTGTAGGCTTTATTCCTATTAATCGCTACCCTGGAATAGCATTTTATATTCAATCACCCCATACCGATTCGGTTACATTAACAATTGCAATGAATGAGTTTATTGCTCGCTCTAGTGACTTTATTGATCAATTACCTGCAGAGCATTGGCAACATTTACAACATGGTCTTGCCAGCCAGTTACAGGAAAAGGACTCAAATTTAAGAATAAAAAGTCAAAGATATTGGGCTGCTATTTGTAACAAAGAGCCTTCATTCAATCAAAAGAGCAAACTCATTTCAATTATTGAAAACTTATCAATAGAAGATGTTGCTGAATTTATTATGACTGTTTTCAATCAAGCCCAAAACACAGACTGCTTATCATTACTTAGTTATGAAAGTCGTCAACAATTAAAGGAAATGACAAAAAACTATGCCATTAAAAATGACGAAGAAACTTTATTGAAAATATGTCAAAGAAAATATTAATCTAGCCGATACAATGTTTAGCTGAGCTAATGGCGTTTAAATATATTTAATAATTGTTACTTTCGCAGCAATGATTGACTTCCCCCTCTACATCATTTGTAATGGGGCGTGGCATCCAAAAATAATAAAAATATATGGCATACCAACTAAGTTAAATGAGTTAGGTATGGGTTTCATTACCAAAAGGTTGTATTTGTGCTTTTGCTTCTTTTAAGAAATAAATTAATTCCCCGATGTTTTGCAGTGGTCACTTTTTTGACCCTGACAATTTTGCTACTTCCTCATACCAAGGTCCTAGCTTCACAGTACAATATTAATCAAAACCCCTTGAAATTTGAACGAATTTCGATAGCTGAAGGCCTCTCTCAAAGCTATGTTTACGATATTACCCAAGACCAAAATGGCTTTATATGGATAGCCACCCAAGACGGCTTAAATCGATATGATGGTAAGAACTTCGTTTATTATCGTCACGATAGCTCTGATCAATCATCAATTGCTGATAATTTTATTCGCAAATTATTTATAGATAAACAAAACGTGCTTTGGGTTGGCACAAATAAAGGATTGAGTCGTTACAACGAATCGCTCGATAATTTTGAAAATTTCACACATCAAACTAACGACAATAGCTCATTAAAAGACAACGAAATTTGGGATATTTATCAAGACCCCAATAATAACATTTGGGTTTCCACCAAAGAAGGTCTACATAAATTTGATCCAGAAAATCAAAATTTTTCACGAATAAGAATTCGTGGTTTTGATACTGCTTTAAAAGAGATTAAAACCATTTTCCAAGATGAAAAAGGGAACTATTGGCTTGGTACTTATGATAAAGGGATATATTTAGCCAACAATACACTAACCTTTGCAATTTCTTTAAGTGAACACAATAAATGGAATTTGAAACTAAATGCAGATGCACTTTACGATCTAAAACTCATCGACAATCAATACTGGTTAGCGACCGATAACGGTTTATTTGTTATCTCTCAAGAATATAAAATAAAAAAACATTACTCAGCTAACGCTGAAAATAAAAACGATAAACTTCTATCTAACAACGTTAGGACTATTGAGTTATTGAATGGTTCGATGGTTTGGCTCGGAACATTAAATGGCCTCAACATTATTAACTTGCTATCTGGTGATATTGATTCATATCAATCTGTACAACATAAAAATGCTATTTCCAACAATTACATATTAAAGTTATTCAAAGATAAAGCAGATAATATTTGGCTTGGAACTGATGGGAATGGGATTAACACATTTAATAGCCTTCAGTTAAAAATTAGACATGGCTTATTTAATTATAACGAAATGCCAAGCTCGGTATATGCTTTAGCAGAAACTAAAGATGGTAAAGTATGGTTTGCTACCGATGATGGACAGTTAAGTTACTTGAATTCAGATGAAAAGATTGTCCATATAAATATTGGAAACAAGTTTCCTATTTCCCACTTGATGACTGACAAGCTCGATAACATTTGGTTAAGGACTGAAGAAGAAAACTCAAACCGACCAGGAAAACTATATAACTTTAATACCAAAAACTTCACTCTTACTGAAAACAAATTTTGGAAAAACAACTCCTATCACGCCAATTTAAGTCTTATGTTTTTGATAATTAATAAAATTTGGTTTATTAACAGTAACTTAAAACTAACTTCGTTTGATATTGAAACAAATCAGTTTGAAACTTATGAAAATGGAAGTACTTTTACCTCTTTAAAATATGATAAAGATAAAACAATTTGGCTATCATCAGATCAAGGAGAGGTTTTAAGCTTCAACGTTACTAAACTAGAATTTTCAAATAAAACCTACAAGCTTTCAAATAAAATCAAATTTGGCGAAATTTCAAATATTGCGGTGTCTAATGAATGGATCTGGTTAGGCTCGCAACGCAACGGTTTAGCCTTAATTAACAAAAACAACAATACAAACTTATTTTTTAGCGAAAAAAATGGACTTAGTAATAATTTTATAGCTGATGTTGTCATTGACTCCTCAGATACAGGCTGGGTATCAACTAATATTGGTATAAATTCTGTTAACCCCTCAAACCAATTAGTCAGAACTTTTAATAAAGATATGCTATTGAATGACAATGAATATATTAGCGATAGTTCATTATTAACATCTAGTGATACCATCTTCTTTGGTGGTGTAAATGGTTTTCATACCTTTATTCCTCAAGAAGTTTATCAAATAAAACAATTTCCACTAACACCTACTATTTCAAATGTATTTATTGCTAATAAACAAGTGCCTGTCAGGAGTAATATACAGCCTAAAACATTAGAAAATCAGTATTTTTTAGAGCAGGCTCCAAACTATTTAAGTACTCTTACTTTGCAGCATACACAATCTCAATTTAGTATCGAGTTCATCTCACCAAATACTAAACTCCCCAACCAACTAAATTATCGTTACCGCTTGGTTGGATTAGAAGATAAGTGGATTGATTCAGGAAAAAATAACCAAAGAGCAACATATACGAACTTAAACTCTGGCGATTATACTTTCGAAGTACAAGCATATGATTTACAAAGCAATCAAGAAAGTAAAATCAAGTCACTTAATATTACCATCATGCCGCCTTGGTGGTTATCAACTACAGCGATAATTTTTTACAGTTGCGTTGCACTGTTGATCTTCGCTTATATTTTGCAACAAATGCGCCACAAACGCTTATATCACCTCCAAATCAAACTCAGTGAAGAACGTCTTAAATTATCACTTTGGGGTAGTGGTGACGAAATGTGGGATTGGAATATTAAAAGCGGTAAAATATTCCGTTCCAATATCTGGGGGATATTAGAGTTCCCTCAAGATGGTAAACGTAATGTTGGTGCTGACCAAACCAACATTCATCAACACGATATTCCACGTGTTAGGGAAGCTTTAAATCAACATTTTGAAGACAGTAGCCAGCATTTTGAATCAACATATCGTGTTAAAGATAAAGATAATAAATGGATATGGGTGCTAGATCGTGGAAAGATTGTTGAGCGAGATGAAAAAAACAACCCTAGCCGAATGACAGGAACACTAAAAGATATTAGTCAAATTAAACGTGCTGATGAACGTTTAAAGCTTTTTGCAAAATGTATCGAAAACATCTCTGACGCTATTGTTATTTACGACCGTCAATTTACTGTTGTTGATGTTAATAAGGCATTTCAAAGTATTACCGGAAAAAGTAAATTACAAATGCGCGGTACACTTCTTAAGTTTGAACGATATTCTGACAGCTTTAATCAAAACGTAAAGAAGCACTTAATCACTAAAGGCAGTTGGCACGGTGAGATCGAAAATACTCGTGATAATGGCGACCTTTACTTAACCGATTTAAACATTGATATAATTCGTGATGAAAGCGGTAATGTTTCTCACTTTGTTGGCGTTTTCTCTGATATAACTAAACGTAAACAAACAGAGTACGAATTAAGAAAGCTTGCTAACACTGATACTCTCACTGGCCTTCCAAATCGAGCTTATTTTCAGGCTAACCAACAGAAGTTGGTAAACAGTAAAGTACCACATGCATTATTAGTATTCGATCTCGATAACTTTAAAAAAGTTAATGACTCACTAGGCCATGAAGTTGGTGATGTATTACTCTGTAAAGTTGCAGAGCGCATTAAAGGCTTAGGTAAAAATCTTGATACCGTTTATCGTTTAGGTGGTGATGAGTTTAGTTTAATTATTGAAAATACAAATGATATTCACACGATTACTACGCTTGGTAAAGAAATATTAAAATCTATTGCCTTACCATTAAGACTCAAAAATCAAGAAATTGTACTTTATAGTAGTATTGGAATTGTTCTATATCCCGAAGATGGGAAAAATCCACAAGAATTGCTAAAAAATGCTGATACTGCGATGTACCATGCTAAAAATATTGGCGGAAATAAATATCAATTTTTTAGTGATTCTATGAATAAAACGGCGGTAAAACGCTTACAAATTGAAAGTTTAATTCGCCACGGGTTAAAAGAAGATTTATTTTCAGTTTTTTATCAACCTAAAATAGAGATTACCACTGGAAAAATTGCGGGAATGGAAGCGTTAGTGCGCTTTGAAACACCTAAAAAAGGCATTATAAGCCCAGTAGTATTTATACCGGTTTCTGAAGAGACAGGGCAAATAATTGATATTGGCGAAATAGTTTTAAGAAAAGCATGTATTGCCACTAAGAAGTGGGTTGATGCGGGGCTTTTTGACGGTCGTGTTGCCGTTAACCTTTCCGCAGTGCAATTTACCCAGCCAAACTTAGTTGCAATGATTGCAGACGCGCTTAAAGAAAGCCGCTTACCTGCCAAATATTTAGAGCTAGAAATAACTGAGGGTACTGTGATGGACTCTCCCCAAAAAGCCATTGATACTATGCTGCAAATTCGCGCTATGGGCATTCATTTATCGTTAGATGATTTTGGTACTGGCTACTCTTCATTGGCGTATCTAAAGAAATTCCCATTAAATACCCTAAAAATAGATAAAGCGTTTGTTGACGATATTGAAACCTCTGAGCAAGGTCGAAACATGGTCGCTACGATAGTTACCATCGCTCACAACTTAGGTATGCAAGTTGTGGCAGAAGGTGTTGAAACCAATCAACAACTAAGTTTTTTATCGGGTTTACGTTGTGAGCAATTGCAAGGTTATTTATATAGCAAACCACTTCCTAAAAATGATTTTCAAAAATATTTACTCTCCTTTCAAATTACGAATAAATCCACATCATTTAGTTAAAATAAACTTTAACCCTTTAGCGTCGATTTTCTGACACTTAAGTTTATCTTGTTCAATATTAAGTTTAAAGCCCTATAAATAAAGGGTTTGAACTTTTGGCACGCTTCTAGCTTATCTATTATTGAATATAATAATAACTTAAATAGGAAATAGTATGCTTAGTTCATTAATTTTATCTTTAGTAATGTCGTCAACACCAGCGGCCACAAATGTAAATGATTTCACCCCTGAAGTTGTAGGCACTAAACGTGGCACTGTTCGTATTGGTACTAAACGTGGCACTGTTCGCATTGGTACTAAACGTGGCACTGTTCGCATTGGTACTAAACGTGGCACTGTTCGCATTGGTACTAAACGTGGCACTGTTCGCATTGATTCTAAAAATACACCAGTAGATGAAGTTGGTACTAAACGCGGCACTGTTCGTATCTAGGAAACCACTATGATTAACTTAATTAAATCATTATTTGTTACAGAAAAGACCGAAAATACTATTGCTGCAGGTATCGAAATTAAAGAGATGCCAGCTAGTACATGGTGGAATTAAGCACTTCAAGTTTAGTATTAGGCTATAAAGTGTATTAAGCATTCGCTACAAGGAAGGTAGCGTGTTTATAATAAGTTCAAGCTATTTATAAACACCAAATAGTTAACGGATTATGCAGAAAACAACAAACAATCAAAACCAAAACGCTGATAAGTCTTTAAACGTTTTTTCATACAGAACATTGGCCAAACAAAAGGCCCAAACATTAAACCCGCAGTTGCCCAACGTTTAACTCCCAAACCACTACTCATAGCCTGACAATAAAAAAAGATAGAAAATACAACGCTTAATACAACACCTAATAATATAATCATGCTCTACTCTCTTCGGAAAATATTTTTTGGAAAAAAACAGCTTTTATTAACGCGCAAATTCTAGCAAGTTTAGAGTAAATGTTCAAAAAAATTCTCTTAACTTAAATTATTCCTCCTAAATGTATATTCAGCACGGTTTTAAAAAGGCACAAAAAAAGAGGCAATATTTCGCCTCTTTTTTCGTCAAATATTGCCGCATGGCCGGCAACGACATGCCATAAAAATGGCACTAACTAGATACTATTTTAGTTGTAAAAGCGCTCGCCTTGCTCAGCCATTTTGACTAAGGTATCACAAGGGGTAAAACGCTCTCCAAACTCCGCTTGCCATTGGTTTAATTTGCTAACAATGGTCACTGCGCCTATTTTATCCATGTACTGAAATGGTCCGCCTAGGAAAGGAGGAAAACCAATACCAAAAATAGCACCAATGTCTCCGTCACGAGCATTACGAACTATGCCTTCATCTAAGCATCGAGCAGCTTCATTAAGCATCATATACACACAACGCTCTACTTGCGCTTCGGTTACATTTGTATTGCTAACTTGCAAGCCTAGTAAGGTATATACACTTTCATCAACGAGCTTTTTCTTGCTATTAGTGTTGTATTGGTAGAAACCTTTTTTAGATTTTTTACCTAAACGACCATCTTCAATTAATTTAGAAAAAGCAGCAGGCGGTGCAAATCTATCACCTAATTCAGCTTGTAAGATAGGTCCAATTTTAGAACCAACATCAATACCCACTTCATCTAATAATTGCATAGGTCCTACTGGAAAACCAAATTTAACCATGGCTTTATCTAGTGCTTCAATAGAGCAACCTTCAAGCAATAAAATTGCCGCTTCATTCATGTAAGGCGCTAAAATGCGATTAACATAAAACCCTGCTTTGTCTTTAACAACAATAGGGGTTTTACCTTGTTTTTTAGCAAATGCTACCGTAGTAGAAATTGTTTGGTCCGAGGTTTTCTCATGAGCAATAATTTCTGCTAATGGCATTTTATCAACAGGAGAAAAGTAATGAAGACCAATAACATTCTCAGGACGCAATGCTTTCTCTGCTATTTGGCCAATTGGCAAGCTTGATGTATTACTAGCAAAAATTGTCTCTTCTTTACAGTGACTTTCAATATCGGCGACCATGTTTTGCTTTAACGTTAAATCTTCAAATACCGCTTCTACAACGATGTCGACATCACCAAACCCCGTATATTCAGTAGTTCCGGTTATCAACGCTAGTTGACTTTGCATTTCGCTATGGCGCATAAAACGGCGTTTAACTTTTTTGTTCAATAAGTCATAGCCATACTTTAAGGCATAACTAATTCCTTGATGTGAAATATCTTTTATACGCACGGGTAATTTAGCTTTTGTTGCCGTAACAAAAGCAATACCACCCCCCATAAGTCCGCCACCAAGCACCGCTGCTTTAGTAATTTTTTCAGGGCTAACACCTTCAACACCCTGTTCTTTTTTCATATCGGTTGTAGCAAAAAATAGTTGTCTAAGCTGGGCTGATACGTCCGACATCACTAGTTGACCAAAATGGTCTGCTTCTAATTGATATCCCTTCGAAGGAGCCTGTTCAGCACTAGCGCGAATACAGTCAATTATTTTTAAAGGCGCAGGGTAGTTACCTTTAGTTTGGCTTAACACCATTTTAGTCGCTTTACTAAATAAAATGCTGCGACCTAAACCATTGCCTTCAAGTAACTTATCCATTACTGATAATTTACGTGCTTTAGGTTTTACCTTGCCAGAAAGGGCTAACTTTTCTGCTGTTTGAATTAGTACACTATGTGGCACTACATCACTGACTAAACCAGATTTTAATGCTTGTTTTGCGCGTAACTGTTTACCTGTTAGCATCATATCTAATGCTTTTTGAATACCAACACGTTTAGGTAGTCTTTGCGTACCACCGCCACCAGGTAATAAACCAAGTTGAACTTCTGGCAAGCCTAATGCTGTTTTAGGGCTATCACTACACACTATTGCATGACATGCCATCGCAAGTTCTAATCCACCACCTAAACAAGCACCGTGCACAGCTGCTACAACAGGAATAGATAAGTTTTCGAGTTGGTCAAAAATAATTTGACCCTGTCGTGATAAAGTCGTTGCTTCAGCAGCTGAAGTACAGTTAGCTAACATATGCACGTCAGCACCTGCGACAAAAGAATCTGCTTTGCCGCTAATTAACACAATACCTTTAATCGTTTGGTCCTGACGTATCTCTTTTAACATGTCAGAGACTTCTTCACCAAATTCAGCTTTTAGCGTATTCATGGTGTCGCCTTTAACATCCATGATCAAATGTGCAATGCCATTTTCTTGTCGAACTAAGCTAAAAGTATTGTTATTTTCTTGTTCTACATTTTTTACATCAGTCATTAGTCTGTCTCCACAATCATAGCCGCACCTAAACCACCAGCTGCACAAGCGGTAGTTAAGCCAACACCGCCGCCACGACGATTTAATTCATTTAATGTTTGTACAATTAAGCGCGTACCTGTCGCTGCAAATGGATGTCCATAAGCTAATGAGCCGCCCATAACATTAAATTTGTCCATGTCAATTTCGCCTATGGCTTTATCGCGCCCTAGGTGAGTTTGTGCAAACTTGTTACTGGCAAACATTTTTACGTTAGCGAGTGCTTGGGCAGCAAATGCTTCGTGCATTTCAATTAAGTCTAAGTCGGCTAAATTCATACCAGCACGCTGTAAAGCAATTGGTGAAGCATAGCTTGGACCCATTAACATATCTTCCCATACATCAATAGCAGCAAAACCATAACTACGAATATAACCTAATGGTTTGTAACCTAATTCTTTTGCTCGGCCTTCTCGCATCATTAACACTGCTGAAGCACCATCAGTTAATGGCGTACTTGTTGCTGCGGTTACTGTACCGTGTTTACGATCAAATACAGGGCGCAATTTCGCATAACTGGCTAATTCAGAGTTTTCACGGAAACAATTGTCTTTTTCAATAAAAGACTTATAAGGCTCGCTGTGCGCAGTCATTACTTCGCCGGCTAATTTACCTTCTTGCCAGCTTTTAGTCGCCAAAGTATGTGATCGATGAGCAAGTGCATCTTGCGCTTCACGGGTAATACCATGCGTTTTTGCCATTTGCTCTGCGGTATGTCCCATAGACAAACCTGTTGAATATTCAGCAACCGCAGGCGGTACAGGCAAAATATCTTTAAAATTTAATTTACGAATAAGCGCCATTTTTGCGCCAAATGAGCGAGCTTTGCTTAAATCGAGTAAAGTGCGTGCGAATTTTTTCGACACACCAATAGGCGCAACAGAAGATGAGTCGGCACCACCGGCAACACCCACATCAACAAAACCAGCCATAATTGATTCAGCCACATTCACCGTTGACTGAAAACTAGTCGCACAAGCACGTGACACACTGTAGGCATCAGTATGAACATTCATACCGGTTCCTAAAACAATCTCACGAGCAATGTTTGGCGCTTCTGGCATTTGTACTACTTGCCCAAACACTAACTGGTCGATAATTTTAGGATCAACGTCATGTTTTTGCAGTAACTCATTAACAACAATTTTACCTAAGTCAACCGCAGGAACACCATGAAATGCAGTAGCCTGCTTTGCGAAAGGTGTGCGTAATCCAGCAACTATCGCTATACGCTCTCCACTA
>Ga0115007_10000924_pt1 | contig 19057 bp, 17 predicted proteins | sample ArcOceMetagenome_2_FD_87166 | JGI IMG/M metagenome (GOLD analysis project Ga0115007, IMG submission 87166) | Marine eukaryotic phytoplankton communities from Arctic Ocean - Arctic Ocean ARC135M Metagenome | ecosystem: Environmental > Aquatic > Marine > Oceanic | place: Arctic Ocean | collected...
AAGGCGATGGGCGCCTTAGCCGAAGACAAAGACCTACTCGCCTTAGATAACCTCTCAGAGCTCACTGCAGACGACTATCGTAAAGCCTGCCGCCCCTTCGGTAACAACTGCGGTTTCACCATCAGTGAAAGCAGCCAATTCGTCCTTCTCATGAGTGATGACTTGGCGATTGAGCTGGGTGCTGAAATATATGGCGCAGTACCCGAAGTCTTTGTGAATGCTGATGGACATAAAAAATCGATCTCAGCACCAGGCATTGGTAATTACATAACCTTGGCAAAATCAGCAGCGCTCATCAAAAAGATGCTCGGGGCTGAATCATTACAACAAAGAAGCTTTGTCCAAGCCCACGGTACCAGCACGCCGCAAAACCGCGTGACTGAATCCCATGTTATTAACGAAACAGCCAAAGCGTTTGCGATTAAAAGCTGGCCAGTAGCGGCCATCAAGTCTTATATTGGACACTCCCAAGGCACCGCCGGCGGTGACCAATTAAGCTCGTCGTTAGGCACATGGAAATACGGTTATATTCCGGGCATTTTAACCACCCCAGAATTCGCAAGTGATGTACACCAGAGCAATCTATTACTGAGTAATCAACATATTGAAGTTGGGCATGAAGGCATAGATACCGTGTTCTTAAATTCTAAAGGCTTTGGTGGCAACAACGCTTCAGCACCGGTCATCGCACCCCATATTGTTCGCGGCATGCTGAATCGACGCTACAGCAAAGCTCAGCTGCTGGCCTATGAAACAAAATTAGAAGCAACACGATTAGCCGCTACAGCGTATGATCAAGCCTCACTTCATGGCGAAGCGAAGCCTATCTATCTATACGATCATAATGTTCTCCAAGGAGAAGACTTGAACATTAGCGATACACAGATAACGATGCCCGGTTATGCCAATCCAATTAACTTGGATATTGATAACCCATTTGACGATATCTGCTAACTCATATTATAAGGAACCGGCAATGCGTTTACTCATCATCCTAGCAGCGATCATCGGCCTTAATGGCTGCATAAGTATGGATGCTATAACACCAAGTTTCAAAGCAGAAAGTGATACGAGCTATTACCTCATCGACACAAAATACCGCTTCTTCTGTGAAGGTGACAGTAAGCGCTGCCGTGACATGACTAAAGTTGTCTCCTCTCGCGATCAACTAAGCCCGATTGAACAAGCCTATAACCAACAGGTCAAAGGCCCTAACTATCCGGTGTCTTTAATGTTGATCATCATGAACCCCAACGACAAGCGCTATAAAGCGACACCGGTGGGTGGAGAGGGTCGATACTTTAAAGTACCTAAAAACGACACAACGGATCTTGTGTGGAGAACACTCAATAACATACAAGAAGATCTGTTTAGCACTGGCAGTTAAGCGTAAGCCGCTATTACTCTAGATCAAACAGCTGCAACGCCTGCTTAGTGGTGGTTGCAGCGACCTCCTCAAGGGTACACCCTTTCACTTCAGCAATAATGTTCGCCACATCTAGCACTCGACTAGGCTCATTAGGCAAACCTTGATAACCGCTCAACGGCATATCAGGCGCATCCGTTTCTAAAACAAAATGTTCTAGTGCTAGAGTCTGCACCGTTCGCCTTAACTTTTGCGCACGCTCATAGGTCACCGCCCCACCAAGCCCCAGTTTAAAGCCTAACTCGATATATTGACGCGCCTGCTGTTCACTCCCAGAAAACGCATGTACAACCCCACCGCGCGCAAGCTTAAACCGCCTAAGCTGCTTTAGCATCAGATCATGGGCTTTTCTAACATGTAATAAAACAGGCAGGTGATACTTGTTTGCTAAAGCCAATTGAGGGCGTAAAAATAGCAACTGCTGGTCGAGGTCCGCCTGCGGAATAAATAGATCTAGCCCTATTTCACCGACGGCACAGACAGGGTCCGATGCAAGTAAGGCCTCTAACTGATCAAGGTCTTGCGTTTGATGTTCATTAAGAAAACAGGGGTGCAGCCCAAACGCCATATGAAGATGGGGAGTCAATTCCCCCTCTCTTAGCACTAATGATTTCAGGTTCGACCACCCAGACGCATTAACACCAGGCACAATAATATGGCTCACATGGGCCGAAGCCGCGCGCGCCAAAACCTCTGCTCGAACCGGTTCAAACGAGGAAAAATCTATATGACAATGGGTATCAATAAGCTGCATTACAGCAGAGTAAAGGGAGGGAGGCTTAGACGCAAGAGCGCCTAAGCCTTAATGCAGATCAGTGTTCCCGTGTAGCTCTAAATGCCACATCAGGCCAACGCTCTTCAGCCAAACTCAAATTAACCCGAGTAGGCGCAAGGTAGGTGAGCAAACCACTGCCATCTAAGGCTAAATTATCATGGTTTTTCTTCTGGAACTCCGCCAGTATTTTTTCATCTTCGCAATCAGCCCAACGCGCCGTCTGAACACTAATTGGCTCATATTTACAGTCAACTTTGTATTCATCCTTAAGACGAAAAACAACCACATCAAACTGTAACTGACCCACCGCACCCAAAATAAGGTCGTTGTTTTTAAAAGGCTGAAACAGCTGCACAGCGCCCTCTTCGGACAACTGCTGCAACCCTTTCTGGAGCTGCTTCATTTTCAGCGGATCTAAAGGACGTACGCGACGAAACATCTCCGGTGCGAAATGGGGAATACCTGTAAATTTAAGGTCTTCGCCTGCTGTAAATGTATCGCCAATTTGAATAGTGCCGTGATTATGCAGGCCAATAATATCGCCCGACCACGCTTCTTCAACGTTTTCACGGTCGCCAGCAATAAAGGTCACCGCATCAGCGATTTTTACATCCTTGTTGATACGGCTATGACGCATCTTCATACCCTTAGTGTATTTGCCCGAACAGATACGCATAAACGCAATACGGTCACGGTGTTTCGGATCCATATTCGCTTGGATTTTAAAGATAAAGCCGCTGAATTTATCTTCTGCAGGATCAACTGGACGGGTAATAGTAGAGCGTGCAATCGGCGCAGGTGCCCACTCAACAAAATCGTTCAACATTTCACGCACACCAAAGTTAGCGAGCGCCGTGCCAAAAAATACCGGTGTCAATCGGCCTGCTAGAAACGCCTCTTGATCATAGGTATGCGTCGCCCCACGTACTAGCTCGATCTCTTCAAGAAAATCATCGTACAGCTCGCCCAACAATGCTTTAGCTTCATCACTGTCTAAGCCAGAGATACGCACATCTTCAGGAATCGTATGCCCCTGCCCAGGCTGAAAAACATGAATCGTATCGGTATAAAGGTTATAGATGCCTTTAAAACGAGGCCCCATCTCTATTGGCCAAGTGATCGGTGCTGATTCAATTTTAAGCACCTCCTCAATCTCATCCAATAGATCGATCGGATCACGAATCTCTCGGTCGACCTTGTTCACAAACGAAAAAATGGGCGTGTCACGTAAACGACACACATCCATCAACTTAATGGTTCGCGCCTCGACACCTTTCGCGCCATCCACCACCATTAAGGCAGAATCGACTGCGGTCAACGTACGGTAAGTATCCTCGGAGAAGTCCTCATGGCCCGGTGTATCAAGCAGGTTAACCATGCGTCCATTATAGGGAAACTGCATCACGGAAGAGGTGATAGAGATACCACGTTCCTGCTCCATCGACATCCAGTCAGACGTCGCATGGCGATCACTTTTCTTACCTTTAACCGTACCCGCTTGCTGAATAAGCTGTCCAAACAACAAGAGCTTTTCCGTAATCGTGGTTTTACCCGCATCAGGATGCGAGATAATAGCAAAGGTTCTTCGCTTGTTTACTTCATCGAGAAAGTGCTGATCGGCCATTAATAAATTCTTTTAGTTTAGACAGGAGCGGTACACAGTGAGAAAGCCCCTTTTTTGGCGCTTTGCGTGTGACATCCATTATGTTAATCGTAATTGGCCGCTATTTTCGCTGATCTGGACTTTATAAACAATCAATGATTATTTAATTGGTTAGCATTAACGCCCCGCGCATGAGCAACTGCGGCTAAACCACATATTCTTGCTACAAAAAACGATGATCGCCTGTCAACTTACACACATGATGGGTGTAGTTGTAGTTGGTCGGCATACCGAGTATTGGAGGGAGTTAAACGTTGTTTCTTTCACACCGTCAAGACGAGCAACAACTCACCCCACCCCAAAAAAGAAACAAGTATAAAGCGCCAAAACAGTTACATAAAAGCCTTAAATACCCAACAATGTAACCATTTTGGTACCTTAAATACACTGCGTGACAAACAAGCAAAGCATAAGCGGTTTAGGTCGACAGGCAATAGTTGAACTAGAGCCCATATCATATTATTGTTTGCTAAAATAGCAGAAAAAAACTTCCAAAGATTCAACATCTACTGCTTTAAACCGTCAGTCCCCTTAAAAAATTACAACAATTTATCGACGCTTTTTAAAACTTGTAAACTGACGCTCTGCACCCAGTCTTCCACCGTTTTCTGATACTGTTTCAGAAGAGGTGTTGCTAGATGAGCTTTAAGATGATCAACAGATTCCCACTGCTCTATAAGCACTATAGTGTCTGATCGAAACGGCACTTGCCGAGGCAGTTCGCTTTGCACATCACCCAGTGGCTCATACTGGTGACAACCCTCTTCCAAAAGCACTTTAGGCTGAATTGCGAGCAACGCTTCCAGCACTTTATTTTTGCACCCTAGGTTTGTTTTGATTGTGGCGATCACATGGATCATCTAAATTCATCGCTCCTATAAGCTGGAGGGGGCTAAAAGCCCCCGCACCTGCCTCAGGCGTTTGCCAATTCACTGATAGTCGGGTAGTCGATATAGCCTTCGGGGCCCTGGGTATAAAAAGTAGCAGGGTCTGCCTGGTTCAGTTCTACTTCATTCCGCAAGCGCTCCGGCAGATCAGGATTGGCGAGAAAGGGCACACCAAACGCGATACTATCGGCTTGACCTGAAGCGATGACAGTATTAGCTTCGACACCGGTATAGCCCATATTCAACATCAAATGACCGCGGTAGTGTTCACGTACAGGCGTCACCACGTCGGCCTGCTGCTCACCAAGGAAATCAGCACGCATAAGGTGCAGATACGCCAGATCAAAGTCGTTCAAGCGTTTGGCCAACCAAGTGACGAGTGCAATCGGATCACTGTCTTTCATACTGTTGAAGCTATTCAACGGAGACAGACGCACACCTACACAGTCGCTGCCCCAAACTTGAGTTACAACGTCTAGAACGTCTAGCAACAGGCGAGCACGGTTTTCGATCGGGCCGCCATAAGGGCCTTTACGGTGGTTGGCACCATCACGCAGGAACTCATCCAGTAAATAACCATTCGCGCCGTGTACTTCAACACCGTCGAAGCCAGCTCTCTTGGCATTTTCCGCTGCAACTTTAAAACCTTCGATAATCGCCGGAATCTCTTCATCAGCCAGTTCACGGGGAACGGTATAAGCCTTCTTCCCTTCTGGAGTGTGAACTTCATCATTGGTGATAGCCATAGCACTCGGCGCGACCGGTACACGACCTTCATTCAGCAACGGATGGCAGGCGCGACCGCCATGCCAGATCTGCAGGAAAATTTTCCCACCCTTGGTATGTACGGCGTCAGTGACTCTCTTCCAACCAGAAACCTGAGCCTCGGAGTAGATACCAGGTTCACGCCAAAATGCCGAGTTACCTTCCATTGCCATGGTGGCTTCGGCAATGATCAAGCCCGCTGAAGCACGCTGAGCATAGTGTTCGACCATAAGGTCAGTGGGGACATGGTCTGCATCAGCGCGAGTACGCGTCAAAGGCGCCATCAGTACACGATTATCCAGTGTTAGGGCACCGAGCTGAACCGGTGTAAAAAGATCTGCCATGTTAATCCTCGCTATTAGATTGTTGCATTAAGCCTTGAGGTTAAAAGCTGATAAATAAACTACATGGACATTATATCAAACCCCAGTTGCCCCGTGCGCCTGATCCACCTTAGAACCATTATAAAATAAAACAGGAAAAGCGTTCCTATGCCATCTCAATAGTGTATTTTAGGGCCTCTTTATTGCTCTTAAACTCCCGTAAACCCTCTGCAACTGATCGAATCTAACTACATGAATATCAGGTCCTTTAAGTTCACCCCGATAAATCTGATTGAGTAGTTTTTCATCCATCTGAGCAGAACATTTCCACTGTACAACTGAACCTGTGCCATGCAAAGCATTAAGTACTACGCCATGTTGGTATAATCGCGACTAGAAAACGCTACGCCGCCTTTTCTAGACGCCCCACACTGCAGACTAGATATCCGCTGGACTCCGAAGCCAACTGCTCAACATAGACAGCATCGAAGGTTACATAGAAGGGCTTCGCCCTTGTATTCTCGTGTTTTCAGATGAATTGCAGTTGGTCACGCTTGTCGAGAAAACCGGACAGTCGAGTAAGCACCAGTGCCAATGCAACGATCAGTGCTCCAATCCAAGCGGTATCCATCAGTGTCATTCTTTCTATTACAACCCCTCCGAGGATCGAACCCAATGCAATACCGACACTGAACGCTGCGATATTCAGCCCCGAGGCCACATCAACTGCCTGCGGTGTGTACTTCTCTGCCAACTGAACTACATACACTTGCAAGCCAGGTACATTACCGAAGGCAAAGGCTCCCCAAATTAAAATGGTGATAACAGCAGCAATCTGATTTCCGGCGGTAAAGGTAAACGCTAACAGTACAAGTGCTAGTGCAGTAAAGATTATATGTAATGCCTTGATCGGCCCCATACGATCCGCCATACGACCACCCCAAATATTACCAACGGCAACCGATACACCGTAGACCAGCATGATTAGGCCTATAGCACCCGATTCAAAGCCGGACACCTGTTCCAAAATCGGAGCAAGGAAAGTGAAAGCGGTAAAAGTGCCACCGTAACCAACGGCAGTCATGGCATAGACCAGCAGCAGGCGTGGTTGAGTCAATACGCTTAGCTGCTGGGCAATACGTGCAGGCGGGGCCTGTTTGAGATTCTTTGGCACAAGCAATGCACTACCGATCAGCGCAATTAACCCTAGAGCAGCCACAACCATAAAGGTCGCACGCCAGCCAAAGTTCTGACCAATCCAGGTCCCCAAAGGCACACCCGTGACCAATGCAACAGTCAAGCCAGTAAACATGATAGCGATAGCACTGGCCTCTTTTTCACGTGGCACCAAACTAGTTGCGATGGTTGATCCAATTGAGAAAAACACCCCATGGGCCAAGCCGGTCAAGATACGCGCAGTGATCAGTGAGCTGTAGGTAGGGGCCATCCAAGCCAGCAGGTTACCAACTACGAACAATAACATTACCGCCAGCAGCACATTTTTACGCTGCCAGCGCCCAGTCAGGGCTGTAAGGACAGGCGCCCCAATAGCAACACCCAATGCATAAAGACTAACTAGCAGCCCCGCGGAAGGCAGAGAAACGCCCAGATCTTGGGCGATAGTAGGTACCAGACCAACAATCACGAACTCGGTGGTACCGATTGCAAATGCGCTGAGCGTCAACGCAAAAAGAGCAATAGGCATTTAAATCTCCTTGTATGTTTTAGTTGCTGCGGAGTATGCCTACTGCTATCTTTTACAGAAACAGCATTAGTAGCAAAATACCTTTACATATATGACAATAATATCCCGTACTGAAGACCTTGAGATTCTGCTAACCGTGATTGATAGCGGCAGCTTCTCAGCCGCCGCCCGCATCCTTGATATTCAAGTTGCCAAGGTATCGCGCGCTGTCAGCCGACTAGAAAAGGATTTAGACTGCACGTTGCTGAATCGCACCACCCGCAAGCTGGAACGCACCGAAGAAGGCCGTATTTTTACCGAGCAAATCAGAAACGGACTGCACCAGTTAGCAGAAGCGGAAGAAAAGATCAGAACCTTAAAAGGCATACCGGCAGGCCGGCTCAGAGTGGACGCCGCTACGCCCTTTATCCTGCACCAATTAGTTCCACTGGTACCGGGCTTTTGTGAGCGCTATCCAAAGATTGAGTTAGAACTCGTTGCCAATGAAAACATCATTGATCTAATTGAACGCAAGACAGATCTGGCCATTCGCATTGGTACCCTACAGGATTCAAACTTGCATGCCCGCTTTCTAGGACGCAGCCCTTTGCATATCGTCGCCTCGCCCTCATATCTTGCTCAACAAGGCACACCGGAAACCCCCGAAGCGCTAGAACAGCACAAAATCATTGGCTTTGCCGATGCGCCCCACCTGAATCGCTGGCCCCTTACCCGTCATGTTGCACTGTCCACAACCCTAAGCAGTAGCAGCGGTGAAACTATTCGCCAACTTTGCTTGGCTGGACAAGGCTTGGCACTGCTATCCGAGTTTATGATTTGTGAAGACTTGGCCAACGGACAGCTGGTTAAAGTGCTAGATAATCATATCACCAGCCCAAGTAACCGCGAGTTGGTACATGCGGTCTACTACCGTAACACCACCCTTTCCAGCCGTATTACTGCTTTTCTGGACTATATCCATCCTCTAATGCGGTTGTAATGCAGTAAAAGCAAACCGGTTTGCCTCGCAGAGATAGAAACACTGAGCCTTTGAGTATAGGAACGTCCTTCACCAACTTGATTGGAGAAGCTTAAACCTAGAAAGAGGCCCCGCGAAAAGGCCTCAAATGCTCGAAATAAACCGTTGCCCTAATGTATCTAAAATTTGCTGGCCGTCCTCTTTGTAGTAAGGGCCTTGGGGCCAGCATTCTAAAAGATCAAGCACGGTTTCACTGGGGCGGCACAGCTTAACCCCTTTTGGGCTACACACTATAGGCCGATTGACTAAAATGGGGTGCTCTAGCATTGCGCTAAAAATTGTCTCGTTCGAGACACGTTCATCTAACAAGCCTAAGGCTTCCGCTGGGGACTTAGTTGTTCTGAGAGCCTGACGTGGGGTTAAATCGGCCGCAGCAAGCAGGCCTTGCAACTGGGCCTTAGTCCAGCCCTCCTTAATATATTCAATCACGACCGGTGAATAACCTGAGTCTTGGATGATTTTAAGCACATTTCGCGATGTGCCGCAGTCTGGGTTGTGGTGGATAACTATCATCGTTTATCTCTATGCACTCTTTACCAAAATTCATTTGCCCCTGAATGGTCGATCCATCCCTTATTATCCAACCCTTTGCGCACGGCTCTATTCGCAAGCAATAGAACAAAAACAGGGGCACCCCGTCCAAGACTTCACACTTACAATGACCGCTGGTTAACCCGCTCACTCACTTGCTCAGCCGTTTCCACACGCTCAGAATAACGATCGACAAAATAGCCTTTATTATCACGTAGCAATAAGGTGAATTTCATTAACTCTTCCATCACATCCACTATACGATTGTAATAGGGGGACGGTTTCATTCTATCGTTGTCATCAAACTCTAAATAAGCCTTAGGTACAGAAGACTGATTCGGTATCGTTACCATCCGCATCCATCGCCCTAACACACGCAGTTGATTGACAACATTAAACGATTGCGAACCACCACAAACCTGCATGACAGCCAGTGTTTTTCCTTGTGTTGGCCTAACGCCGCCCATATTCAGAGGCACCCAATCTAACTGGCTTTTAAAGATGCTGGTCATCGCACCATGGCGCTCAGGGGAACACCACACTTGCCCCTCAGACCACATCATTAACTCCCGTAACTCTCGCACTTTGGGATGGTTTTCATCTGCAACATCCACCTGAGGCAGCCCTTCAGGGTTAAAAATTTTCACCTCGGCACCAAAACGCGTTAACAAACACGCAGATTCTTCAATAACCAGTCGACTAAAAGAACGCTCCCGCAAAGACCCATAAAGCAATAATATACGTGGCGCATGTTCACTCTGCTTTCCTACGCACTTTTCAAACGATGGTCGATCCAGCAACGTATCATCTATATTGGGTAGCGAGGGGTTTTCTAGGTTTACTTCTCTCATATCAGTTCAATACCTTTTACTTCAATACTTTTTACGTCAATACAGGACCTGTTTTACAATGCCGCAGAGAAAGAACCTGTACCACCGCTACATTCTCTCAAACAAGTAACCGCCTTTTATCTTACTCAAAAACAGATGTAAACATTTACGCGCTACGCAAAAGACTTTTCTTCTTTTTTTAATCTACCGAATGCGCCTAGAGATCATGTAGAAAGAGCTGTAGGCAATATCTACTACCCTATTCAGCTGCCTCATTTTCCACTTAAACCCACGTTCGCTAATGAATAGGACGCGTCTAGCACGCTAATGGGAAATAGATTCGAATTTACATCTTGATCTTTAGCACCAAATATAAGCATCCAGATCCCGGAAATTTCGGGCAAAAATCACTATACGGAGTACTTAACATCATTTATTTAACGACCCGAAAGAGTGTAATACACACCAAATCAAAGGCTGACAGGCTATCTGTGGCTAATTTTACGTGCACGCCAAAAACAGCGATAAACCGATCAAACCAGAGAAAACTTCTATCAAGCCCCTGAGACGCTCTTTCCATACGATAAAGCATACTGTAGCGCCCCATTTAAATGCTAGAATGGGCATATTAATAACCACTCAGGCTCTTGAAATATTCAACGGGGCCCATAAGTAATTATAAACAGATCAGTTAATCCTGGTCTTACCCTTTTGGGGCTTTAGCGCTTGCTGGCGTATCACCTAAAACAATAATAAATGCTAAAACAATACCCTAAGTGATCTGTATAGCACCTATGCAGGTTCTAAATTTAGCAGCGCATTTATATCTATCTTCCCTATTACTACAACTGAATCGAATACGTAAAAAGGAGAATCCACAAAGTAACTCAGGGAAGAACACTCATATCAATCACATGAATGAGTGTCGGCCAACCGATAAACCACCACACACTTTGACTAAGGGCACTGCATGACCATAGACGCCACCTACCAATACATTTTCCTATCCGGCCTACTTGTAATGCTATGCGTTGTTGCCAGCGTTTTAACTCGCCGTATAGGTGCGCCTGTTTTATTGGTTTTTTTAGTCTTAGGTATGCTGGCTGGGGAAGACGGAATCGGTGGTATTAAGTTTGACGATTTTAATATGGCCTTCCTTTTCGGCAATATTGCGCTTGCCATTATTATCTTTGACGGGGGGCTTGGCACAAAAACACAAAGCTTCCGTGTTAGTCTTAAACCCGCACTGTCATTAGCCACGGTTGGCGTTATTATCACCGCAGGTATCACCGGCTATGCCGCACATATTATTTTAGGTTTACCGCTCCTTGATGGGCTATTAATCGGCGCCATTGTTGGATCGACAGACGCTGCAGCCGTCTTTGGCTTACTCAGAAGCGCAGGTTTAGACTTAAAAGAACGGACAAGCGCCACCCTAGAAATCGAGTCGGGCTCCAATGACCCGATGGCAATCTTTTTAACGATCACCCTAGTGCAACTGCTTCAACTTAGCGATAGCGGCAGCCAAGGTTGGACCATTGCAAGTGAGTTACTCAGCCAGGTGGGGCTAGGTTTAGCTTTCGGCTTTGCGGGCGGCCACATCGTCGCTCAATTACTCAAACGCTTACCACTTCCTTCATCGCTCTATCCGCTGCTTGCACTAGCGGGTGGTATCTGTATCTTCGGTATCACTAACCATCTCAACGGCAGTGGCTTCCTCGCGATCTTTATCACTGGCGTTATTATTGGTAATACCCCGCTTATTTATAGCAACGAGATCCATCGCTTCCATGATGGAATAGCGTGGTTAAGTCAAATTGGCATGTTCTTAATGCTCGGCTTACTCATCACCCCAAGCCATATGATACCGATTATTATCCCAGCGATAGCCATCGCCTTTGTACTGATCTTTATCGCACGGCCTGTGGCGATCGTCATGTCTTTACTTCCGTTCCATTTCCCCTGGCGCGAGCAGGTATTTATTGGCTGGTGCGGATTACGTGGGGCGGTGCCCATCATCTTGGCACTGTTCCCATCGTTAGCGGGCTTGGAACATACACAAACCTACTTTGATCTTGTATTTTTTGTGGTGTTAATCTCACTGATACTGCAAGGCTGGACAATTGCGCCGGTGGCGAGGTGGTTAAAAATAGAGCTCCCTCCCACGTCGGATGAGCCTAATTATTTACACTTAACCATTAAACACGACCAAGATAAAAACCTCTTAATCTATCCGGTTGTCGCCGGCAGCAGCGCGGTCGGGTCATCCGCCAATAATCTACCTTTAACTGACCAGTGTCAGATGGTCGGTGTTATCCGACAAGGTAAACTAATAAGCGATCTAGAACCGCAAACATTTCTACCCGAAGACCAAGTTATGATTTTGGCCACAAGCCCGGCTAAAACAGCATTAGGACGTATTTTCGCCCCCGCGACCCTGTCCTCCTCGCTCAAATCTAACAGTTTCTTTGGCGAATTCGTTTTGTTACCCAGCGCCCACATGGCCGACATCGCTCAACAGTATGGGTTTGAGATCGACCCTGACAGCGCCGAAATGACCGTCGAACGCTATTTAATTAGCCAATTCCATGGCAAACCGGTGGTGGGTGACCAAGTTCAGCTTGGTCTGGTTAAAATTATTGTTAGAGAAACCGAAGGCGAACGTATTGTCTCGGTGGGACTCAAATTAAGCACTTAAAATGTCGCGGCGTAAAACACCTTATGCCTTTGCAGGTCAGCGCTTTATTTTATAAGGTTTGGGTAATAGGGATGGGTTATTGCACTGATAATAAGCAGTGACCCGCATGCCGGACGTAGGTCCACTATTTGGCACAATCAACGATCAATGCAGACTGAGACATCAGCTCTCCGCAACCACATAAGGTTATGTAAGACACCCAAAAGATCAGCAGTATAGATTACGAATACAAGGATGAGTTTTAAAATATGAGTCTAATCGAATTGGTCACACAGTCGACCTTCACCGAAATTACGGCATTAATGGTATTAGCAACGGTGATCGGTTTCATCGGCCTATTGATGAAACAACCGTTAATTGTCAGCTTTATCGCCGTCGGTTTAATTGCTGGCCCTTCGGTTTTAAATATTGTTCACTCCAAAGAGCAGATAACCCTGTTGTCAGAATTAGGGATCGCAATACTTCTGTTTTTAGTTGGGATTAAGCTTGATGTAAAACTGATACGCTCTATCGGTGGCGTATCGCTGATGACCGGTCTAGGGCAGGTCGCATTTACATCGATCGCGGGCTATTTCATCGGATTAAGCTTAGATCTAGGTCACATCACCAGCCTTTATGTTGCTGTGGCGCTCACCTTCTCCTCCACCATCATCATCGTTAAACTCCTCTCGGACAAAAAAGAGATTGATTCACTGCATGGTCAAATTGCACTAGGCTTTTTGATTGTACAAGACCTTGTGGTGGTACTGGCTATGATCGTCCTTGCTGCCATCGGCATAGGTGACGGCCATGGTGGCACCAACGATAGCTCCGTTTGGAACGTCGCGCTATCAGGGGGTGGACTGCTCCTATTTGTTATTGTTATTGTTTTTGTCCGTTATATTGCTAACCCACTCACAGAGCAACTGGCAAAAATACCGGAACTCTTAGTTATTTATGCCATCGCCCAGGCCGCACTTTTTGCTGCAATAGGTGATTTTGTAGGCCTTGGCATGGAAGTCGGCGGTCTACTGGCAGGGGTCGCCTTAGCGTCAACACCTTATCGCGAGAGTATTGCCGCACGACTCGCCCCACTGCGTGATTTTTTACTGTTATTTTTCTTTATTGCCTTGGGCGCAACACTCGATCTATCTTTGTTAGGCTCACATATTTCTGGCGCTATTATATTTTCACTGTTTGTACTCATCGGAAATCCGCTCATTGTGTTAATCATCATGGGCCTGATGGGCTACCGTAAGAGAACAGGCTTTCTCGCTGGGTTGACGGTGGCACAGATCAGTGAATTTTCATTGCCATGGGGATCAGCCTAGGACACTTGCAGCAGGATATATTAGGCCTCGTCACACTGGTGGGCATTGTGACCATTGCGGCATCAACCTATATGATCACCTACTCACACTCGCTCTACTCTCTGGCAGAGCCCCTACTCGGTATCTTTGAACGCGAAGGCACACCTAAAGAACAGTCAGAGGAACACCACTCCTGCGGGCATTACCCAATCATTATTTTTGGCCTAGGCCGACTCGGCACAGCCATCGCAATGCGACTAAAAAATAAGGGGTTTAAGGTATTAGGGATCGATTTCAGCCCAGAAACAATCAAACACTGGAATCAACTGGGGCTAGATACTCAATATGGTGATGTGACCGATGCCGAATTTATCACAGAGCTCCCCCTACGCCATGCACAATGGATTGTGTCGACGATCCCTTATCATCACACCGGTATCTCCTCTGAAGATACGCGAAAAACAATTGTTCAACTCACGCGCGTTGCCGGCTTTAGTGGAAAAATCGCAACGGTTTCCCATAGTAAAACAGAAACAGAAGAGCTAAAAATCCTAGGTATAGACCTTGTTTTCGAGCCATTTCAAGATGCCGCCGACAGGGCTTCGGAGTTACTACTAGACGGCATGGATATACAACTAAGTAAACAAAAATAGCAGAGGGGTATCATCATGAATCGGTTCCAAAATATTTTGTACGTAATGGGCAATCAAAACAATGAACCCTCCCCCTCCTTGATGCGGGCCGTGTCGCTAGCCAAAAATAATCAAGCCGATTTAACCTTGCTCGCCATGCACACAAAAACCACCCTACCACTGTACGCACAGGGTATAGGCATTGATGAAAATAGCCTACAGCAACGCATCAAAGAGCGCGAAGAGGAGGCCCTAACCAAACTTTCTCAAGCATTAGAAAAAGAGATCGAAACAACCATCCTCGTGCGCTCGGGTAAAAAATACATTGAAAGCATACGCGCCGTCCAAGCCCATAACTTTGACTTAGTCATCAAAGAAGCGGATGAGTACAACTGGCTCGATCACTTAATCGTCAGTGACGATATGCACTTATTACGTCAGTGTCCTTGCCCCGTCTGGCTGATGAAAAAAGAGAGCGAAAAGGAAAACTATCAGCGCATTATGGCGACTGTAGATTTTGATACAGAAAATGACGAAACGGAGAATGAGCAGATTAATGAGGTGATCGTCGACCTGGCCAGCTCCCTATCCCTATCTAACTTCACCTCACTGGATATTGTGAATGTCTATGACGTTCCACAAGCCGGCTTTATTAGCTTATGGGCTGAGCAACCAGATAAAATAGAACGTAAGCTCTTTGAATCCGAACATCGCTTGCGCCAACAAAAAATGGATGGGCTGTTATACACAATGCAACAGCAGCTAGGCGACGAGTCCTATGAATATGTCTCCCCCCGCTCCCATACGATCCAAGGGATTGCAGGCCAAGAGATTCCAAAATTCGCGAAAGAAAACGATATTGATTTAGTCATTATGGGGACGGTTGCGCGCTCAGGCATTGCCGGTGTACTCATCGGAAACACGGCGGAAACGGTACTGTCTCAGCTCCAATGCTCCGTACTTGCGATTAAACCACCAGGGTTCGTCTCGCCTGAGTTATAAGGCCGAGTAACCGCACGCTCACCCTTGTTACATCTTTCGTTAAAGAAAAAAATAGGATAACGCCTTTACATATATGTTTTTTCATATATATAATATTTCATATATTAAAACTCGCAAATATAAAGACACCGCTCATTCGAGGAGTTTAGATTTTGATGCCACCGATACAGTTCTACAAATGCCTCTCCGAAGAGACACGACTCCGATGCCTGCTCTTAATTCAGTCGGAAGATGAGTTGTGCGTTTGTGAACTCATGGAAGCGCTCAATGAAAGCCAGCCAAAGGTCTCTAGACACCTTGCACAACTCAGAAATTGCGGTTTGCTTACCGACCGACGCCAAGGTCAATGGGTGTTCTACAGTATTAATCAAGCGCTACCCGAATGGATGCACACCGTCTTAACCGAAACACTAACGAACAACGCCCTGTTTATTAAGGATGATAAGGATCGACTGAAGAAAATGGGGGACCGGCCGGACCGTACACGCTTATGTTGCGCTTAGATCAAGGCACACCGGCGATGCAGGCTGACAACGGGGCCAGCCCTATTATCTACACCGTTCAGGCATTAACGAAGGAGAAGCAACATGGGCACATTCGAGCGTTATTTATCAGTATGGGTCGGTATCTGCATCATTGCGGGTGTGATATTAGGTAATCTATTCCCTCACCTCTTTGAACAGATCGCCTCACTGGAGTTTGCCCACGTCAATTTCGTTGTAGCCGTGCTTATATGGGTCATGATCTACCCAATGATGGTACAAATTGATTTTTCATCCATTAAGGATGTGGGCAAAAAACCTAAAGGCTTACTTTTAACCTTAGTGATTAACTGGTTAATCAAACCCTTTACCATGGCATTACTGGGTTGGTTATTCTTCAAAGGTATTTTTGCCGATTGGGTTGACCCACAAACTGCGAATGAATATATCGCGGGGATGATTCTTTTAGGCGTCGCCCCTTGTACCGCCATGGTCTTTGTCTGGAGCCAACTAACCAAAGGCGACCCTAACTACACATTAGTTCAGGTCTCGCTGAACGATATCATTATGATCTTCGCCTTTGCCCCCATTGCTGGCTTTCTCTTAGGCGTAACAGATATTGCGGTACCTTGGAGTACACTTTTACTGTCTGTCGTGCTTTACGTGGTAATCCCACTGGTTGCAGGGGTCGCAACCCGGCAAAAAGTCGATAAGCAGAACGACCATTCTCAACTCGACCGGCTACTCTCAACCTTAAAGCCTTGGTCAATGATCGGCCTATTAGCGACAGTCGTATTACTCTTTGGTTTTCAGGCAGAAACCCTTTTGTCCCAGCCCGAAGTCATCGGTTTAATCGCGATCCCACTGCTTATTCAAACCTATGGCATTTTTGCTATTGCTTATCTGTGGGCTAAAAAAATGAAACTCCCCCACAACATTGCAGCCCCCGCCTGCATGATAGGCACATCTAACTTTTTTGAATTAGCTGTCGCAGTGGCAATCTCCCTCTTTGGACTCCACTCGGGTGCTGCACTGGCCACGGTGGTCGGTGTCCTTGTCGAAGTCCCTGTTATGCTCAGCTTAGTCTGGTTTGCCAACCGCACTCGGCACTGGTTTGGAGAACACTAATGTTTGCCATCTTTACACAATTTGCCGATTGGCTAACCTATTCTATTTTCGGTTTATCGCCTGATTCAAAGTTAGGTGATGCCGTGCACTTTTTTATTGAGGATGTCAGCAAGATATACGCCCTGCTCATCGTCATGATCTACGTTGTTGCCCTATTGCGTGCATCGCTAAATGTAGAGCGCGTCAGGGATTACCTGTCAGGTAAAAATCGTGGCATTGGGTATTTATTGGGGTCGGGGTTTGGCGCCATCACGCCGTTCTGCTCATGCTCAAGCATCCCCGTCTTTCTCGGCTTTACCTCAGCGGGAATTCCCGTTGGCATTACAATGTCATTCCTTTTAACCTCCCCCTTAATTAATGAGGTGGCCATCTTACTGCTGATGAGTTTACTCGGCTGGAAGTTCACCCTCCTCTATGTTGTCATCGGAATCAGCGTAGGCACACTGGGTGGTTTTTTCCTTGATAGCATCAAAGCGGAACGCTGGTTACAGTCCTTTGCCGCAAAAGCACTTGCTCAGGGCCAACAAAATGACCAAACCAATCACTCGCAAACCGCTACCGCAATGCCGCTTGCTCAGCGTCATGAATTTGCTAAAGATGAAACCTTAGAGATCTTTTCCCGGGTCTGGAAGTGGGTCATCATCGGCGTCGGCTTAGGTGCTGCATTACACGGTTTTGTCCCTGATGGCTGGATCGAACAGTACTTAGGCGATGGGCAATGGTGGTCTGTTCCGGCGGCTGTATTACTCGGCATCCCTCTGTATTCCAACGCAACCGGTGTTATTCCGGTAATGGAAAGCTTGATTATCAATGGTTTGCCTATAGGCACGACGTTAGCATTTTGCATGAGCACCGTTGCCGCGAGCTTCCCTGAATTTATCCTACTTAAACAGGTGATGCAGTGGCGACTACTCGCCACCGTGTTCCTGCTCTTATTAGTGTCATTTACTGCCGTTGGCTGGATATTCAACGCGTTCTCTTCTTTCTTATGAGGTGATCTATGAAACAGATAAAAGTACTTGGTAGTGGCTGTACAAAATGCACCAAAACAGCAGAACTCATCGACAAACTCGCGCAGGAATCGGGCGTTCACGTAAATGTCACCAAAGAAACGGACCCTCAAGTTATCATGAGGTATGGGGTGATGAGTACGCCCGCCGTTGTTATTGATGAGCAACTCGTCCACTCCGGCTCAATCCCACACAGGGATCAGGTCCAGACTTGGCTCACCCAAGAATAGCAGCGTCTTAACAAACAGGCACAACAAAGTAACCGTACACGCACGGCTATTTTCATTATTTAACACATAACGTTATTCGGTTCCGAGGTCATTATGACAATAAAAGTAGGTATCAATGGTTTAGGGCGCATGGGACGGTTATCGTTTCGAGCAGCATTTGATTGGAATGATATTGAGTTTATTCAATTCAATGATCCCGCCGGTGATGCAGCGACACTCGCCCACCTGATTACATTCGATTCAGTACATGGTCGCTGGCACCATGATGCCCAAGCCGAAGGCAAGGATATAGTCATCGACGGCAAGCGCATTCATTGCACCCAAAACAAAGCGATTGAAGATACCGATTGGTCTAACTGCGATGTGGTCATTGAAGCCAGCGGCAAGATGAAATCTAAAGCAGCCCTACAGGCCTACCTTGATCAAGGGATAAAACGCGTTGTAGTCACCGCTCCTGTTAAAGAAGAGGGCGTGCTTAATGTAGTAATGGGGGTCAACCACCACCTTTACGACAAGTCCAAGCACAGCATTGTCACGGCCGCCTCCTGTACCACGAACTGTTTAGCGCCCGTTGTTAAAGTGATTCACGAGACACTTGGTATCGTACACGGCTCCATGACGACCATTCACGATATTACCAATACACAAACGATATTAGACGCC
>Ga0115007_10000925_pt1 | contig 19056 bp, 4 predicted proteins | sample ArcOceMetagenome_2_FD_87166 | JGI IMG/M metagenome (GOLD analysis project Ga0115007, IMG submission 87166) | Marine eukaryotic phytoplankton communities from Arctic Ocean - Arctic Ocean ARC135M Metagenome | ecosystem: Environmental > Aquatic > Marine > Oceanic | place: Arctic Ocean | collected...
AGGAGGACAGGTAAAATTGGATTGTTAGATTCACACGTACACACAGGTACAAGGTAAATTTCTGGAGAGGTACAGGTATCAAAGTACACCATCTTTATACCTACTAGTAGCTAGTAGCTAGTAGCATTAACAATAACAACAGAACAACAAGAGTTTTATGTTTTATAATTTTAAAATTAAATCTTCTCATCTACTCAGATGTATCGTCTTCGGTCTCTCGCTTCTCAGCACAACAATTTATGCACGTTTAAGCAATGCTTTTTTTGCAGCAAAAAATTGTAAAATATCACGATCAACATCTTGATCACCTGTTAAAAATTGATTTGCGGGTGCATCTTGTTGTTTTGAAGATCCTTGGTCGGGTCGATACTCTTGCGTTTTCCCTCCACCACCACCATGGCCATCATGGTAATCGTCGCTGTTGAGATGACCCTCTTTAGAATTTCTTAACATTGTCCCGTACCACAATTCAAATTCTTTTTGCATTTTCATTCTTTGCTTTTTTAATTTCGATTGAATGCGTTCCACTTCACTTTTCAAAGACCTTAATTCACTGAAATTCGATTTGTATTGTATTTTTTGCGCGTGGACGTTGTCTTGCATCTGTTTTTCCAATGCATCGTACTCGTCCATGGCTCCACCGTTTTCTTTTCCTTCACCAAGATTGGCCCTTTCAATCCGTATCTGTTCAATTTTCATTTTTAATCCATTGATTGCTGCTCTTGCCTCGTTCACTTTTAAACCTACCAAACATTCGCCAAACAAACAGGAAACAACAACGAAGATGGGGAAAGAAGAAGGGGGAAGGGGGGGGAGATCAGAGGATGTGTTTACCACATAAACCCCAACGAGACCGACGGCTTGAACAATGTGCAAACGACACAACACTGTTTTTGTGTTTGAAATCACTTACCCGTTTCTTTCGCCAAATCATAACGTGACCTTAACAATGTTTTGTTTTCTTCAATGGCTGAATTGTGAATGTAACTTTTTCGAAACATGTCAAATGATTTTCGTTTGTCGGCCAACACAGATGCATCTATTGGTGGCATTCTTTCGTGTGGTGTTGTTGTTGTCCTTTCGTTGCGGCTGGTGGTCGTGTTGTTTTGCATGTTGTTCCTCAACTCTGTCCTGCCATTGCCACCATTGCCCCCATTGCCACCATTGCCACCATTACCACCACCGGCACTTCCACCGGTTCTGCTGCTGTTGAGTCCTTCTTCAAAGTTCGTCGAAGGGACTGATTTACCACGTTTCACCATGTTGACCAAGATTGAAATTTCATTGTCACGATGGTCCAACAATTCTTTTAATTTTAACATTTCTTCGTTGTCCACCAGACCACCCCCCCCACCACCCCCCCCACCCTTCCCTCTGCCTCCCTCTCCGTTCCCTCCTACCGCACAGGCAATCTCTCGCAACAAACGAAACGCCGCGTGGACCCGCGTGAAACTGGGCGTGCCCCCCAACGTCAACAACGCACTGGGGTCCGACACACGTTGATCCACGTACAATTGCACTTGTTCGCGCAGACGACGTTCTTCGTGGTCCGCCAATTCACTGGTGCTTTCATTGCCACCTTCTTCCAATTGTTCTCTCAAATACGCCACTTCTTCGTTCAAAGCTTTGATTTCTTGTTTCAATCGTTTCACGACCAATGTCGGGTCGACTTCTTCGTTCAAGACTGCTTTGTTTTCAATCAATGCAACACGTTGGGCAAATTTGCAAGTGGATATACTTTCGTCCGTGTGTGAACCTTCTGGATTCACGGTAGCGATCATCACAGTTTTACAATTACCACCTAAACTGTCGCGCAACACGGAAGTCATCATACTGTTACGGTACGGGATGTGTTCTCTGCCCCTGGTTTTTTTTTCATGCAATGCTAAAATCACCTGTTTGAAATGTAAAAGGTACCAGGTACAGGGAAATCGTGTGAGGGCAGGCGAGCAAGCAAGCCGCAACAACAATGAAAAGAAGAACAAAAAACACACGGTTCCGAACAGAGTTCCCCTCAACAATAACAACAACAAACTTACCACTTCTAAAAAATGCAAACTTTGATTGATGTGTTGGGCTTCTCTTAATATGGAACCCGACGAATTGGTTTTATGTACACGTTCAGAACCTGCTAAATCTACCAAATGCAATTTAGATCTTCGTATCACATCGGACCCCGCTTCTCTGGATTCAACAAACACTGTAAAAATACAATGCGACCGAGACGAAGCCATATTCATGGGTGTCTCTGCAATGGCACGGTTTGTGTCCCCCAGGAACAATAAATTCAATGCTTCTTCTTCACTGTTGGCCAAATGTGTGGATAACCCACGCAAATGCACTTGACCCTCTTCGTCCTCTCTCATTGTTACTTTCGGCAAATCCTCCAATCTTTTGGTCTCGTGGGACGGATCCAACAAGTCGTACCCTGTATTGTTGTAGATTTCCAAATAACTGATGTGTATTTGAAACTGTGCCCCCGATCTTTCTTTCAATTGTTCAAACATCATGCTGAGCGCTCTTGGTATGATGCCACGATCCACGTAGCGTTCCGGTCCCCCAGTAATGGTCCAAGTCTTCCCACTTCCCGTTTGGCCGTAGGCAAAGATGGTGGCATTGAACCCATCCATCACCGAAGTAATGGGCGTGGCCGCCACCAGCGCAAAGACTTCGTCTTGCTGCGCGTTCATGGGCAGCACATGATTAAACTGAAACTTGTGTGAGGATTGCTTGTTCCGAGAGGTCGTTTCTGAATCAATGGGGACATCAAAAGACACTTTTTGATTGTCCTGGATTTTCCAATAATTGGATGATTTTTTAGAAGGCCGAACACGCAGAAAGATGTCGATGCCTTTCCTTTTGTTCTTTGTTTTCGACGACATGTTGCTGCTTCAGTTGGGTGTCATAAATATTCGAATAATAATTTTTGGGGGGCTTCAACTTGCCACAACCTTTGTGCCCCTTTTCAGCAAACAACGAATCAACCAGAATCAACGAACTTTACAAAAACAAACGTTGTAGTGACAACTCAACGCTTTCACTCCCCAATAAAAAGAAAACAACAACCACAACCACGGCGAAAAACGGATGCGGTCCTTTCCGCAAACCCTTCGTGGCTTCCTTGTCCTGCTTCGTTTCCTTTTCTCCATCCGCCTTGTTCAAAGTTTTGACGCGGAACCGTCGGTTTGTATCGTGCAATACAACTCTGGTACGAATAGTTTCAGTGAAACTTTAATTTACGACGCCGCCAACCCACCCCTGTTGTATGCGTTTGTTTGTACAAAAACATTTGGGAGTTGCATCAATTATGGTGTCAATTTACTGCCCAGTGTGTCCCACGACTGTTTTAGAGGTACCAATAAACCGGAACTGATGGTGGACTCCACCACTTCGTTGATTGATTTTTTCACCCCATCTTTGGACACATCGGCCCCCAACCTGTGGAGATCTACTTGCAAATCAAGTGTTTACTACGATTACAACATATGCCAAAGGGACAGCGCCGTGCCTTCCAGTGATCGCAGTGGTGTTACTCCCAGTGATCTCTTTCCTAATACAGCCACCACTTCCGTTCTTCGTAATCCTGTACCACCGTCCACGATTTGTCCAGAACAAAGATGCAACCAAGAAGGTACCTCAAGTCATGCTTGGTGGCGTACTATACCGAGTTTTACAGTCGGTTCCGCCGGCACACATGCACTGACGTTGCGTGGCATGGCAAAAGACGATACTGTACATACGCACAATCCTGATGGTACTAGTTTTGAGTTTCTCATGGGTTCGTCCACTTGTCCAGCTGGCAGTCAGTTGGTTGGGACCTCGTGTGTACCGTGCATTGTTGGAAAATATAAAATTGGTGAAGGGACGGAAGAATGTGCATCGTGTCAACCAGGGAAATACGGGGTGGTCGAAGGAGCAACCATGGAAGCAGAAGGTTGTTCCGCATGCCCAGCCGGCAGTTATGGTTCAAGTTCGGCAGCACCCTCGGTCAATTCTTGTGTCCTTTGTGCAGCGGGTAAATATTGTGATGCGCACTCGTCCGACAATTTTAAATTATGCCATGCTGGTTACCAAGGTTCGTTGGGTGAATCGTTGCCCCAATGCAACAGTCCATGCCCGGCCGGTGCCTACTGTTTAAATGGTACTGCCATCGGAAATGAAATACCGTGTGGCTCTCATTCAACCTGTACCGACTCCACTTCCATTTGTTGGTGTCCTCTTGGTTCCATTCAACCGGCACATGCGGCGCCGGGCCAATATACGTACGGTAGTCCGGCGGGCACCTCCAATCAAATGACGTCCGTGGCCAATTGTAATCCTGGTACGTATTGTCAAAATGGCATTCAAACAACATGTCCACCAGGCACCTATTGCGATTCTTTTTCCATGTTCAGTCCAGGACCATTGTGTTCTGCCGGTTTTTATTGCCCAGCTGGATCTTCAAGCCGACAACAACAAACGTGTTCAAACGGGGCGACATGCGACAAGTACTGCCCGGAAGGTACTGAACAAGTGATGACCGCGTCCAATGGGTTTTACACGTTGCCACTGGCTGCACCGTGCACGGAAAAAACTTCCATTCAAGCATGCCCGGCAGATTCGTTGTGTACAAATGGGGTTCGTTCACCACGATTGGAATATTTAGGTGATGTAGCATCGTGTGGGTTGGACTCCAATCAATTGTCGATTTCCATGAACGAAAATACGCCCGATACATTGTTGTTAACTCTTCAAGTGACGGAACACTCCACGTCCACTGCTGTTCAAGTTCCTGTGGCTGGTTTCAGTATACTTACCAGCATATGTGCAGACAACAACAATGTGGCGTTTCCATTTGAAATTGCAGCAGGAAACGGAGCTGGTGCAGCTCCAATTTTTCGTACAAAAAGTACGGCCAATGGTGGGGCTATTCAATACGTGGAATGCCGCAATTACAACCTGGAATTAAAAGTGTCCGACAGTGCCAATGAATTCAATAGTACATGCAGTATTACTGTGACCGTAATAGACACCAATAATGCCCCTGTATGGTCAACCCCCACACTTGTGGATCGTTTTGTCCGTGAAAGATCGCCAAAAGGAACAACTGTTACACTTGCTGCCAATGGCATGTTAGCGGCATCAATTGTTGCACTTGATGCTGATGTTGGCCAAGAAATAACGTATGAAACAATTGCAACGTATCCAGCATCAAAAGAGGGTGATTTAACTTTGACTCGATGCGGTGGTGTCATCACAGTGCAATCCGCTGCCTTGTTGTACCCATTAGATATTATTTTGTGCGTACGAGCTTGTGATGACCCAACATTTTTTGGTGGTTCGGTACCAGCATGTACACCCAGTGCAAATGGTTGTACAAATATTACGGTTGTTTTGGAAAATGTAAATGACCCACCCACGTTTCAATCCGTGGCGCCATGCTCTACCAATTCACCGTGTACGATTGCCGAAAGTTCCGACTCGGGGTCTCTTGTATCGGGTGGCAATTTAATGGGTACCGCGGTGGACCAAGACGGTGATGCTCTTGAATGGTACTTAACATCAACGGGGAGCGAAACATTTACGATTGGACGCAACGATGGACTCATTGTTGCTGGTTCAATCAAAACTGATTTTGAAGTGACTCGAGCCTATACGTTGACTGTTATGGTCACCGACAACAGCAATGAACAACAACATTGTGTGTCTTCATGGTGTGAATCTTTGCTGGCATGTTGCGCCACTCGACAAATTCGTATTGATGTTCAAAACGTCAATGATCCACCCCTGTGGCCGAATGATTTTGCAACCAACACACAGTTTTCAATTGCTGAAAACAGTCCCGTAGGAACACAAATTGGGTCCGCGTTTGCCGCAAGTGATCAAGACCAAGGAAGCAGCATAACATACTACGTGAATGATACAGAACGCGACGTGTTGATCAACGGAGTACACTTACCTTCACGAGTACGTGTTGACAATATACAAAGTGGTACTTCGTCGTTGGGTCAATTGGTCGTGGATTCTTTCCTGGATTATGAAACAAACGCTACCATACTTGTCAATGTAGTAGCGATGGATGATCAACATGCCAAAGCACTTGTGGAAAACATTCAGATTGCTGTAACAGATGTTAACGAACCAACAACCATTGTTAACACCACAATCAATGTCGTTGAAAATACCAATACCGGAACATCAGTCTTGACCATGAGCACTGTGTCCTGGACTGACCCGGATCAAGAGGCATTTGGTGTTTCTTTACTTTTTTCGTTGATGGCAAGTACATTTCAATCAACCTTCCACATCTCAACGGATGGTTTTATGTTGTTGGTAAATGATGTGGATTTTGAAACCTTGACGGTCAATCCAATCGTGTTGCCCTTTCAAGGAGCTCAAAGTGATGCGCCAACGTTGAAAACCAACGTTGCTTACATTCATGTCCATGTACTTGATCAAAATGAACCACCCGTGGGGACCGATGTAACCGTGCAACTTCATGAATGGGTACCCTCGGGCAGTACGGTGGATGGCATGACCGTTTTAACTTTTGACGCCGTTGACCCAGACAACAATATAAATTCTTGGATTTTGTTGAGTGCTTCAAACAGTTTTGCAGTTTCTGAAGCAGGTGTGTTAACGATCGCAACGGCATCGGGTTTGAACTACGAAGACAGTCCTGTCATCAATCTTCAAGTCCGAGTATTGGATTCAAATGGTTTGATGGACAATGTGGCTTGCCAAATCACTCTCTTGGATGTTAATGATCCACCAACAATTACAACAACACAAACAGTAGGAGATAGCAGCACTTGGTTTTCAGTCTCTAAACACAATTCCGGAGCAGACCCAAGTTCTGAATTTGGTGCCACCGGTGGTGTTGTGGGAACAGTGACGGCCAACGATCAAGATGATAGTGCAACCGCGAATGGCACATATACGCTGTCATTGGTGAATGAGTACACATCTCATACGAATGGGGTAGCGTCGTCGACAAACACATTTACAGTCTCCTCTGCCGGTGTTATTACGGTCGCTGCTATAACAACTTCTTTGGAGACAGAAGCTTCCACGTATAAATTGTCGATCAATGTTCAAGACAATGGTTCACCTCCTGCATCTTCTGTCCAAGATGTGTACGTTATTGTGATTGCCGAAAATTTTCGACCCACAATGAGTGAGGTTACGGTCAATGTGGTCGAAGCTGATCCTACCGTGAGTACCCTGGCAACAATGACCGCAAATGATCCAGATGGTAGCAATGCAAATATTGTCTACTCAATCAGTAGCGTCTTGCCTGATTTACGAGCTGGGGATGGGGAACGTGCTTTTGTATTGGATACAATTACGACGGTTGGTTCGGGTATAATTAATGTCAATGACGGGTATACGTTAGATTTTGAAACCACAAAATGGCAAACCTTTGCCCAAGGTATTGTTCGCATTACGGTGCAAGCTGTTGATCAAAACGGTGCAGCAACTGTTGCCCATTGTGTTGTGAGCATACAAGATATCAACGAAGCACCCAGGTTAGAACCAAGTTCATATCAAATTGGCGAAGATTGGACTGTGGGCACTAGTCTTGGCGCTTCGCTGCAAGCCACAGATCCGGATGCCGCAGATACACCCAACAATGGAGCACTCAAATACACCACAACCAATTCACATTTTAGCATCACTTTGACGGGTGGAACAGTGGCTACCACCCAAGCATTGGATTTTGAAACAATTCCAGTGTTTGATGTTCAAATTGTTGTTACTGATACGGCATTCAACAGTGTGTCTGCTGGTGTCAAAGTTAATGTCTTAGATATTAACGAAACACCGTCGGTGGCCAGCATTACAACAAGTGTATTAGAATCCAGTACACCAGGTTCGGTCATTGCAGTTGTCAATGCCAATGATCCGGACAAAGCCAGCATGACATCAATATCATTTCAAGTGACCAATGTGGTACCATCGTTGAAAACAAATTTTTCGATCAGCCAAGCGACGCCTTTGTCGGCATATCTCCGCCATACTTCTTTGTTCGATTACGAAGATGTTCCGACGTATTCCGTTCAAATAACCGTCAACGACCATGGTGTGGGTTTTCCTTTTGCAAATCCCAGTGCCGGTGGCAGTTCGACTTCGTTGACGGCAACGGGTGTTGTTACTGTCAACGTTGAAGACGTCAATGATATTCATATCGAAAGTATTCAAGTGAATGGAGTCTTACATCAAGCACATTTAACAACTGGAGATGATTTTGTTGATCTTGTTGGTACAAATTTAGGACCTACTGTTAGCTCGTCGGCCACCGTTTCGGCTTATTACGGACCAAATACTGATCTGCGGCGATACACTGCTGCAAGTTGTGTTTTTCGTGCTCCATTTAGTACTGTTGTACGTTGTACAACTGTGGCGGGAGTAGGAAACAATCTATTGTGGAGTTTAGTCATTGGTCAATTTAATTATACCAGCAATTCTTTAAGAACAACTTACAGCATTCCTCAAATAACCGCCACTGGTGGAGCGACTGAAATGTCAACAAAAGGTGGTGCTGTTATAAATATTATTGGCACCAGTTTTGGCCCTGCAGCCACACAAGTTACCTCCAATGTTCTCGTGCGTTATGGTACTTTGTCTGAATTTCAAGCGGGGCATTGGCATCTTGCAAACAATTGTGTTGTGGCCGTCGCTCACATTACAATTCGTTGCAATTCCATTCCTTCTTCGGGTTCGCCATTGTCTTGGATGGTTGTTGTTGGTGGTCAACAAAGTGTCGTTTTTTTAAGTGCAGACTCTGGGTATCTCTCCAGCAATGTGACCCAATTGTATGGCATTGCTAAACTTGGTGATGTCGCCATTCCCAATGTGAATGCTTTGAGTACATTAGGAGGACAAACAATTGAAATGATGGGTGAAAATTTTGGGCCCCTCGGTTCCACTTCTTTGTTGGTCACGTACGGCAATTTTGAAGCAGTGCAATGCACTCTTGTGGAAGACCATGTCAAAATACGTTGTACAACAGCACCTGGGTGTGGGCGAGCATTGCCATGGTCTGTGCAAATTGGACCCACGGATGGTTTCCCAGAATCATCTTTGACCAGTGTGGCAAGATTAAATGATCCTAACATTCAAATCAGTTATGCAATTCCAACATTGACGCAAGTGTCGGGTGATCACGTGTTAGCAGCATCAACAAGTGGTGATGATTTTGTTCTTATAAAAGGTTCAAGCTTTGGACCCTCGGCCGGGTGCAATTCCAATTGTAGATCAACAAAGATTTGTGGCAACGTTGTAGGTGCGCAAGTGCATTACCATTCAAAACAAAATCCATCTGTTAAATATGAAGCACAATGCTGTGAAATATTAAGTGATACATCGATTCAATGTTTGATGGCACCCGGTTCAGGGCGTGATCTTCAATGGAAAGTGGAAGTGTGTGGTCAATCTTCTGTCTTGTTAGATACTGCGACGGCCTATGGTGCACCTGTCATTGGTTCGTACGGTGCCGCTGGAAGCCGAAGTTTACATACTGAAGGTGGTGAAACTATTACTTTAAATGGAATAAATTTTGGTCCCGCAAATGCAGGAAACATTGAATCAGTGACCTTTGGTAGTGGCAACGGTACTCAATACGCCTTAGATTCATCGGATTGCCATGTTTCAGTAGCACACCGACAAATTACTTGTACAACAACAAAGGGTGGTGGCAAAAACCATAAATGGGCGGTCATGATTTCAGGTCAAAAAAGCACAGTTCCAACCACCAGTTACCAGCGTCCTGTTATTACTAGTATTACTGGGCCGGGTGCTTCAAATGCTTCGATGGTTGGTGGTGAAACAGTATTAATTGCAGGGGATAACTTTGGACCATTGGTGTCTTTTCATCAAATATCTTTCTTGGACAGCGTATTTTACGGTCCTGCCTCGGATCCTTACTTGTACAACGCAAAAAATTGTGTTGTGGTTGCTTCTTCAACTGCTATCAATTGCACTACCGTACCAGGGAATGGAAAATTGTTGAGATGGATCGTGACTGTAGCAGGACAACCTTCGTCTTTATCAACGGCAACAACATCGTATGGTGATCCAATTCTTTTGTCCATGATTCCATACGAAGGACCAACCTCTGGTTTCTTAACTACCTTGGTGGGTATTAATTTGGCACCTTCCGTGTTTTCAAATCCGTTGCTGTCAGTGATGTTTGGTACGCAAGAAATTTCATTGAATATAATAATAACAAATACCGGGACGTATTCACAACCAAGCGGCCTGGAAATACAACATGTGACATTTACTGCGCCAAGTAGTTTTGGTTTAAACATCCCAGTTCAGTATAGAATTTACACTTCATTGGATAAAACCTCGTATCAGGCCAGCAATAGCATCTTGGCCAACTATTCTTTGCCGCAATTGTCTTCCATCCATGTGACTGATTCTAAAAGTTCGATGTTTCCATTCAAAATCACTTTGGAAGGTGAAAACTTTTGTCAAAATACCGAATGCTCCGTATTAAAAGTAAATGGGCAACCGCTTGATCGATCCAATGTTTTACAGTACGGTCACAAAACCATTGCATTTCAATCAGAATCAGCAAGTGGTGCTGTTGTTCTATCTTGGAAGGAACCCTACACATTAGTGTCCCAAGTTACAGGCAGTTTTGCGTCTCGTTCACCTACATTGCACCCGTCTCAAATTATATCTTCCAATACTGGCATTCCTACCTGTTCTCAAACGGGTAGTGGTGAAGAAGGTATTGTTACATGTGATCAAATGAGTACTGCCGGTGGTGTATCGTTTACAGTGAAAGGTATCCGACTTGGTACTGATATAAATCTAATGCAAGTTCTTGTCGGTGGAAATGCAGCTGCAATATTATCTGCTGATCTGTTTTCAACACCGCAATCGATCACAGTTGCCATTCCGCCCGGCCAAGGTTTAAACAACGATGTTAGGGTCACACATAATAATGTCGGATCAAGAATAGATAGTTTAGTTAAAATATCATATGCCCCACCCGAAATTTTGTCTCAAAATTCAGCAACACGACGAATTGCCAACCAAGCAGGTTTAGATTTGCGTAATTACAGAGCTCCAAGAGTTTCTACTAAAGGTGCTACGGTCCGTATTTTTGGGTCAAATTTTGGTGTGTATGGTGCCGTTGAACTGCGGAGTTCTTCAAGTGGGTTGATTGGAACCGTATTACCTATCCTTTCCTGGAACCATGGCGAAGTAAAAGTACAAGTTCCGAGTGGTTTTGGTATTAATTTTCAAGTTTTTATCACTGTCGGTGGCCAAACTTCTTTGAGTGCTCCTTTTGGGTACGAACCTCCAGTAGTGGAACGGTATAATTTGTTGTCAAACAATGGTGGCACAACTGGGGGCGACTATGTCGAAATTGTTGGCACTGGGTTTTTTACAACGGCAACAGTAACAATCGGTGGTGCAGCTTGCACAGTCCTTTCCTGCAACCATACAAAAATGATTGTGATGACGCCGGAAGGTGCAGGCATTGCCAATCCCATTGTTGTGACAATAGGCCATGCATTTGTGTCCAACAGCGATATACATTTTGCATACCCAGCACCTCGTTTAGAAGCAATGACACCAAATCACGCTCCCACATCTGGACTTTCGATTCACAACAACGAACAGCTTCAAATGATGTTGATTGGTCGTAATTTTGGTTCCAACAAATTAATTGCAACAGACCGTCAACTATTTTTTGATGATGTTGATGTATCGATGAATGTAATCTCTGCCAATCATACGCACCTTGTGATGACTGTACCACCCCATACCACGTCATTCACTCGTCGTACAAACATTGTTGTTCGGGTTGAGATCAAAGGCTCGTCAACTTTACCTGCATCATTAACAACTTACTTTCATTACGACCCACCAACAATTGTTTCGGCAAAAGTTCTTTCCTGTAGTTTTGCCAGTGGACGATCGTGTACGCCTGGTTTTCCAGTACCCACGGATGGTTGCCACGACTGGAGTTTTCCTCGTCAAAGGGTAACCGGTGAGGCCAGTGTTGTTGGTAGCAGCGGTCCTGTTGCCACACCGAAGTTGGATAAAATTACTTGGGTCGATGATTCCGTCAGCTACTTTCGTTCGTGTGTGAACCCGGTCTACATTGAATTGGTTGGCTTTAGTTTAGGGTCCCATGGTACAAAGTTTGTACTGTCCGTGGAAGATCAATACAATGCATCCAACAGTGATTGTACCGATGCAACCATGTGTACACATTCACACCGACGCGTGGTCACGCGTTCACCCTATGGGTTTGGTCCACCTCCAATGAACATGTATGTTTCTATGCAACAACAAAACAGCAACAAAGTCCCCTGGTCATTTGCACCTCCACAAGTAGCCTACCGAGGAAGTTGTGGTTACTGGTCAACCGAAGATTCTTCGCAGTGTCGTTTACCCTATAATGCGCGGGGTACACCTTTCGTAGCTTCCGATGCAACTACTGCTGCAAATTCTGTTTCAGATACCGTTGGCGCCGATTCCACAGAGGAAACAACAAGTCGTATCGTTTTAGAGATTGCTGGATCAAATTTTGGGCACCAAAATCCCGGCGATGTAAGAGTTGTCATTGGTAGTCGGGAATGCACAAATGCAAAATGGATCAAAGTACACCCAGATACAGGAACACCTTATATCACCTGTTACCCAGACGAAGACGTTGTTGGTGTTCATGCAGGATCCATTTATTTGGGAGGTCAGAATGCATCTGTCAATATTAATCGTGAAGCATTTGTGGCTACCTGTCAACCTACCCTTCCATCTCAAAAAGATGGAAGCGTGGTCACTTTCTATGGTCAAAGTGGTCAACTGTGTAGCACGTGCCCGACCGGGGCTCTTTGTGGGGCGTTGCCCGAAGATGATCCAATAAGTAAAGTAGGTTTTTACCGGCTTAAATTACCGACAACTCTACCCACAACGGATTATTCAATTATTGACAAAAAGAATTACGACCGAGCACAAGGTTTCAACAATGAAGTCAGAAGATGTTCTTTACAACAATTGATGAACAAAGATTTAAGCCCGGAATTAGTATCGGCGTACCCGTATGCGGCACGGCCAACATTGTGTTATGATTTTGTGGCGTGTGAACCCCAAGCTGCTTGTGTTGGCAACAACAAATGTGGCGTCGGGTACGAATATCTCTTGCATCAATGCCAAAATTGGGAAGACGTACACCATGACGCATGTATCATTCAAAACGTGCCTCTCGACTCAACATGCAGCAATACAATGAAACTGCTCAATGGTTCGGCCATGGTTCATTCCAGTGGTACACTGCAAGGTATACCCGATCCAACCATTTTACCAACACAATACCGTATTCATGTGGATGACAGCAGTACTGATACATGTTTAATCATAGGAAATAATCCAGTGTTGGATGACACCATGGTAGCCAAATGCCAAACAATGGGTGGTGTTGTACTGGCAGGTATGAAAAATAGAACTTGCCAGACTGATTTAGATTGCAACAGTAGATCTGGTGTTGGCAGAGCACCCGGTGCTGAATGCACCGCGGCACACCCGGAAGATTGTTCGAAATGTGTAATGCATACAACAAAACACGGTGCATCATTTGGAATGTGCAGTTGCAGTGGTTCTACTCGCTGTTCTTTGTGCACGGTTGGTGGAACACCTTTTAACAATGGCACCACCATGAAAGGATATTTTCGGCAAGATAATGAATGTGTCCAATGTCCAGACAGTCCATGGTTGCTATTTGCTACTTTTGCAATTTTGGTTGTATTGATAGTGATTGGTGCCTATGTCTTGAATAAAAAGAAGATGAACATGTCTTTTATAAGCATTGGGGTGGATTATTTTCAAGTCTTGTCGTTGTTTCGGAATGCAAAAACAAAATGGCCGCCTCAACTGTTGACTTTTTTTCGTTTGTTTTCTATTTTTATGATGGACATTGATATTGCTGCACCGGAATGCATCGTCCCCTCTTTGGAATACAGTACAAAATGGTGGGGAACAATGGCCATTCCATTTGTCATTTTAATCGTGTTATTTCTCATGTACATTGGCCAATGGTGTTTGATCTGGGTAAAAAGAAAACTTAAACCAGAACGGCGTAGCAGCGTCAACTATAAAACGACGGTCGGGCCCGATAAGAATGCATTGATTCAACTGTACATCACCTTTTTTTATTATGCCTACATCATGTTGGCAGAAAAAGGGTTAGAAGTATTTAATTGCAACCCAACAAATCCAGACGATGGTTTTACATATACGGATTTTACTAGTTCAAAATTTTGCGACGGTGGACTGTGTCGTTGTTACGATCCCTCGCAACTTCAAAACACTTTAATTGTACCCGCTGTGGTTTTACTGTTGGTGTATGGGTTAGGATTTCCAATTTTTGTCATTGTCATTGTACTAAGAAATAAATTATTGATCAAAGAAGATCAATTGTTAAGAGCCAGCCATTTGGGTGACACGCAAGAAACCAATCCGTATGCGTTTCAAGTACGACAAAGGTACAGCAAATTGTATTATCATTTTAAACCAGGGAAAGTGTATTGGATGGAATACATTATAGGAAGAAAAGTGGGCATAGCATTTGCCGGATTATTTTTTCGTGCAAATCCTGGGTTTCAATTGAGTTTTGTACTTTTGATATTGTTTGTCTCCTATGTGTTTCAAGTAAAACATCGTCCTTACATGAGTACCTCGGAACGGATTATTGTCGTCGAAGAACATATGATGAAAGTGATCATGGCATCTGAATTGGAAGCAGAAGGATTGAAAATCCCAAACAGTTTAAAAAGCCATCAAATCTTTGCTGAACATTTAAGGGTTGCAACAGAAAACAAACAAAAAGTGATCGCCAAAGCAAAAAGAGATAAACGAGGTGACCGAAGAAAAATGACGAATTTAGATCAGATTTCGAAAGACATGATTAAAGAAAAAAGAGAGGATGAACATGCCTCTTATTTTTTTGATTACAACACAGGTACATTTTGTCGCCTGTTGTCAGTCGTTGCGTTTTGTTTGTTGTTGTTGTTTCTTTGTGTCTTCAATTGTGTCTGCAATTGTTTTTTTTTGTCTGACCTTGTTGTTTTTTTTTTTAAATTCAATACCATTGTCAAAACAGTTGAACAGTATCTTTTGGCCAGTTTAATATTGATTTGTTTGTCCGGCATCATGTTTGAAAGTGATCGTTTCGCAAGTGATACCGAAGCAGTGGGCAATCATTTTGATTGGCAACGTGAGTTGATTACAGTCATGGTCTTTACGGTCATTGCTTTAAGCCTCCTGTATTATGCCATGGTTTTCATTGCTGAAGTTTGGACTACACCTCAATGGTTGCATCGATGGCAAGAGCGTAAACACATTAAAAAAGGAAAACGAAAAAGTACAGTCGACGAGACGAAAAAGAAGACAAAGAAACGCGGGGGGCGTAGAGACAGCATGCAAATCCTTGGTGATAGTTTACAAAAGCAAGCTCAAGAAATTCTGTTGGAACGTAAAATTAAAGATGTGCGCAACGAAGAACGAGTGCGATTGAACAATGAAATGAAATCCAAAGAACAACTTATTGCCGAACAAAATGCGAAGATCGAACAATTGCAAATCAATGAAATCGATCAACAAACAGAACAAGACCGAAAGAAAGGATTGGGCAAAAAGAAACCCAAAGAATCTCCCCACGAAGGCACTGCAAATCAGAAAGGAAGAAAGGGCAAAGGGAAAAGACGAGGGAAAAAAGGCAGAAGTACAAAGAAAAAAAAATTTGAAAGGAACAAATCATCCTTTGATCTCGCGGTTGGTGTTGATGATGTCGAGGAGATCAACGAAGAAGTAAAAACCTTCAATGCAAATGAGGAACCAGGTGCAGCAGATGCAGCAAATACAACAGGCATGGTGCAACCTGACGAGCAAAATGCCGAACCACAACATGTTCATGCGGATTGGTGGTTGTACACGCGGGGTGCACAAAAATATTATTACAACAGTGTTACGCAACAAAGTGTGTGGAACAAAAAGGACGTACCAGAATTGGCAGCATTGGGTGACGACAATGACGACAATGAGGACAAAATTGCTGTGTTTGGTTTGAACAATCCAATGGCGGCAGCTCAACTGTCAACGAACATTGATGTCACAGAAACAAAAGCTGAGCCAATTGCACCCAAAAAAACCATGAAATCTATTAAATCGTTGTGGGGGTCCAAAAAAGCAAACATGAGATTAAGGTTGCGTCAAAAAAAGTTATGGGACAAACAAGCAGGCGCAAGAAAAAGAAAGTATGAAAAACAATTGCGGGCGAAATCAAATTGGCAAAAAGGTGCAATGTTGGGGTTGTTGGCCAAAAGAAAATCAGAAGGCAATAACAAAGGAATGCTTGATTTAGTGGTCAGAAGAGGTTCAATGGTAGCCAAGTTGAAAAAAATGGCCCACGATGAAAAAAAGAAAAACGATGAGGCCAACGGCACCGTTGGTGAGGGGGAAGAGGCTTGGAATGCAAAACCATTGTCTTTTGTTGATAAAGTTAAAGCACAAATTGCCAAGGAAAAAAAAGAAGAAGAAATAGATGGAGAAAGAGAAGGAGAAGAAAAGGAGGCGACCGCCAAAGCAACGGGAACAGTGACCAAAGAAATGAATGCCAAAGCGGCCAAAAACACCAAGACGGATACGACAACAAACAATTTTTTTTCAAACAATCAAATGAAATCGTTGCGGGGTTCTTTAAAGACGAAAAAAAACAGTAAAGAAAAAAACGTGCCAGTCTCGTCGGGACAAACAAAAGACACAGCAGACACCCCGGTAGCAACAGAAAAAACATCAGAGATGACTAAAAAGGAACGGGTGGCCAAAAACATTGGACGAATGAAAAGAGTTACCATGGTCGCACGTGCGGCAAATACAATCCAAATGTGGTCACCAATGTCGTCCGAAACAACAAAAGACACTGTCACCCAAAAAACACCAAGCATGACGAAAAAGCAACGGACAGCCCAAAACATTCGAAGATTGAAAAGAGTGTCCATGGTTGCACGTGCGGCAAAAACCATGAGAAAAAAAGATGCAACGGTGTTGAACAAAGTGGCAGCAACGTTGCGGGGGAAGCAAGAAATGGCACCTGAAGTCGTTGCAGAAGTGGAAATGAAATCTCTACATGTAGTAAAAAAATCGAACAAGGAGGAAGAAAGTGGTACGGGGACAACACCAGCAACAAGCCCACCACACAAATCAGCAGTGAAAAACATCGTTGACACCAAAGGGGTTGAAACAAAGACGAGCCCCAAATCAATGCCTGCTGTTGACACAATTACATCGAGAGCACCCATTCGAAAAGGCAGGTCTAAATTTGGAGATCGTTTACGAAGAAGTTCAGCCATGAGTATGAGTTTGAACAAAGCAAAAAAAGATGCCGGTCATCGGGAACTAGCATTGAAGAAAAAGTGAAAGATGGGAATACGATATGAAGCGTTGTATAAAAAATTAGTATCTGGTGAAGGTACATACCCGTGAACCGGTGTACATGTACCTGGTAGTGATAACCTTAACCTAACCTTGTTCATCCGGGTACCCGTATTCCCGGACTTTATGAGGCTGTCCTTTGATCTTTTGTGTGGCCTGGCGCCTGGCGCCTGGCCCCCAATCCAGCCTTATTTACCTGACGACCGATACATTATTAAAGTACGCCACGTGCACCACACCAGTCCCATTCTCTTTCCCCTTCTACCAAGACGCCTACTAACGTCCTACTTTTTTCCTGCCATCTGTTTTTTTCTCCAACATAAATTGCAACGAACAATTTTTCTTCAACCCTTTCCATATAAAATTTTATCCAAGCCACAACACTGCCAAAAAAATATCCAAACGATGGCTCTGCAAAACAGTTACAATCTCTCCCTGCGCCCCACCAATTCTAAAACAAACAAAGACTATGCGGCTACAATTTTACCAGTAGCCACGTTTGATTCCTGTGAGGGGTTCTGGGCTGCTTTTTCCAGGTGTCCTCGACCCGATGGCACGACAACGCCCGTCGATACACATTTGTTCAAGACAGGCATTCAACCGATTTGGGAAGACGAAGCGAATCGTCGTGGTGGCAAATGGATCGTTCGAATTCCAAAAGGTGTCGCAGGTCATTATTGGGAAACCATCGTGTTGTCCATCATCGGTGAGCAATTTGACGTGGGCAACGAAATCTGCGGTGCCGTGTTGTCGGTTCGTTTTTCGGAAGATATCATAGCCATTTGGAACAGGCATGCTTCCAACATTGATGCCCTGCATAAAATTCGTGACATGTTGTACAAATTGTTGAAATTGCCGGACATGGTCAAAATCGATTACAAACCACACGACAAAAGTCTTCATGAAATAGCACCGGGACGTTTGGCTCAACTCAACGGAACCCAGCAGCGTGGTGGACCGGTTGGGCACCGTGGAAATGAACGTGGTGGGCACCACCGTGGCGCTGACCAAAGAAACCAGGGTCGTTTTAGTCGTGGACCACCACGCACCAACGAAAGAAGAGACCGTGCGCAGGGTAGTGGCATGCAGCGTTCACCGGGACGACAAAATGAAAGAAGAGATGAAAGAAGAGAGCAGATGGGCAAGCCTGCAGTACCCGGATCCGTCCCACGTTCACCCACGCGTAAGCAGCAACGCTTCGACACGACGATGGCGGTTGACCGTGGGTCGGACCCACCCGCGAATACAGGAGCACCGGAAGGAAGATGGCGGTAGCAACATGTTGAGTGGAAAGAATGAAGTGATTTTCTAGTAGATTTATAGTTTTGATTTTCTAGATTTATTTTCAAGTTTTAGTTTTAGTTACCGGGTGTAGTACAGTACCTTCTATGCTTTTACGCTGCCTTGCTCCCGTCCCCCTTTGCTGCCAACCTCGTACCAACCCATTATTTGCAATATGGGTGGCATTCTAACCTGCAATACAATTCTTCCGGCAATTTTCCCACAATGTGCAACGCCAACGAGATCAAAAGATTTGCATCCAACGGTGGTAAATCTTTGTGTACACACAAAGTAGCTTGCAACAAACCATGGTCACCATTCAATAAAAGATCTCGCAACGTC
>Ga0115007_10000928_pt1 | contig 19031 bp, 8 predicted proteins | sample ArcOceMetagenome_2_FD_87166 | JGI IMG/M metagenome (GOLD analysis project Ga0115007, IMG submission 87166) | Marine eukaryotic phytoplankton communities from Arctic Ocean - Arctic Ocean ARC135M Metagenome | ecosystem: Environmental > Aquatic > Marine > Oceanic | place: Arctic Ocean | collected...
GCACGGGCCGGGCAACACGCGCGCCCGTCGCACAAACACTGCAAACCGTGCGCCAAACATGCTCGTGCACCATGGCCACGTGTGAATACCGGTTTGCACGATTTCCATCTTGCGGAATTTTCACACCGACCCGTAACATCCCACAACAAGTTGAAACAACAAGGTGACCATGTACATGTAGTTTACCAACACTACCACTACTACTACTACTACTTTTACATCCGGCACACCATACTAACACCCAGCTTCAAAACGAACACAAATAACTACTCTTGCTCTCTCCGCCGTTCAATGCCAACTGTACTTGTCTTCTTTCTTCGCAGATCTCCTCTCGTTTCACTTGAATCATTTGATTCGTTCGGTTTCGATTCAATTGTTCTCGTATCAATTGATTCATTCCCTTCTCCCCGCTTTTGCGATCTTTGTCAATGTACGCTTCACAACAGCCAAACATGTAACAAGGTGCAAAACAAGGAACACAATGAAACAACCCACACCAAAAGGAGGAACAACAATCCTTACAAAAATTGGACATCATGGTTTCGGGTGGTTTCCACACGGTGGATTGAACCACAATGGGCAACACGATACCCGCATTGGTCAGGCATTGAATTGTATCCACTTGGCCCAAATGTACCTCACTCTTCAATCGTTGAAACAAATAAATGTCCAAAGGTTCGGGTGCGTTCTCCGAACTGGCATCAGCGGCTGCTTCGACGGTATCAATGTCTTCGCTTGCTTCCCCAATTTTCAATTGCCCTTCCACCGTTAATTTCAAATGTTCACTGTGCATTTTTGATGTCGCATTTAATCCAAGAATCATTTGATACAAATATCGATATTTGGTTTTGGTGTTGGGGTACAAATGAGCGATGCGTTTTCGTTGTTCCACGGTCGTTAACGTGTTACGATTGCTGGTACTGCCAATGGCATCATATTTCTTACGTTTTGAATTGGTTGGGCCGATGTTTTTTTTCCAGAGTAGAAAGTTGATTCTTAAATATTTGATTTCTCTCAATTCAAAACAACGCTTGAATTTCTCTTTCATCAATGTTGCTTCCAACATGAGATCAATAAACAATTGTCTGGTTTCATTGGGACTGTAATTGCCCACCTGCCCATGGTCTAATTTACCGTAATACGGTTGCACTTTTCCATGTCTTTTCTTTTTGATACAGTTCAAAGGAGAAGCAGAAGAAGAAGAAGAAGACGAGTTACGACTGTCGGACGTGGTATTTGCGGTGGAAGAAGATCCAAATGGACCCGATGTTTTAAGGTCAATTACAAGATGCCATTGCTCATTTAAACAATATGAACCCAACCAGATGTACGACCTTTTGGACAATACATAACGCTCGTCGTCATAATTCTCAATTTCAGAATCAATGTTGTTGACGTTCAGTTCTAAAATCAGATTTAATTCATCCACGACATCTTCGTAACATAAATGATACAATGCCTTCAATAAATAGAGCAACAACATTTCTTTCCCTTGTTTCTCATAAATGGAAATCAAGTTGCCTCTTTCATTGGGATTTAGAAATAATTTTTCTTCGTCCACTGCTTCCCTTGACAAATATTGACAGCAATCTTCTCTTGTTGTTTTTAGATCAATGTTTTTGTAAATGATTGCTGTCAATATTGGATCACTGGTTAACAATGCTTCTATTTTTTCCTGCCCTTCTTTGTCCGTTTGATCTATTTGTTCTTCTTCTTCTTCTTTCGTTTCTGTTTGTTCTTCTTTTTTTCCTTCGTTCTCGTTCTCGTTCTCGTTCGCAAGCTCCTTCTCCTTTATGGTCTCTTTTGTGGTCTCTTTTGTGGTCTCCTTTGTGGTCTCTTTTGCGGTACCAGAAAGAACACTGCCATTGCCCTCTTCCTCTTCTTCTTTGCCTTCTTCTTTGCCTTCTTCTTTGCCCTCTCCCTTGACTTCTTCCTTGCCTTCTTCTGCTTTCCCTTCCTCTCCCTCCTCTCCCTCCTCTCCCTCTTCTCCCTCTTCTTTCTCCCTCAGTTCCCTCTCTTTTTGTTGTTGTTTTAACATTTCTTCTGCCTCTTTGGCAGCCTTCAATGCTTCTTCAATGATCTCTTGTTTTAATCGTTCTTCCTCCATCAATTCCGCATTTCTTATTCGTTCGTCCATGATGAAACGCACGCGTTTCATGATGATTCGATGCCTTCTCCCATGAAATCCGGGGATTTTAATTTTTAATTCATTCAACTGATCGATCGACATTTGTCCCAATGTCTCAATGGTATAGATTTGTTCTTTTGCAAAGGAGAAATACAAGCGTAACAAGTGAGGGAGCTCCGACGTTGCCAAAGGAGGTGGTGGTGGTTGCAAACCACTAAAGTTGATCTCCTCCCCTTCTTCCTTGTTTGTTCCATCCTTCTTTTTATTTGATGTTGGTTTTGATCCTCCGGTCCATCCTTTCTTGAGTTGTGCTTTCTCTATTTCTTCCTGTTCGAGCATTTGAAGCATTTGAATGAGATCCGTTCGAGGCAACTGTTTCACTGATCGAAATTTGTCTAGGCTGATCAATGTCAAAGTAATTAGACACACGCGAGGCCCATTTGAACTCTTTCGACAACAACAAAACATCGATGGTTTGTCGGTGTGGTCCATGTCTGATCCACCGTTACGATTGTACCCGAATGGCGTTTGTAATATGGAGACTGGCGATTCCAACTGAAAGTAGAACTGGGGCTCGTGCTGGCTGCTGGGAAGGTCTAACCCTGCACCGGGTAAAATTCTTTTGCATCGTGCCTGCCTGGCGATAGAAGGAAGTAAATTTGAGTCGGTATCTAAAATCACTTGAGGATGGCCAGCGTCGGACAATTGCTTCCAATGGCGCCGTCGATGCTTGGCAACATGCGCAACGACAGTGTGAACAAACAATTCCATTTGTTCACGAGTCAGCGCACGATTTTCATACTTGATTGAGCTCATGATTGAACAGATCTGTTTGAACGGAATATTGTGATAGGTTGATACTATTAGATCATGAGCAGGGTCTGGTTAACTATCTTTCACTAAGTCTATGAAAAAAAATTGGCCGAATTACAAATGGCCGAATTAACCACCCTTGATTGATTGGATTGGTCGCAACGTAATCCTGATTGGAGCCTCAACCGTTTTGCGTTTTTAGGGGGCGGGCTGGGTTGTTACTTCAAGCCAGTAATTGTTTTATAATTGTTTTACATGCATGTACACTACCAAAATACAGGATGTCGTCTCCAAAAAAATTTCACAATGACGTGTAGGAACTATGTATGTATATGTACATGAATATTTATTTGAATAAATAAATATAGTTTAAATATTTGTTGCAACATTGAAAAATATTTTTGATTTGGTCACACCATTTTGTGTTTTTTTATTGGTTTTTGATGTACCTGTATGTGGTGCTGGTTGTACTGTATATGCCATGTTTGCACACCGGCTCCTAGTGCTTACCTGTACTTCCACCGCCTGTATTATTCATTGGTTTCAATGACAATCTTCTTGCAAAACGTTTCCCCACAGAATGCCGAAGAATATGAGTGAATGCATTTTGCTTCGTCCCTGCAGAATGTCGAGAATGTCGAACGTCCAAAGAATCTCTCCGTGCATTCCTTCGAATCGTAACCAAATGTTCTTCGTCTTTGTCCGCTTCTTCGTCAGAAAATCCGTCGTCAGAAGAGGAGGAGGAGGAGGACGACGAAACGGAGGGTTTATTTTCTGCCCGTGCTACATTTGCTATTCCTACAGTGGTGTGCCTTCGACCTGCGGTAAATGAACTGGGTGATCTAGGTAAACGATCTGTTGTATACGTACCACTGTGGTCACCTAGATCACCCTCGTTCACAATTGAAGAGAGATAGCTGGATTTTTCGTTCGGTTCCATTTTATCCCAGCCCGTTCCGAACTTTCGCTTTGCGCGCTGCAACGGTGTTTCAGCTTTGGCCGGCATAAATTGTCCTGTATATCTGTTGCGTCGAGGGCCACGCCTGCTATTCCTACCGGTATCCTTCTTCTTTTTGCTGTGGTGTTTTTGGTAGTACTCGAAGTCTTTTTTGTTTCGTTTTATTTGCTTGTATTTGTGCCTTCTTTTTTTCAATGCTGTCATTGCTTGTGAACCTTTTCTGCCTCTCAATGCAGTTACGGGTGGTCGTGTTGGTACATTATACATCGTGCCTGCTTTTGTATTTTTAGCATTTCCCAATTCACTGCAAATTGATTGCTTGTACTGATGCCATTGTTGATGATCTTGTATCTCATTGATAATTTCTCTGTCTGTTGGGTATCTGGATAAACATTCATCCAACATCAAATCTTGGTATTGCGACAGGTGTTCAAAGAAATCACTTCTTGATAATTCCAAACATTCCACTTTCGTTGATTCTCCAACAACCGATGCCGTACGTTTTGATCCTGGAAGAAGCACGCCGAGCTCACCAAAAATATCCCCAACTTGCAGCATACTTAGTTGTACAACTTGATCGTCGCATCGTTTTAAAACACGAGCAACACCTTTTGTAATTACATACAAGCCTTCGGCGTGCGTATTTTCCTCGATCATGATTTGATGCCTGCCCCATACTCGTTTCGACATGTGACTTGCAACTACAACCAACTGTTGTGGTCTCAGCGTTCGAAACAACGGTATTCGTCTCAAAAATCTCGTTCGTTTCAACAACGTAGTAATGTGTGACTTTTGTAATATTTCAACAAAATCGACTTTTTTGATGACCATCAATTCGCAACGAAGAGACGCAACAATGCAACTGGCTGCTCTTGGTTCTTCGTTTAACAAAGCAAGTTCTCCAAATGAATCTCCAGGACCTAAAGTAATTAATGTTTGAGGTTTTTGTTTTTCATCAAGTACGGTTTTTACCAATTCAACTCGTATTGCACCAGATATAATAATATAAAATTCATTCCCAATATCACCTTGCTGGATGGTGATCTCATCAAATTTACAATTACGGTGTCGTATTCGGCGACACAATTCAATGTGAAATGAATCACCAACATGTTCAAACTTGTCTTGAAAAAATGCATTGGTTGCCGTGAAATTGACGACTAATTGAAGGTCACTGTCCGTTCTTGCTTTGCTTGGTTTTTTTAACACAGCGTGGCATTGCAACAACAGCTGGTGTTTGTTGGATTTTAAATGACGTGCAATTGCCAATTGCCGTTGAAGCGGTGTTTTAGGATACGCTGAGATTGTTAGTGAACTTCTTCTCCGTGTCTTTTCAAGTGAAACTAAACTTTTTCTCCTTTGTTTGCACGACGTGGCAAAATGGCCACGTTGCCCGCAATTGTAACAAATCGTTTGTGTAGAAAAATCTTCTTCCATGTTGTTGGTTGGGTGTGGTATAACGGTGTACGCAGTGGTTTCTGTTGGTTGTGTGTTGTGGCGTACCTGTAGTGCCAAAGGTGTGTGCCAACAAAGTTTTGTCTTTTAACTTATGAATGAATAAAGTCCACAGTTTAGTTTCACCGCTGGTAATCTATGTTTTCGACGGTAACAGTGGGGGTGACAGGTAACAAGAAAGCTTTGGTTTCCTATAACTTGTTTTCCTATAAATTGGCTCTCGCACTTGTCACTGCATTAACTTATCACAGAGGTTGGGTTGTTCCGTTGATCAAAAAAAAGTTTAACCGCAAAGGGGGCCGGGGGCCGGGCCCCAGCGCCTGAATCAGGTCACACAATTCATGGACACATGGAACGCGCCCGCCACACTACAGCAGTAAATTTACTCAAGAAAATTTGCTTTTTTTATTCTGTTCTACAGCGGTACAACTGGTACCTTTCCTTAAACTATGACGACCACGGCAACTGTTGCCTCACCTGGTTGGTTTTTCGATAGGCTTGCCCTCTTTATCTAATTTTGCCCCATCCCAATTTTTCCATTCCATACCTTCTGGTGCTTGCCGGTCCTTTTCATAATCCGTTTCACCAACTTCGTCCCAATTGGTCGACAACACAGTCCCACCCGAGGTTTGAAAACTTTTGTTCATTGCTCTTCTTGTTTCAGGAGTTGCTTTCCCATATATTTGACGAAACAAGGCATTCAATGCTTCTTCTCCTTCTGGTTTTTCTTCCTCTTCGTCTTTTTTCATTTTAGCTTCAATGGCATTCCAATCTTTGTTGCCTGCATACGCCGACGGTACACTGGTTGAACTGGTTGAACTGGAAGAGGAGGAAGGAATTCTGGGTCCTGTGGTTGTGTCCGATCTTTCCAACGTTGACCATTGATACGATTCTTTTTTCCTCAATTTGACTTCCAATTTAAATGGACTGAGACGATGAGTGCTTTGAGATGAATCAATCGCATCGAACAAATCCAGATCCAATACAAAGGAACTTCCCGATCCATCGTCCAATTTAATTTCAATGACCAGGTTGTTTTCAGTTATGTCTACTGAAACGTTCTCTGGCTTTTGTTTTTTTGCCATGACAGTAATAGCAACAGTGTCGGAAGTTTGATACCAATCATGACGAAATTTGGGTTGTGGTACTACAGCCACGGGACTAGGAGTTGGAGCGGTCGTTGCGGTCGTGGCGGTCGTGGCCGTCGTTGCCGTGGCCTCTGTGTTGTCCTCGTCCTCGTCCTCGTCCTCGTCCGCCTCTTCAATTTCCGCCACACACTTGTTGATCCATTTTTGAAACAAAGAAGCTTTTTTTCCAGCTGTTCCTTTCACCTCAAGACCTTTTTCAAAAGAGGTTTTGGCAGTCTCGTATTCGTCCAAATTAAACATTGCTTCCCCTTTGCTCAACCATGCCGTTTGATTGTTGGGTGATAAAGTTAAAGAAGCTGCCGCGTCTTCAGCTGCCTTTTCAAAAACAGGAGTGGCGGCTCGCAAGTAGGCACTGGCTCGTTTGCCGAGTATCTTGGCTTTGGACTTATTGTCGTCCGTTTCTTTCAACGCTGCTGTCAAAGAAACAATCGCTGCCTCGTACTCTTCGTCGTCAAACTGTTCCACGGCTAACACGAACGATGACATGATTTGAACTTGGTCAGTGAGTCAGGAGAAATTAGGGGGTAAAGTTCTGCCTGAGGCCTCCGGGGCCATGGATGACAGAAGAAAATTAAAATATCTTACCTCCCTCCTCCGCCCACTCCCCCGAAACCAAACAGGGAAAAAAAAAACAAGATGAATCTCCCGCAGGGTGCTGAATCTAAGTCCGATCTATTGGATATACCGCTGTCTACCAAAAGGCGGTCGTCCCTTTCCATCTTTGACAGCTATTTGTTTGACGAGAAAACTGGCAACGACTTGACCAAGCTGGCACCGTCTGTCCTCCACAACATCAATTGCCTGTACGAGGAAGGAAAAATTACTCGACTTCAGCGGGCCAAAATAAAAGCACACATTCTTCGCCAATCCGATGTGGCCCAAATCGTAGCAGTCGAGTCCCATTTTAGAAGGCGTTCGTTGCTTGCCAATGCTTCTTCCAAATCTTCTTCCAAATCTGGTTATGCTAGCACTATTGTGGCCAATCCATTGGTCGAAGAGGAAAAGCCAGCCTCAAACAACAGCACATCTTCCCTTGAGACGGTACTTTTGGCGTTGGAGGATTCTTCCGTGGCGTCACCCGTTCATTTGTACGATGAAGATGATGTTGTGCTATTGATGGGTACCTTGTACAAAAAAAGAAGAACAGGAATGAAGGCGGGACACTACGATAAAAGGTATGTCATACTTACTGAAAAGTGTTTGCGCTATTACGAAGACAAGAAAGTGTTCAATGGAAAGACAAGTGTGAAATGGAAAAGAAAATATTTGCCAGAAAAAGGCATGTTTGTCAAATTTGTTGCTACCAAAAATGAAAAGGCGGAAAGACAGGAAAGACAGGAAAGACAGGAAGCCAGCGAAGCCAGCGAAGAAAAGGACAATGAAACTACGACTAGCCGTTTGTTCAGTCTGATTACATCGCAGGAAGTATTGTCTTTTCGGGCAAAAGATCAGAATGAATGCGATAAGTGGATTATGGTCTTGTCGGATTGGTTAACGATCAATGCAGTGGAACGTGGGGATCGAATAGCACCGGCACGACATGGTCTGAACAGCCCACAGGGCAGCAGCAGTCCATTGCATGGGTCATCTTCACGCTTGATCGGAACGAACAGTGTGCGACGTGTGTCCACCGGCAGTTCAATCATGAATCCAATGGTTTCAATGTCGGGTGTGTTGTCCAAATACGAAGGCATGCGTGGTTTTAGATCATTTAAACCCTACATGTTTGTGTTGCAACGACATTTGTTGGTGTATTCGGATGTTGATGTGACTTCTGAATCAAATGCATATGGGTATATTTTGTTAAATGAAAAACATTCATTGAATGTCAAAACAAGAACGTCCACCATTACATTAACATGTAGCAAAGGGGGTATCTCCCACACTTTCAAAGCAGAAAATGCAAAAACGTGCAACGAATGGGTCAATGTATTGACGGATACGATTACTCAAATTGGTAGAGAATGGTTTCAAGAGCAGAGTACTAGTACCGGTAGTACAATAACAGAGACAAACACAGCAGCAAGCAAATTGACGGAAGAAGAACAAGAAGAGGAAGATGAGAGACACGAACGACAGGATTCCTTCGAAATGGGCAACCCACGACGAAAAAGAGGACGATCCCAATCCGTAACATTTTTACAACCATTGGCGGAACGTGGTTCTCCAATGCGTAGTTTTGAGAGCACGGGTCGCAGTGGGGGTGGGGGGGTGTTGTCAGGATTTAAAGAAAGTAAAATTTCGCCTCGTAGGCCATTGCGACAAAACAGTTCTAGTTCCACCCAGTCTCGCAAACGGCCAAGGCAATCTTTTTTCAACAAACGAATATCCACTCAACAATTCACTGGTACTGGTAGATTTGAACAGCAATTTTTGAGGGGGGCAGCTGGGTCCACTGGTTCGGCAAATGATGGTGGGGCAAGATCATCTCGCACTCGCACTCGATCGGTCAATCAGACGGAAATCGAAAGGACTCTGCTGATGCAAAGTATCAAACGAGTGGCACAGAATGCAGCAGCGGGTGATTCAGTCAGTAGTCGTTTGTTCATTCATATCGACGATTCAGCTTTGAAAAAATTGGTTGAACAAATGTCATTGATCAATGTAGCACCATCCGAGACCGTCTATGAAAGAGGGGACAAAGGAATGTTGTTGTTTATTGTAGGGAGTGGTACTTTTGAAGTCAGTGGTGATGATTCCGTAAGTGAAATACAAGGAAAGAAAGAGGGAAATGAAGGAGGAGGGTTGCCATTATCAATGCTTAATAGCAATGTCAGTGGTAGTGGTAGCAGTGGCAATGTCAGTGGCAATGGTGGGGGCAATGGTGGTAGTCCTACTACCAACGATGGCGGGACTGGTAGGGCGGATCCAATCGAACAAATTCAAATTCGAACTCGTCATGGGCGTGCTCGATCGGTTTTAGATCGACCTCAACCCATTAAATCAAAGTCAGCTTCGGTAAGATCAACTTCTTCCACAACCAGCACTGCTTCGGCCAGCACTGCTTCGGCCAGCACTGCTTCGGCCACCACTGCACCAACAACATTGAACCATTCAACTTCCCAACGGTGGAATCAACATCAAAGACATCGTGGAGCCTCTGTACTTCGAGCACGTCGGTCAAGTGAAACCATGATTCGATCCTCCGATGGTAGTACTTTATCAACTTTGTCTTCGCATGCATCAAATAGAACGTCCACTCAAAACTGCAGTTACAACAGCAGTGCAGAACCCAATCAAATGGGTTGGTCAACGTTGCAATCATCCAAATCAGTCGAAGAAGGTGTCGTACGGAATAGTATCCTATCGCATGCTTCTTCTCGTAACAATAATCGACCCCAACAAACTGTACTGTTGACCAAAGGTGATTGTTTTGGCCAGGAAGCTCTGTTTCACGAAGCGGTTCGAACAATGACGGTTTCTGCTTCCAAGCACGGTGGTAATTTATGGGCGGTGCAAAAAAATACGTTTCATCAGATTGCTGTGCAGGCACACATGAGAGCAATGAATGATGTGCGGCGTTTACTTCGACGTGTCAATCTATTTCGAGAGAATGCATTGACCTCGGAAGATATTGAAAGTCTGGCTGAACTGGCTGAAATTCATAAGTTACCCAGAGGGTATGTTTTGTCCGAATCTGGTTATGATTTAGATTTCTTTTTGTTGGTTAGAACAGGTCGTGTGGAATTATGTAAAGAAGAAATGGAAGACGAAGTAGGTAGAAGGAGTGAAAGCAGCACGGCTAGTATTGCCAGTGCCAACAGTACTAGCAGTACTAGCAGTACTAGCAGTACTAGCAGTACTAGCAGTACTAGCAGTACTAGCAGTAGTGATGCAACGGTCGTGCATATGAAACGTGGAAGTTACATTGGTTTAGGGTGTCTTTTACCACCGGCGGCAGACGCAACAAAATCTACTGACCATGTGCCGTCGGGGTATGAAAATACGACTAAAATTTGTGTCAGTAGTGGGTATGCCATTTGTGTTTTGTTGTCGCAATCTGATTTCATTCGTGTGATTGGTCGTGAACGTTATGTTCAATTAAAACGCAGTTCAGGACAATCGTATTTGAGCCAGAATGTACAGGATAAAGATCGTACAGTAAGTCTCTCCGGTGCTGGTAGAAAATTAAAAAAAGATCGCAGAAATGCAATTAAACGACTTGCTACAATGCAGAATCAATCTAAATCTAAAAAAATTAGAATCAAACAGAGGAACCATTCAACAATTGGAGCGCCACCCAGTCCTCGTCCAGCACCACCATCACCCAAACATCTCATTGGTCGTAAAAAGACCAGTGGTTCATTGCCATCACCAATTACTAATTCAACTAGCAATGAGACACCCATGTTGCCACTAGCGTTACCGGTGACTTTGGACACCGTTGTTTCTCTCAGAAGTGAATCAACTACAATAAACCGTGTTGCAGTGAGCAGACGTTCCGTAGATTGGCAAGTGAAAGTGAGTCAATCTCTGAAGGATCAGGGAGCTGCTGGACAGGGACGAAATCGTGTAAATTCAGCAAAAGGTTTACACAGGTTAGATTCGTTGCAAGAAGACTACAGTGTCGAGGAAGAAGCGAAAAGGCGGCCCATATCGATGTCACGAATACCTGAAGAAGAGGAGGAGCAGGAGGGGAAACAGGGGGGAGAACAAGAGAGAGAACGGAAGGGAGAACAGGGGGGAGAAGCACAGAAACGAGATGGAAAGGAGGAAGAACAGGAAAAAGAACAGGAAAAAGAACAGGAAAAAGAACAGGAAACAGAACAGGAATCAGAACAGGAAACAGAACAGGAAACAGAACAGGAAACAGAACAGGAAACAGAACAGGAGGAACAACAGAAATTAGGTGGAAAGGAGGAAGAACAGGAGGAGCTGCAGCCGGAACCAGAGGAACACCAAGAATCAGAACACATCTATGATCCTATGTATCCTTGGATAAAAGTAATGACGGACAACAGTGAAGCATATTGGTGGAACGAAGAAACCGATGAAACCACGTGGGATCGACCCTTGGAAAAAGCAGTCGATCGTGACGAAGTCTTTGAAGGTGGAGATGCAGACCACACGTTTGAAGGTGGAGAAGTGCATGAGGGCGGGGCGGGGGAGGAAGGAACAATGTTCGAGGAAGAAGAAGAAACGTTGGTGGAAAGCGCACTGGAAAATGTTGTCGTGCAAGAAGAACATTACGACGAGGGTGTTGATGTTGGCAATGGGGGCATGGTAGAGGAGAGGGTGGTAGGAGAGAGGGAAGAATGGAGAGAGGTGAAGAAAGAAGAACAAGAAGTAGAGCCCGAGGTGGCTGGTGAAGAAGCACTGGAGCCTGCACTGCAAATGAACGATGCTGAAGTTGCTGGTGATCAAGTACAAGTACAAGAACAAGAAGACCAAGAAGACCAAGAAGACCAAGAAGAACAAGCAGAAGACCACAAAGACCATAAAGACCATAAAGACCAACAAGGCAACGAAGACCAAAATGACCAAGATGACCAAGACCACGGGAACGAAGACGACGACCACGAAGACCACGAAGACCACGAAAACGAAGCAGACGAAGACCAAGAAGACCAAGAAGACCAAGAAGTTTTTTTCAGTGATGAAGAAGAGGAAGATTCGGACGATGATTATGAAAGTCGAGATTTGGACTGGACAGAAGGACTTTCCGTCATTTCACCAGACATAGATTTTCATTCCATTGAAGTGTGTTGTTTATTGGGTTGTGGTGCATTTAGTTCCGTAAAGCTTGTTCGGACACCAGTGAAATTGGACGCAAAAGCATCACAGTTGCTTGGTGTTCCAGTGCACGAAGAAGGAGTAAAAAGAAGACACGGATTGATTCATGAAAATTATGAATATTTTGCCATGAAAATGATGACAACATCCTACATTGTTGACAATGGATGGGAAAACATGGTCGAGCAAGAACGCTTGGCCATGATAGAAATTTCAAAATCAACACCCTTTGGAAATGGTAATGGTGATTGTGACAAAAAGAGTAGCGAGGATGTTCAGAATGGTAGTACTCAATTGGATGCCAAAGATACCAGACGTTTTACACTTGGTCTTCATCAATCGTTTTATGATCAATACATGATTTATTTATTGATTGATTTTTGTTCCGGGGGTGAATTGTTTGACTATTGTCAAACCAAACCTAACAATTGTTTGGCTTCGGGTGAAGTTGTGTTTTATTCCGCTTGTGTGGTCTTGGGATTGACTGAACTTCATAACATCAATATTGTGTATCGTGATTTAAAATTAGAAAATTTAATCATTGATCGACATGGCTTTATAATCGTTGCTGATTTTGGTTTGGCAAAAAAAACGACACGAACGTATACCGTGTGTGGTACACCGGAATACATGAGTCCAGAATTAGTTTTATCAACTGGGCATAATCGTACTGCTGATTTGTGGTCCCTTGGTATATTAATTTTTGAAATGTCGTGTGGTGCAACACCATTTTCAGGTGGTACTCCAATGGAAACCTATGAAAATATAGTACAATTTAATGATCATCGATGTCGGGACGGGACGACAAGTAGTAGCAAAGACGTCTTGCCTTGGCATATCACGTCCAATCCCATTGAAACGACGACGAAATCAATCATACATGGATTGTTACAAAAAAGTAAACGTTTGAGATTGGGTAGCCGTTCTGGAATCAATGAAATCAAGAATCATCCATTTTTTGAGACAATTCGATGGAATGATATGATTGATACTCGAGTGAATTATTCGGTGCCATATGTGCCTGAACCGTTTAATGTCGATGATTTTAAATCACAAATTAAACAATTGGCAGAAGATGTCAAATTACAACATCAAGGTGATGGCAAAAGCAAACACTGCTACTGGAAACCGGAAGGATTTACAAAAGTTATGAATTGAACAATGAAAATAGTCAGTACCCGGTCTCGGTAGTAGTACATAATAACTTGAACAGGTACTACCTGTACCGGGAGTAAAAAATTATTATATTTATGTGCATCTGTGTGCCTGGAAATGTTGTTATTTATTTTTTAAAAAATGGTCAGGGAACGTATTACTTGGACAACTCAAAAGAATCTATCACTTGACCTGTGACTGAATCTAGAAGTTCCCATTTTAAATGGGTGGCATTGGTTGTCATGACACCACTTGAATATCGTTTTGAGGTGGCAACAACTTGATGCAAGGCCGGCATACCTTTGCCCTCAAATTCTTCAACGCCCTGTTTCATTTCATCGCAACCCGCACCTCCGGCAACCACGTACATTGTGTCGTTGCCGTAAGGACCCCCATCACTTCGAACATAACTATGTTTGTGTCCAGCCATGTACACATCAACTCGATATTTTTCAAAAAGTTTGGCTGCTTCAACAATGTCGTCGTAAGGACGATGGCCAACAGCAACAATCCATGATCTTCCCAAGGCACTCTTTGATTGACGACGTTGATCGGCCACTTTTAAATCGTTTTCCAACCATTGCATGTATTCCCCTTTTTTCCCAAAAGAACCGGCGGGTAAATTACCGATGTGACTGTCACCCGTGCGTTCCTCTTCCGCCCCAGGAAAATCTGTTTCTGTATTCAAAGAAACGTAATGGACAGTACCAAAATTAAATGAATACCACATGTTACTGTTCTTGTGGCCACCACTTTCTTCGGACGGCATGTGCCAACGATGATTGAATGCTGTAAAATTAGACAATGGCAATCCATATTTTTTATGGTTGATGATACATGCAGGTGAATGGCATTCACTTTCATGATTGCCAGGGCATACCATGTAGGGCATTTGGGTACTCACATTTTGGAACCAGTTCATGTAACCATTGTAGACGTTTTCGTACGTCATGTAAAATGGAGAAATTAAAAAAGAATCGTCGGCATATCCGATGTCGCCGGCATGAAAAACCATGTCTATTTTGTCTTTGATTTCTTCAATTTTATTTCTTGTAAAAGTGGCACTCCAATCTTTGACCTCAAGTAATTGTCGTTGTGGTGGTTGTTGTAATTGCTCCGATTCGATTTCCATGATGATCTTTTTTCTTGATGCGGAGTCTTCGTAGCCAAGATCGCCAAACATTGATACAACAGTCGTGGCATTGGCAGAAAACTTGGCCAATGAAAACGAAAACACTTTGGAAAAGGAGTTGTTGTAACTAGAACCAACACGGTAATAGATTGCAGTGGTAGCACTGCCAATGAATTGCGAACAATTTAAAAAAGCTACGTGGTGGTAACCATGGCCGGAGAGATACTGTCTTGTTGTCGCTGTGGACGTGAAAGACAATTGAGTTGGATCGGAACTGTATTCTGCTGTTGAGTTGGTTATTGGACCTTCGGTGAACCAAGCGATCCGCATCCCAGTCGGGGAGCCAGTCAACTCGTTTGATCCAGCCAAGGAGAGATGCAGTTGTTCGGGCGCGGTGTCTGATGCCAAGGTTGCCAATGCAGAACAAGCGAGAAGGAGAGTAGTGAGTACCACGATCATGTTAGACCAGTTCAGGGCCATCATTCAAACTCAAGAGATTGAATGATGTTGGCTCAACGGGCTACCAGCGGAACCTGATGTGGCAATGTAAGTACTGCTGAGAAATTAGAGTGGCAAGAGTTTGAATATGTTGGCTCGGGGACCAGCGTAACCTGATGTGCAATGTTAGGTAATGCTGAGAAATTCGGGGTGCCTGCTGATCGAAGTCCTGAAAAAGTTTTGAGGCCCCGAATTACCCGCGAAGCCCCCGACGTCAAGGACTACAGTACCGCGAGACTACTAGTAAGACGTCGCCGTCGAGATAATAACCACGACACGCCACTTCTTCACCCATGTATTACTGAAACAGAATGTCCGGCTTTCTCAAACCAAAAACGTGGGATCCCGAACACGCGCAGCGTACCATCGACGAGGAACAACAACGACTCCATCAACAACAACAAAAACTGCAAGCCGACCATGAAGAAAAACAAGCCATGAAACATGCCTTGGGTCTGCTGACAGACGACTCTGCTCCATCGGCTTCCGATACGAGTGACGACGAAGACAGTGACGACGGGGACAATATGGATTCCGCCACGTTTCAAGGCAGCGATACTTGTCCAATGCGCCAGTACGAATTGCTGCAAAGAAGGTATTTGCGAGCAATGCAAGAAGTGCACCAATCCGGTGAAAGAGAAAGAAACAACGAAGGTTTGTTGTTGAAATTAAAATTAATGAGCAAACAACAAACGGCGATCTTGAAACGTTCCGTGAAAAATCGAATGAAAACCAAAGACAAATTAATTGTGGCGATGTTAACCACCATGAAAAGTTTGAAACATGACAACGGGGGAGAATCACTCGTTGCAATTCTTGAGGCTTTTGAACAGGAACACAATCACTCCAACTCGATCGTGTTGCACAACCAAGAAGAAAAGAACCACATGAACGAAGAGAAGAAGGAAAAGAGTGCCTTAGATACGCAACAACTGCAAGAACAGCAACAAGAATTGGATGTGTTGCGCATGAGTCTCAGTAAAGCTGAAGCCTGCAGTGCTTCCTTTGAAGCTGAAAACGTAGCGTTGCGGCAATCGTTGCAAGATTTGGGAAACGAAGACCCAAGTGTCCTAGTCATATTGAAAGAAAACATACTGGTTGAAAGAAACCAAATGAAAGCAATTGCCGGTGAAATAAACATTTTAAAAATTGAAAAAGAAGAATACGAACGCAACAGCAGTCAGAGCAGCAAGAGCAGCAAGAGCAGTACACAATCCAACAAGGGAGCAGCCGCCACAACACTGTCTTCCTCTGCCGACGCCCCCACAGCGTCAAGCAAAAAATTCAAATCAAACGAACAAAAATTATTGAAAGAATTAAAAAAAATGGCGTCCAAAGTTAAAAAATTGGAAGCCGGAAAAATGGCGTTAATGAGTATCTTAAAAGAAGCACAAAATGAATTGACCAAAAGAAAAGAAACCTCCCCTTCCATTGATTCAAACGATTCAAATGGAACAACAACGAAAGGTGAAACCGTGGGTGGGGGCAACAGCAGCAGCGGCGGCAGCAGCGGCGGCAGCAGCAGCAGCAGTGAGTTGAAGAAAAAAGACAAATCGATTAAAAAATTAAAAACCCAAGTAAAAACATTGACCAGTTTATTAAGGGAAGTGGAAACAAAACGCAAAGAAATGGAACTGGTTCAAAACAGCTCGGTAGAAGAGGACTTAAAAGCCGCACAAAACGAAATCTTAATGTTAAAAAAACAATCTACCTCTACTATGGATGCAAGTGCAAACCATCAAAACAAAATGAAACAACAAGAAGAACAAATCAAAGAAATGGGGCAGACACTGACGCAATACGAAACAGAGATCAGTACGTGCAAACAACAATTAATTGAAATGAATGATCTCAAAGAACGACAACTTGTATTACTCAAAGACAATGAAAACAAAACCAACCTCGTCTCAAACGTTCGTCGCTCTATGAAAGAAACAACAGCCGAATTAAATTCGAAAATTGAAACATTGCGCACAACGTTGTTGTTTAAGAAAAACGCGCACTCCACTCTAAAAACCACCATCGTACAATTGTCGCAACAGCAAATTGCACTGTCAAGTCAATTGAAAAAGATGAAAGTGGATACATCGGATATATTGAACAAACAAGTTCCTCTGTTAATTTCAAAGGTATCAAACCAAGTGAATGTACGTTTGACAAAACAATTGAAAGCATTTCAAGGATTGGCTGACAAATACAAGAGAGAATACCATGAACGAAAAAAATTGTTCAATCTTGTACAAGAATTGCGTGGTAATATTCGGGTCTTTTGTCGAATACGGCCAATGAATCAGAACGAAAAACAACAGGAAAAGGTTCAAATTATAACATATCCAGAACAAGACGAAAATGAATTGTACATCACTAAAAAAGATGGTCGTCACAGCAAATATGAATTTGATGTTGTCTTCAAACCTGGATCAACCAATACCGACGTTTTCCAAGGCGTGTCCGATTTATGCATGAGTGTGTTGGATGGTTACAATGTGTGTATATTTGCGTAAGTTGTGGTTATCCGTAGTGTACCGTTTGTTGGTAGTTGTGTTTTTTTTGTGGAAAAAGTACGGTGCAAGTCTGATTTCTTTTTTTTGGTGTGTGTTTTAGCTATGGTCAAACTGGTTCAGGCAAAACATATACCATGGAAGGACCACCAAACGACCGTGGCATTAATTTTCGTTCTTTACAACGTTTGTTTGAATTGAAAAAAGAAAGAGAAGAGGAATTTGAATACACGATAGAAGTTTCGTTGTTAGAAATATACAATGAGAACATTATTGATTTATTGGTTCAACCAGCAACCTCATCATCGGTGTTCAAAGGTGCCAAGACTTCAAAGGGGACTAAAAAAACTGCTTCAAAAAGAACGGCCATCAAAGCAAAACTGGAAATTAAAAGGGATCCAAAAAAAGGTGGGAAAGGGAACCACGTGCCCGGTTTAACAATGGTCCATTGCAACAGCCACGAAGAAGTATTGGCGTTAATGGCACATGGGTATCAAAATCGAAGTGTGCATGGTACTGAAATGAATGCTCATTCGTCACGATCGCATTGTGCCTTGTCCGTCTATGTGACTGCGCAATCGATCATTGATGGTTCAAAAACAAAAGGCAAATTGCATTTGATTGATTTGGCGGGATCCGAACGATTGTCGAAAAGTGGTGCGGAAGGCGACCGTAAAAAAGAAGCCCAAGCCATAAATAAATCGTTGTCGTCGTTGGGAGATGTGATCAGTGCAAGAATGTCCAAACAAAAACATGTACCTTATCGGAACAGTACGTTGACCTATTTGTTGCAAGACAGTCTGGGTGGGAACAGTAAAACATTAATGATTGTACAAGCAAGCCCTGCTGAATACAATTTAAGTGAAACACAAGCAACATTGACATGGGGACAAAGAGCAAGAACGGTTGAATTGGGAAAAGCGAAGAAAAATCGATGATAAAAAAAAATTGAACCATTATGTGGCCACATATAATTTAAAATAATACATACATGTAAAACACAACTTTCACTTTATTTATATACTGGACCCTACTAGTAACACTAATGGCTGACTCATGGGTACATGTGTACACAGCTGCACAGCTGGACCCTCACATAAAATTATTTTCAAAAAAGAACTCATATGTGTGCATATGTATTAAAATTTAATGTGTATATTTATATACAATCAATTTTTGTTGTGATGTACAAAATCTACATAACATGTACCTGTACAATTTTCTACTGTATTATTTTCACTACGGGTGTACCCGGGTGTACGTACCCGGCAGTCTTTGGAACACACAAATTAGTTTCACTACCTGCTACCTGGCAGTCTTTGGAACACAAATCTATACAACCTTTTCCGGGCGTGCCCCACACGTGTACATGACATGTACCTGTACCTGTAGTCCATTCATGTTTGAAAGCTCTACAGCTCTACCTGTACCTACCTGTGTGTACAGCTGCTGCTGTACATCAATCTCCGTGTACACACAGGTATTTTTTTCTATGTATGTGCAAATGATA
>Ga0115007_10000929_pt1 | contig 19031 bp, 16 predicted proteins | sample ArcOceMetagenome_2_FD_87166 | JGI IMG/M metagenome (GOLD analysis project Ga0115007, IMG submission 87166) | Marine eukaryotic phytoplankton communities from Arctic Ocean - Arctic Ocean ARC135M Metagenome | ecosystem: Environmental > Aquatic > Marine > Oceanic | place: Arctic Ocean | collected...
ACATATTCTGCCAGTAACTCATCAGCCTCTCTGCGGCTGGTCACCTGCAATTCAGCCAATGCATTCAGGGCATCAAGCACAGGGGCATTGTTAGTCTGAGGGTAATTTACGGGGGATATATCAGCAACGACCAGCTGACTTACCAACTTCGGACTGTTTAAGGCAACCTGCATCGCTATTTTTCCACCCAGAGAATGGCCAATAAGAATGGCACTGGGCAGGTTTAGGTCATTCATTAATTCAACAACATCGGCGGCCATCAGGCCAAGATCCATCTCTTCTTCATGAGGTGAATCTCCATGGTTGCGCAGATCCACACTAAGAACACAATTACTCTTCGCCAGCACCTTGGCCAGATTGCCGAGATTACTGAGAGAGCCGAACATACCATGCATCAAAATAACTGCTGAGCCACTTCCCTGGTCGGTATAGTTTAATTTCATTGGTTTATTAGGACGCCTCACCCAATGATTGACGATTGCGGTACTTGTCTTTGTTTTTACGGCCCTGCTCGTAGAGTTTGGGACGCAAACGGCGACGCAGCGTTGGGAACAAATAGCTCAATGTGGTTAGCTTACCGCTCTTAGCAGGCAATGAAATCTCAACCTGCTCGCCACAAGCAATACTAATTACCGCATCTGCAACCTGTTCTGCTGTACTCATTGGCTGGGAGAAAACAATATCTTCAACCTTATCGATCTCATCCATGATAAAGCCCGTGTCGATCGGACCAGGTGAAACCACACCCACATTGATTCCAGATTCTTTGAGTTCGTCAGCCAATGCGTAGCTAAAGGCGCGAAGACCCGCTTTGGTGCCAGAATAAGTTGCCGCACCCTGCAATGGCGCACGACCCGCCAGCGAACCAATATTAACAATGGCTCCAGATCCGGCACGTTGGAGATAGGGAATAGCGGCACAGGACAACACCATCGGCGCGCGCAGATTAATATCTACCATGGACGCCACATCATTGGGGTCGATAGTTTCAAGGTCACCCCTGGTGTGCATGCCAGCATTATTGACCACCACATGAACGGCACCAAACTTGGTTTCGGCTTTTTTGAGTAATTTTAAGCACTGGGCAGTATCGGCAACATCCATTACGCTGGTCATTACTTCACAGATTGGACGTAACTCTTTGGCAATAGCATTTAGCCCCGCTCGGCCGCGAGCAATAAGCACCAATTTAGCATTTTGCGCGGCAAATGCCCTTGCGCAGGCTGCACCAACTCCGGCTGAAGCGCCTGTAATAATTACGGTCTTACCGGAAAAAATACTGCTCATGGCGAAATTCCTGTTGTTTTTTTTATTGAAGTAAATCTAAGGCACTAACTATACGTGTTTCTATAGATCGACCAAATACTTTTAAACTGTATTAGGCCAACAAATGAATAAGGGCTCTTTGAAGATTAGGATACTGAAACTCAAAGCCGCTGTCTAAAAGTTTTTTAGGCGCAACAGATTGGCCCTGCAATAGCAGCTCCTCCCCCATTTCCCCAAACAATAGTTTAACCACAGGTGCCGGCATAGTGAAAATAGCTGGGCGCTTAAGCGCTGCACCCAGGGCTTTACTAAACTGTCGGTTGGTCGCCGGATTTGGCGCGGTGGCATTCACCGCGCCTCTTAGGGTTTCAACCTCAATACAGTGCATTATCAAGCTAACCATATCTTCAATATGCACCCAGGACATCCATTGATCGCCGCTGCCCATGGGTCCGCCTAGGGCCAGTTTAAAGGCCGGCAACATTTTGGCCAGAGCGCCCTCATCACCTAACACTATGCCGGTGCGTAAATAACATACTCTGCAATCCAGCTGTTCAAACTGTGCGGCGCTAGTCTCCCATGCCCTGCACAGGCGATGAGAGAAACAGTCTGTACCTGTTGCGCTCTCATCCACAGAATGATCGCCAGGGCCATAGTAACCAATGGCCGAGCCACTAATTAGTACACTGGGTTTCAGGTCACGGGCACTAAAAAACTCATAGAGATCTGTGGTGGTACCCACTCGACTGTAGATAAAGTTCTGTTTGCGTGCTTCGGTCCAACGACCTTCTGCTAAGGGCTGACCTGCCAAATTAACCACAGTCTCAATAGCTAGATCAGGTTTGAGGTCAGATAGCCTTTCGATAATCTGAACTGCTGGAGGTAGTTTTTTGGCGGCAGCTTTTGAATTGCGTGTTAGCACAATTACCTGCGAGCCTTGGCCCAAGGCTCGCTGACAGAGGTCTCGACCAATAAAGCCGGTGCCTCCAGTGACTAAAATAGTTGCCATGCTCATTCCCAGTTAGCGGTGTCTGTTAATAGGATACTGCTGTTTACGCAAAATAAACTCGATAAGCCCACAATCTTTTCTTTGCTCCATGGAACTCGAGTTGGTAACATTATGCCTTCGAGTTTAACCCCTTTTAATTTAACAAACCAAGGCACCCTCCTATGAGTCTTGCTGATAAAGTATTGGCCGTAAACAACGATCTTCCCATTCGCAGCGATGACCCTGTGCACAGCGGTAAAGTCCGCTCGGTGTACTGGCTGACAGAGGCGGATAGCCGTCGGCTGATTGCAGAGCACAACTACGATGTCGCCCCTGATTCACCTCTGGCAATTATGGTTATCAGTGACCGTATCTCCGCCTTTGAATGTATTTGGCATGGTGAAGGCGGAATTCAGGGTGTGCCGGGCAAAGGCGCCGCGCTCAATGCCATTTCTAATCAGTGGTTCAAGATGTTTCGTGAACAGGGTCTGGCAGATAGCCATATTTTAGATGTGCCCCATCCTCTGGTGTGGATTGTTCAAAAAGCCAAACCCGTAATGATTGAAGCCATTTGCCGCCAGTACATCACTGGCTCTATGTGGCGCTCCTATGCCAAAGGCGAGCGAGATTTCTGCGGTATTAGCCTCCCAGATGGTTTGGAAAAAGATCAGGCACTGCCCGAGCTACTTATCACTCCGTCCACCAAAGGTATTCTCAAGGATATCCCCGGTGTGCCCGAGGTTGATGATGTAAATGTTTCACGGGCAGATATCGTTAATAACTATGGGCGCTTTCAGTTTAAATCTACCGCTGATATTGATGTCTACGAAAAGCTACTCAGCGAAGGCTTTGATGTCATTAGCCAAGAGCTGGCAAAGCTCGACCAGATATTTATTGATACCAAGTTTGAGTTTGGCTATGTCACTGACAAAGCTGGCAAAGAAAAGCTTATTTACATGGATGAAGTTGGCACCCCAGATTCATCACGCATCTGGGATGGTCCTTCCTACAGAGAGGGTAAAATTGTAGAGAACTCTAAAGAGGGTTTTCGTCAGCTGTTACTTAATCACTTTCCCGATCCGGATATTCTGCTGGATAAAAACCGTATGGAAGAGCGTCTGGCCCTGGCAGCAGATAATGCACTTCCTGAATCGGTAATTATGGAAGTCTCCAATACCTATGTCAGCCTGGCTGAAAAGATTACCGGCGAGCCTCTGGTTATATCCGATAACCCCAAGGCTGAGATTATTCAGATACTCGGCGAAAAGTACGGTTTGATTGACTAGTTCAAGCCGGTGTTAGAGCTACCTATCAGAGAGCCCTATTAACGGGCTCTTTATTAGGGCTCTCTAGCATTCAATAATATTGACCGGCACTTCTAATACATGCATTGCCAGACCACCACGAGAGGTTTCTTTATACTTCTTGTGCATATCCTCCCCGGTCTTGCGCATGGTTTGAATCACCTTATCGAGAGAAACAAAGTGGGAGCCATCACCGCGCATCGCCATACGCGCGGCATGAATAGCTTTCACTGCACCCATTGCATTGCGTTCAATACAGGGCACCTGCACCAGACCGCCCACAGGGTCGCAGGTTAGACCCAGGTTGTGCTCCATACCAATCTCTGCAGCATTCTCTACCTGAGCCGGTGTGCCGCCCAGTGCTTCAGCAAGAGCGCCAGCCGCCATGGAGCAGGCCGAACCTACCTCGCCCTGACAGCCAACTTCGGCACCACTAATACTGGCGTTCTTTTTATACAGAATTCCAATCGCTGATGCTGTTAGCAGAAATCTCACCACTGCCTCATCTGTGGCATTGGGTATAAATCGCATAAAGTAATGCAGTACCGCCGGAATAATGCCCGCTGCACCGTTAGTCGGTGCTGTAACCACTCGGCCACCTGCTGCGTTTTCTTCATTCACAGCTAAGGCATAAAGCGTCACCCAATCCAATACACTCAATGGATCAGACAGGGCAGCTTCTGGCTGGCTTAACAGCTGCTGATGTAACTCTCGAGCACGGCGCGGTACATTGAGTCCGCCGGGTAAGATGCCGCCATTGGTCATACCATTGATCACGCATGTCTGCATCACAGACCAAAGATTCATTAAACCATCACGGGTTTCTTGCTCTGGGCGCCAGGCCTTTTCATTTTCCAACATCAGGTCGGAAATGCTCAGGCTGTGCTCTTTGCAAAGCGCCAGTAATTCCAAGGCTGAATCAAAGGGATAGGCCGTTACTCGGCTATCTTCAATAATACAGTCTGCATCTGCGGCCGATTCATCCACAACAAAGCCGCCACCGACCGAATAAAAGGTGCGCTTACTAAGCTCATTGCCCTGATAATCAAAGGCGGTAAAGATCATGCCATTGGAATGAAACGGCAACACTTTGCGACGGTGTAAGAAAAAATCACGGTCATGATTGTAATCAATACTATGGCTGCCACAGAGAGTGAGCCGATGGTTCTCACGAATATCTGCCACTCGTTTGGCTATTGAGGGCACATCAACCGAATCCGGCAGCGCCCCTTCTAGACCTAAGAGTACCGCTTTGGGCGTGCCATGGCCTTTGCCCGTTGCCCCCAAAGAGCCAAACATCTCGGCCATAACTCGATTGACCTGAGGCAATAGGCCTGAGGTTTCTAACCCATGAGAAAATTGATTGGCGGCCAGCATTGGGCCCACAGTATGTGAGCTAGATGGACCGATACCAATCTTAAATAAATCAAATGCACTAATGGCCATGGCTACTTTTAATACCTTAAATGTCTAGTGATGAAACTCAGATCCTAAACGAAAACTATAGACCTAAATTAACCCTGCTGTGGGCAATTTACGCCTGAATAGAGCCTCTATGATAAGGGTCTATTTAAACCCTAGTGTCCGGGGGAGCATGGTAATTAACTCACCCAGTTAGCACCCTGAGTAAAAACGACCCCAGCATAGCCATAACCGACCAAGCTAGCCAACAAAACAGCTTGCTGCTATTACATTTACTAGAGGTTTCCGGTAGAGTCAGTTTTTTATCAAAATTGATGTGAACCACAATGACTGAACAACAAAGTATCAATATCGACGCACGCAAATTATTCAACTTAGGCTCAAACCTGCTGGTAGCCGGATTTATCCGTCAGAAACCAGAGGATGCCAAAAAGCTGTTTAAAGAACTCAAGCAGGGTACAAGAGTTCAAGCCGGAGAGCTTAAGGCAGAGCAGTCAGGTGCCACTATTCCTATTAAGTTGGAATTAGAGCGCAGTGAATACCGCGGTCAGTTTAACTACCCAAACTTTGAAATGTCTCTCAAGTCTCTACTGCAGAAATTTGATACCGAGGTGCGTAAAGACAAAGAGCTCAAAGATCTGCATACCATGACCAACGAAGCCAGCGGCGGTATTTTGTTTAACCTGCCCAGCGGTGTTCAGACTGGTGAACATATCAATGTGCTAATGATGTCTGTTGAGCCCTTTGATGATTGCCTCGTCGTGCGACTGATGTTTATGAATCCCGATCAGTTCCAGTCATAGCTCAAGCGCATCCAACGCCGAAAAGTCGATAGGACATCTTAGATGAGCCGTCATCTTTTAGACTTCAGTCAGAAGCTAGCAGCGATCATGCCGGAAATCGGCAGTGATCGCTTGCCGTCCCTGCTAATCAGCATGCTTAAAAGTTTGGTGCCTTTCGATAACGCGGTGATACTACATTATCGCCGTGATGTTACCCCGGTGGTTCATTACAACGATATTCCTACCCAAGAGCGCGAAACCCAGATCGATGGATTTGTGAACAGTGCCTTTATTCTTGACCCCTTCTATCGCGCCGCAGTTGATCAGCGTATATCCGGCTTTCATCGGCTCAGCGATTTGGCGCCTGAAGGCTTCGAGAAAACTGAATACTATCGCAGCTATTTTAAGCACACCGACATAAATGATGAAGTCGGCTACATCATTCATCTGTCCCCGTCTCAGTTTATGAATATATCTCTGAGCCGCATGACATTGACCCAGCGCTTTAACCGCACCCAGATCAGCATCCTAAGCGATATTAATGATGTTATTGAGGCCATCTGCAAGCAGCAGTGGAATGCCGAGGTGCAGAGTAATGCCAGTCAGGAGAATCAGCTTCCGGGGCAACTAGATAGCGCACTGAAATATTTTGGCACGGCCTACTTAACCGAACGAGAATCTCAGGTGGTGCAGCTGTTCTTGCATGGCCACTCAACCAAATCTATTGCCGAGCGCCTGGGCATTTCACCCGAGACAGTGAAACTGCACCGCAAAAATAGCTACGCCAAGCTGGATGTTTCTTCGCAGGCAGAGCTGTTTTATCTGTTTATTGATTCACTGGCGAGCCTGACAAGTTACTCAGGCGGTGACCCGCTGGTTGGGTATTTGTAAGCCCAGCGAAGGAACGTCACCCCAAAGAAAGAACGTCACCCCAGCGAAAGAACGTCACCCCAGCGAAAGAACGTCACCCCAGCGAAGGCTGGGGCTGGGGCTAGAATTTCTAGGCAAACACAACCCTATCGTCCTCAACAGTACCAACTATCTCCGCCCCAGGCGCAAACTGCCCCGACAAAATACTCTCGGCCAGGGGGTTTTCAATCAACCGCTGAATTACACGCTTTAAGGGTCGAGCGCCATACACCGGATCAAAACCCGCCTCAAGAAGCTTGTCTAACACAGCATCACTAAGGTTTAACCTCAGCTCATGTTCGGCCAGACGCTTACTGAGCAGTTCTATTTGAATACTGGCAATACCGCGCAACTGATCTTTGGCCAGTGGGTGGAACACCACTACTTCATCCACACGGTTAATAAACTCGGGACGGAAATGGCCGCTGACCACATCCATCACCGCCGACTTCATCACCTCATAGTTTTCTTCACCCGCCAGCATCTGAATCACATCGGAGCCAAGGTTAGAGGTCATAACGATAACGGTATTTTTAAAGTCTACGGTGCGCCCCTGACCATCGGTTAATCGACCGTCATCAAGCACCTGCAGCAGAATATTAAACACATCTGGGTGGGCTTTTTCGACTTCATCTAATAGCAGCACAGAATAGGGTCGACGACGCACCGCTTCAGTGAGATAACCGCCCTCTTCATAACCCACATAACCGGGAGGAGCACCAATTAGCCTTGCGACAGAGTGTTTTTCCATAAACTCTGACATATCAATGCGCACCATGGCATCTTCGCTATCAAACAAAAATTCAGCGAGAGATTTACACAGCTCGGTCTTACCGACACCCGTTGGCCCCAAAAACAAAAAGGATCCATTGGGTCGATTGGGGTCCGCCAAACCGGCACGCGAACGGCGCACCGCATTGGAGACGGCAACCACTGCCTCGCTCTGGCCCATGACACGTTTGTGCAATGAGTCTTCCATTCGCAGTAATTTATCTCGCTCACCTTCGAGCATTTTACTCACAGGGATGCCCGTCCACTTGGCGACCACCTCGGCAATCTCTTCCTCGGTGACTTTATTTCTTAGCAGGCGTTTTTCAGTCTGGGCTTCGCTGCTGGCACTGAGGAGCTGCTTTTCCAATTCAGGAATAATGCTGTATTGAATCTGCGCCATCTTTTCAAGATCACCCGAACGATGGGCGGCTTCGAGGTTTACCTTGGCCTGCTCAAGTTCGGCTTTAATATGAGTAGCACCTTGCATAGAGGCTTTTTCAGCTTTCCATATCTCTTCGAGATCGGCGTATTCTCTGCTCAGTTCAGCAATATCATCCTCGAGCTTTTGCTGTCGTTTCCGCGAGGCTTCATCTTTGTCTTTCTTGACCGCTTCACGTTCGATCTTGAGCTGAATCAGACGCCTCTCCAAGCGGTCCATCTCTTCCGGCTTGGAATCAATCTCCATGCGAATGCGACTGCCGGCCTCGTCAATAAGGTCGATGGCTTTATCCGGTAACTGTCGGTCGGTAATATAACGCTGGGAGAGTTTGGCCGCGGCAACAATGGCACTGTCGGTAATTTCAACACCATGGTGAACTTCGTAGCGCTCTTTGAGGCCACGCAATATAGCCACCGTATCTTCTTCGCTGGGCTCTTCGACTAATATTTTTTGGAAGCGTCGCTCCAGTGCTGCATCTTTTTCAATAAACTTGCGATACTCATCCAATGTGGTGGCACCCACGCAGTGCAACTCACCACGTGCCAGTGCTGGCTTTAACATATTGCCCGCATCCATGGCGCCCTCGGCTTTACCAGCGCCCACCATGGTGTGAATTTCATCAATAAATAAAATGATCTGCCCTTCCTGCTTGGATAGATCTTTAAGTACGGCCTTTAAGCGCTCTTCAAAATCGCCACGGAATTTTGCGCCGGCGAGTAATGCACCCAAGTCTAGGGTTAAAACACGCTTGCCCTTCAACCCTTCGGGCACCTCTCCATTAATAATGCGCTGCGCCAACCCCTCGACAATGGCAGTCTTACCCACGCCGGGTTCGCCAATAAGTACGGGGTTATTTTTGGTACGACGCTGCAATACCTGGATGGTGCGACGAATTTCGTCATCGCGACCAATTACCGGGTCAAGCTTGCCCGCCTCAGCTCGTTCAGTGAGGTCAATGGTGTATTTGTCGAGGGCTTCTCGCTGGGTCTCTGCATCTGGATCGTTGACATTGTCGCCACCACGAACTGATTCGATGGCGGCTTTTGCCTTGCCCACATCACCGAATTTAGCCAGAGTTTTACCCAGCAGGCCCTTATCTTTTAGGGCAGCCATCAATAGAATTTCGCTGGAAATATACTGATCGCCTTTTTGCTGTGCGGCGCGATCCGCCATATTCATTAAACGACCTAGGTCCTGAGAAAGGTTTGCTTCACCTGCGGGTGAGCTGACCTTGGCCACCTGATCTAGTTGACTGTTAAGGGCCTCTTGCAGCCCTACAACATCAAAGCCAGCGCGATTAAGGATGGGCCGAATGCTTCCAGCTTGCTGGTTTAATAAGGCTAATAATAGGTGCACAGGCTCGATAGCCGAATGATCATTACCCATAGCAATGGACTGGGCATCTGCCAGTGCGGTTTGCAGCTGATTGGTCAATTTATCTATACGCATGATTAGTCCTTTATCTGTTTTATTCTTGCCTGTTACATTAATTGGGGACTACTGGCCGATTTTCAATGGCTGATAGACATCACTTGATGTAGATCAAGCTTATAGGCCAGATCAAATAGATATTTTTTACCCACAAAAAAGCCCCACCAGATGGCAGGGCTTTTTGTAAGTCAGGCGCTTAATTGATTAGATTTGATTAAGTGCCGTGGTCATTTCAATCACCGCTTTCTTACCATCGCCATATACCATCAAGGTGTGATCCATTGCGAACAACGGGTTGGGTAATCCAGCAAAACCTGGGCTCAGTGAACGCTTGATCACCACCACATTTCTGGCTTTGTCGACATTGAGAATCGGCATACCGTAGATTGGGCTACCCTCTGCATCACGGGCCATTGGATTGGTCACATCGTTAGCGCCAATAACAATCACCACATCGGTGTCTTCAAATGTCGGGTTAATTCTGTCCATCTCAACCAGCTTGTCGTAGGGAACCTCTGCTTCGGCGAGCAGCACATTCATGTGCCCAGGCATACGACCTGCGACAGGGTGAATACCGTATTCAACTTCAACACCCTTGGCTTCCAATGCATCCGCAAGTTCACGGACTGCATGCTGAGCCTGGGCCATAGCCATACCATAACCTGGCACGATAACGACGCGCTGAGCGATCTCTAGCATCAGGGCAACTTCGTCTGGCTGAGCGCTTTTTACCTTACCCGCATAGACTTCGTCTGCATCAATGGTCTCTCCGCCAGCAGCCATTTTACCAAACAGCACATTGGCCAGTGAGCGGTTCATCGCCACACACATAATCTGGGTGAGAATTAAGCCCGAGGTACCCACTAGGGAGCCGGCAATAATAAGCACCGTGTTGCCCAGAATAAATCCGGCCAGGGCAGCGGCAATACCTGAATAAGAATTTAACAGTGCAATAACCACTGGCATATCTGCGCCGCCAATGGGCATCACTAGGAACAGGCCAAGTAATAAGGCGATTCCAACCACCGCTAACATGGCTGCCATATTGCCTGGGTTCATTACCACAGCGGCCACTGAAGCCAGTGCTGCCAGGAACAACAGCGCATTACCGATGGGACCACCAGGTAAGCCATAGCTGTTTTTCATCAACTCTTGTAGCTTGGCAAAGGCAACAAAACTACCACTTAGGGTAACCGCGCCAATCATGACGGTGAGGCCAATAGCAATTAATGCGATCGTGCCCTCAGGACCAACCCCAAACGCACTACTATCTGCAATCACTGGAACTAGCATATCCGCCATGGAGGTGGGAGCCGCACCAATAGTGCTGAAGTATTCGGCCAGCGCGATGGTCAATGAAGCACCACCACCAAAACCATTGAGCAGAGCAACCATCTGCGGCATCGACGTCATTTGAATACGCAGGGCCATTACGCCGCCAACGATTGAACCCACCGCCACGCCAGCTACAATAAAGCGATAGTCGACGTCGTTTATGGTCAGGAGGGTAACTGCCACGGCCAATAACATGCCTAGAGCTGACAGCATGTTGCCGCGCACTGCCGTCTTTGGTTTGGTCAGGCCTTTAATGCCGAGAATAAACAGTACGCCGGCAATTAGGTAGATAAAATTAATCAGATTAGGGTTCATCGCTTACTTCCTCTTAAACATGGCAAGCATGCGATTGGTTACAAGATAGCCACCCACTACGTTAATAGTGGCCAGTGTCACCGCGATAAAACCCAGCACATTGACGAGCATGGGCGAGCCATTGCTGCCTGCTGCTAACAGTGCGCCAACCAGTGTAATACCAGATACCGCATTGGTTCCGGACATCAACGGCGTGTGCAATGTGGGTGGGACCTTGGTGATAAGTTCAACACCGAGAAATAACGACAGCACAAATAGCGCCAGTAATAGAATCAGGATTTCCATGGTTTATGCCCCTTCTTTCTGTAATTGTGGCTGCAGCTCTGGCAGGTTGAGTAGCTTGCGCATATGCGGATGTGGAACCTCGCCCTCATGGGCAACAACGGTACCGGCAACAATCTCGTCGTTAAAATCAAGACTGAGGTTACCCTCATCGTCGAGAATCAACTCAAGTAATGTCTGCATGTTTTTACCCAGCATCTGGCTGGCGTGATAGGCCAATTCTGAGGGCACATTTTCTGGCCCCAAAATAGTCACATGATGAGCAACCACTGTTTTACCCTGTTCGGTGAGGTCACAGTTACCACCGCGTTCGGCGGCCAGATCGACAATCACAGATCCAGGCTTCATGGCTTTAACCATATCTTCAGTCACCAGAATCGGTGACTTGGCACCGGGGATTGCCGCTGTGGTAATAATAATATCTTGCTGGGCTACCACTTCGGTCATCAACTCTCGCTGACGACGCAGGAAGTCTTCGCCCTGCTCTTTCGCATAGCCACCAGCACCTTCAGACTCGCCCGTATCTAGGTCGAGTTCTACAGGCTTGGCACCGACTGAGAGGATTTGCTCGCGAGCCGCGGGGCGCACATCATAGGCTTCAACCACAGCACCGAGACGCTTGGCCGTTGCACAGGCCTGCAAGCCCGCCACACCAACACCCATAATAAGTACGCGCGCTGGTTTTAAGGTACCGGCGGCGGTCATAAGCATGGGGAAAATTCGTGGCACTGCAGAGGCACCCATCAGCACGGCTTTATAGCCTGCCAAGGTAGCCATAGAAGAGAGTACATCCATACTCTGGGCTCGGCTGATACGAGGTACCAGTTCCAGAGCAATGGCAGTGGCACCCTTGGCTGCAACTGCTTGCGCTGCCTGGGGCGATGCCAATGGATCCATCATGCCGATAATCAACTGGCCCTTACGAATAAGCGCTAGATCATCGTCACTGTTTTCATTATTTGAGCCGAAGCTCTGAACTTGCAAAATAATATCTGCACTGGCAAATATCTCTGCGCGATCTGCGGTGATGGTTGCGCCCGCAGCCGTGTATTCTGCATCTGGGTAGCCTGCTGCACTACCTGCATTTGCTTGAATAAGTACCTTTACGCTTTTGTCAGTCAGAGACTGGACATTAGCAGGGGACATGGCGACACGTTTCTCACCGGTTTTGATTTCCGAAGGAATCCCGATTATCACTCAATTCTCCTAATTCTTAGATATAAAAATAATTCATTAAAGTCAGGGCAAGATACTAACAAAATCTATCCCCGTTACCAGACGCCGTTACCGAATAACGACTATTTAAAGATCAGCATTTCGGTTGCGATCTCCAGCAACTGGATCTCAAAGCATTCTAGATCTTTTCATTAAAAGCACTATACATTAAATTAACAAACAGTTTAGATTGTTTTATAGGGTTTCAAAGGTTGGTTTCGTCAATTAGTGCTTCGCCAAGCTCTCTAAAACAACAGAGTATAGACCATGCGGAAAAAGCCATTGAAAGTTGAAAGCCGAGGTGCAATTGCAGGGCGACTAGCTTGGGCGGGTAACCGAGAAATCAGCCAGCTCGCTCATCACTGTTTTAAACTGACTGGTGGGCAGTCCCTGCAGCGCCTGTTTGGCGAGATCCGCTTCCATCTGTGCACGCTTTAGACTGTAGGCAATACCACCAGAAGTCTTCACTGCCTCGAGGACAGCCGAGAAATTTTCCGTACTCTTGTTTTCTATCGCGCTACAAATCAGTGCGCGCTGGTGAGCATCAACCTTGTCTCGGGCAAAAATTAGCGGCAAGGTCATTTTGCCCTCCGCTAGGTCAGCGCCAACATTTTTACCTATGCTCTGCGCATCACCCTGGTAGTCCAGCACGTCGTCAACAATTTGAAACGCCATCCCCAGATGCTTGCCGTAATCGGCCATCGCATTCTGATCTACACCAGCTAGGTTTGCGCCCGTCTGAGCGGCCGCCTCGAATAATTTCGCTGTTTTGCGGTAAATAACCTCAAAGTAAGTCTCTTCACTGATGTTCGCATTGCCAGCATTAGCCATCTGCTGAACTTCACCCTCTGAAATTACATTGGTGGCATCTGCAATAACGCCCATGATTGGCATATCTGCAATAGCCACTAGCATTTGGAATGCGCGTGAATAAAGGAAGTCGCCTACTAACACACTGGGGGCGTTGCCCCATTGAGCATTGGCTGTCTCACGACCGCGACGCAGGGCCGAAACATCAACAACATCGTCGTGCAGCAGCGTCGCCGTGTGAATAAATTCAATAACCGCAGCCATCTGAATATGCTGTGAACCCTTGTAGCCATTGGCCAGAGCGCTGAGTAGGACCACAACAGGACGCAGCCGTTTACCACCAGAATCCACTATATAATGGCCGATATTCTCCACAAGTCCGACATCGGACTGGAGTTGGCTTACAATCATTTTATTGACTGCAGAAAATTCTTTTTCAACGGCACGGTGAAAAGACAGCATCTATTCCAAGCTAAGCTCAATAATTGGTAGGGCCGAATGCTAGGGAGAGAGGGGCGATCTGTCAACCCAAAATGTCCTGCGTAGTCAACAACTACTCAGGTTCTCATAGTATGCACAACTATTCGACCTTGGTTAAATAGTTGATGGCAGTCCGATTACTGGGTACGATGCGAGCCTTAGTCTTAACCGCAAAGGAACCTATGACTTTTAAGCCCAAATCCTCATACAACCGAGAAGAAATTTTAGGCTGCAGTCGCGGCGAATTATTTGGCGAAGGTAATGCCAAACTCCCAGCCCCAAACATGTTGATGATTGATCGCATTGTTGAGATCAATAACGACGGCGGCAAGCATGGTCTAGGCCAAATTATTGCTGAGATCGATATCACTCCGGACCTATGGTTCTTTGATTGCCACTTTGAAGGCGATCCTGTGATGCCTGGCTGCCTTGGCCTCGACGCCCTGTGGCAGTTGGTTGGTTTCTTTCTCGTATGGAACGGTAACAAAGGCCGCGGTCGTGCCCTAGGTGCTGGCAACGTGAAATTCTTTGGTCAGATTCTACCCACAGCCAAAACCGTTACCTACAAAATTGACTTCACCCGCCTTATTCAACGTAAATTGATTATGGGCATTGCCGATGGCACGGTTGAAGTGGATGGACGCGAAATTTATTCTGCGAAGGATTTGAAAGTTGGTCTTTTTGAAAGCACAGACAACTTCTAAGTCTAAACTTATTACCTGCAGATAGCGTAAAGTAAGCCGCAGCATTTAGTATCCCATCCAATTGAAAAGGATTACCGATGAAACGTGCAGTAATTACCGGTCTTGGTGTTGTATCCTGCCTTGGCAATGACAAACAGTCTGTCGCCCATTCTCTGAGACATGGCATCTCAGGTATTCGCCACCGTGAAGACTTTGCCGAAATGGGCCTGCGCTGTAATGTTGGCGCTGTTCTCGATATAGACCCCAAAGACCATATCGATCGTAAAGTTCTCCGTTTCATGGGCCCTTCAGCCTCTTACGCCTATATAGCGACCGATCGTGCTATTGCCGATGCAGGTCTTACTCCAGAGATGGTATCTAATCCGCGCACAGGCCTAGTCATGGGCTCTGGTGGCGTGTCTGGTGAGATGTTCACTGAATCTATCGATGTTATGCGCGAGCGCGGCATCAAGCGTGCTGGCCCCTATCGGGTTACTCAAATTATGGCCAGCACTGTCTCTGCCTGTGTTGCCACCCCCTTTAAAATTAAGGGCGTTAACTATTCTATCGCCTCGGCCTGCGCCACCAGTGCACATTGCATTGGCCATGCGGTTGAGCTGATCCAACTGGGTAAGCAAGATGTTTTGCTGGCCGGTGGTTCTGAAGATATGCACTGGTCTATGGCCGGTATGTTTGACGCCATGGGTGCCCTGACCAGCAAATATAACGATACGCCAGAAATTGCCTCCAGAGCCTATGACGCTAACCGCGATGGTTTCGCCCCAGGCCTAGGCGCCGGGACAGTGGTTGTTGAAGAGCTCGAACATGCCCTTGCTCGCGGTGCCAACATTATCTGTGAAGTGACTGGCTATGGTGCGACATCTGATGGTGCCGACATGGTATCTCCCTCAGGTGAAGGCGCTGAGCGCTGCATGAAGATGGCCATGGCAACTGCCTCAGGCCCTATCGACTACATCAATACTCACGGCACCAGCACGCCGGTGGGTGATGTTGCTGAACTTGGCGCTATTCGCAATACCTTTGCCGATAACTGCCCAGACATTAGCTCAACTAAATCTCTATCGGGCCACAGCCTAGGTGCTGCGGGTGTTCACGAAGCGATTTACTGCATGCTGATGATGGAGAATAACTTCGTTGCGGCATCGGCCAATATCGACAATCTAGACGAGCATGCCCTGGGCCTGCCGATTCTATTGCAGACTAAAGAGAAGCAGTTGAATCGTATTATGTCTAACAGCTTTGGCTTTGGCGGCACTAACGCCACATTGGTGATGGAACGTTACACTGGCTGAAAATTGTCAGGCAATAAAAAAGGTGGCCAATGGCCACCTTTTTTATTGTTCTAAAATTTCTTACTTTAGAGCGCAGCTAATATAGCCTCTGCACTAGAACCTTCCAACGCAGCTGCATCAACATTGAGCAGGCTCACTACGCCATCATCAACGATCATGGCAAAACGCTTACTACGCGTACCCATACCAAAACCTGTGCCATCAAGTACTAGCCCCAGCGCCTCAGTAAAGGTCGCATTGCCATCGGCCAACATCATTAGATGTTCAGCATTGGCAGACTTGCCCCAGGCATCCATTACAAACACGTCATTCACTGACATGCAGGCAACCGTATCCACGCCCTTGGCTTTAATGTCGTCAACATGGACAACAAAGCCTGGCAGATGCGCCATAGAACAGGTCGGTGTGAAGGCACCAGGAACAGCAAACAGAACCACTTTTTTACCCGTAAAAATATCTGCAGTGCTGATGCCCGTAGGACCCTCTGCACCCATAACAGTTAACATTCCCTCAGGAATCTTATCGCCAACTTGAATTGTCATAACAACCTCATTATTTAATTATTGTTTTAGTGTTCGAAACCCGCTGATTTAAAACGGGATATCGTCATCAAAGCTATCCATACCCTGGGGTGCTTGCTGCGGGGCATTCTGGCCTTGTTGTGGTGCATTCTGCTGCGGTGAGCCCTGCTGCTGAGGAGCACTTTGCTGCTGAGGTGCACTCTGCTGGCTGTACTGCTGATTAGATGACTGCTGGTTGGACGATTGCTGATAATCACCACCGCCCTGAGCGCCGCCACGGCTATCGAGCATCTGCATTTCGCTGGCAACGATCTCTGTGGTGAAACGGTCTTGACCGTCCTGACCCTGCCACTTGCGCGTGCGCAATGAACCTTCAACATAAAGCTTCGAGCCCTTTTTAACATATTCGCCAGCAATCTCAGCCAGACGATTAAAAAAGACTACCTTGTGCCATTCGGTGCGCTCTTGCTGGTCACCGGTATTTTTATCTTTCCATGATTCAGATGTGGCGATACTGAGATTTGTCACAGCGCCGCCTGAAGGCATAAAGCGAGTTTCTGGATCCTGACCACAGTTACCCACGATAATAACTTTATTGACTCCGCGTGCCATTTTGTTCCCCTGTTCTCTGCTGATTTAATTACGATTTAAGTACGGTTTAATGCTCGGCATGTCCACAGTCTTTTTATCGACCTTGGCATAGGCAAGCGCCTCTCCTTTGACGACGAGTATATCTTCTACACCCGTAATATTTGAAATTATTTTCACAAAATCCCTGTGCTCCATCTCACCTACTTGGAGTACCAGTGTTTGTAATGGGCGTGGCGACTTTAAACTGAGGGATAAAAACCACCAGATGCTTAAAACCACTGCGACCAGCAAAAATACACCCTCGCCTCCATAATTTTGCAGACTCCAGCCACCCAAGGTGCCACCGACAAAGGCCCCCATAAACTGGCTGGTGGAATAAATACCCATAGCTGTACCACGACTGCCCGCCGGACAAGCTTTGCTCAGCCAGGACGGCAAGGTGGCCTCGAGCAAATTAAAGGCCGCAAAGAACAACAGCAGCATCGCCAAGGTTAGGGTTGCACCCTGCTGGCTAGAAAGTACAAACATGGCAACAGTCATGCAGCCAACAGCCGCGACAAACGCCAGCTTTTGCTTCTGATACTTTTCACCCAGAATCATGACCGGCAACATGACGACAAAACCGCCGCCCAGCAGCGCCAGATAAACCCACCAAAGATTGTCGCCACTAATGCCCAGCTGGTCTGAAAGCAATGTAGGAATCACCACAAAGGCGGCCATTAGAGCTAGGTGCAAGGCAAAAATACCCAGATTTAAACGCAGCAGTGTTGGCTGTTTTAACATCAGCCCAATTTGATTGAGGTCGGCTAAGGTTTCGCGATTTCTCTGCACCTGAACAACCCGAGGCACCAGCACTATAAATACTAGAATACCAATGCAGCCTAGCAGTGCCGTCACCCAAAACACCCCAGATAGGCCCATGGCTGAGGCGATTAAGGGCCCAGCAATCATGGCCAACATAAACGACAAACCAATACTGGCGCCGATAGAAGCCATGGCTTTGGTGCGGTTTTCTTCAGAGGTGAGGTCCGTCACCATGGCCATTAGGGTGCTAGCAATAGCCCCCATGCCCTGTAGTGCACGACCGAGAATAAGTCCCTGCATGCTGTCAGCCATTGCTGCCACCACACTGCCCACAACAAACATTATTAGGCCGCCAATAATTACCGGCGCCCGGCCAATTCTGTCTGAGAGCAGGCCCAGAGGTATTTGTAATATGGCCTGAGTAAGACCGTAGATACCCAGGGTTAATCCCAGTAAAAATGGCGTTGCGTCGGCGTAGTCGCCCTGATACAGCGCCAATACTGGCAGCACCATAAAGAGTCCAAGCATCCTGAAGCCATAGAGGCTAGCAAGAGAAAAGGTCGCGCGTTTCTCAATAGGAGAAAAACCAGAGGGTTCAGAGGGGTCAGTCAAGATAGCTTCAAATTCGAGTTAACGTCAGGTGCAGCATAGTAACAGCGCAGCAGATTGCCGACTACCGCAGCCATTATATTTTTTACGCTGTTTTGGCTGAATATTGCAGTCTGACCTAGGGCGGCTGACGTATTATTAATTAATATTTAAAATCACTTTGCCCATTGGGTAACCCGCGCCCTATAATCGGTCGTTTAACCAAAGTAGATAGAATTATCAATGGATACCATTCAGGTACGCGGCGCACGCACGCACAATCTCAAAAACATTGATCTCGACATTCCTCGCGACAAGCTGATTGTTATTACCGGCCTGTCTGGCTCGGGTAAATCATCTCTGGCATTTGACACCCTGTATGCCGAGGGACAAAGACGCTATGTAGAGTCGCTGTCGACTTATGCGCGCCAATTTCTATCGATGATGGAAAAGCCCGACGTGGATCATGTCGAGGGTCTCTCCCCTGCCATCTCCATTGAGCAGAAGTCTACATCCCACAACCCGCGCTCTACGGTTGGCACCATTACCGAAATTTATGATTATCTGCGCCTTCTGTTTGCTCGCGCCGGTGAGCCGCGCTGTCCAGAACACGGTCAAGCCCTGAATGCCCAGACCGTCAGCCAGATGGTCGACCAGGTAATGGCCCTACCGGAAGGCACCAAGCTGATGCTTCTGGCCCCTGTGGTCAAAGATCGCAAAGGCGAGCATCTGCACCTGTTTGAAAGCATGCGCCGCCAAGGTTTTATCCGCGCCAGAATCGA
>Ga0115007_10000934_pt1 | contig 18966 bp, 18 predicted proteins | sample ArcOceMetagenome_2_FD_87166 | JGI IMG/M metagenome (GOLD analysis project Ga0115007, IMG submission 87166) | Marine eukaryotic phytoplankton communities from Arctic Ocean - Arctic Ocean ARC135M Metagenome | ecosystem: Environmental > Aquatic > Marine > Oceanic | place: Arctic Ocean | collected...
CACATACAGCGAAATGCAAATGCCAAGATTGCCATTTTTAACTTATCCCTTCAACTAAGATATAACTTTATACGAAATAAATAATGAGTGATTCTTTTCAAAAAATACTAATTTTAGCACCACATACCGATGATGGCGAGTTTGGTTGTGGAGCGAGTATAAACAAGTGGGTAGAGGAAGGAAAAGAGGTATACTATGCCACATTTTCAGCTTGCAAACAGTCTGTTTTACCTCAGTTTCCAGAAGACATATTAATAACTGAAGTAAAAGCAGCTACGGCCTCATTGGGCATAGCACCTGATCATCTTATATTACACGACTATGAGGTACGTACATTTACCTATCACAGGCAGGAGATACTCGACGATCTTATAAAACTTCGCGAAACACTACAACCTGATTTAGTGCTCATGCCATCACTCAACGATATTCACCAAGACCATAAAACCATAGCAGAAGAAGGATTAAGAGCTTTTAAATTTGGCAGTATCTTGTGCTACGAAATGCCATGGAACAATCTGGTGTTCAATACCACGTGCTTCATCACTTTGGAACAAAGGCACATAGATAAAAAGATAGAAGCCTTAAAACTTTATAAATCTCAAGCACATAGACCCTATAGTAATCCAGAATTTATAAAAGGATTAGCCCTGAATAGAGGCATTCAGATCAACGCCAATCTAGCTGAGGTATTCGAGGTAGTGAGATGGAAGCTGTAAAAAATATTCTAGTAACAGGGGGTGGAGCTCCTGGGGCCCCTGGTATTCTAAAAGCTATATTAGAGTCTAACAAGGACATAACACTTTTCACTTGCGACATAAAAGAGCAAACTGCAGGGAAGCTTTTAGCTCATCAATATTTCACTATTCCTGCAGGAGATAGCCCTAATTACATTAGCTCTTTTCTAAAAAAGTGTATAGAATACCAAATAGACATCGTACTACCCATAACTACTCGCGAGCTCATTCCTTTGGCACAAAACAAAGCACTTTTTGCAAAAAATAATATTAGAATAATAGTAAGTAACGAACAGAGTTTAGCTATAGCAAATAACAAGGGAAAACTGTATAATCACCTAAAAAACAATCAAATATCTACTCCCAAATTCAGTATAGCAACTACTTATCAAGAATACAAAAACGCTGTAAATCCTTATTTAGCTAGTAACGCAACATTTATTATAAAGCCCTGTGTTGCTAATGGTAGTAGAGGATTTAGAATAGTGACCGACGATGTAGAAGAAAGCGACTTGCTGTTTAACTACAAACCGAATAGCACATACATAAAGCCTGAAAAGTTAAACAATATTTTACAATCCGACCCTTTCCCTCCTCTCCTAGTTTCGGAGTATATGCCCGGTGCAGAGTATACTATTGATTGTCTAATTGTAGAAGGAGTAATAAAATTTATAATACCCCGTCTTCGAAAAACAATGAATAATGGCATCAGCGTAGCTGGGACAATAGAGCAGAATGTAGAAATAATAAAATATTGCGAAGCAATATTAAATTCTTTAGACCTTGAGGGGCCTATTGGCATACAAGTAAAATACGATGCAGCGGGCAAACCTTTACTTTTGGAAATAAATCCGAGGACACAAGGAACTACAGTGGCACTGTGCGGAGCTGGCCTCAATATGGCTGCAATAGCAGTGCAACCAAACTTGGTGAGTGACATAAAAAACATCAACGATTACCCTATACGATGGGGAACCAAATTTATTAGGCATTATACAGAGCTGTATTACTAAATCCTTAAGGCTTTTTTAGATATATTTGAACTGTGTATAATACACTTATGAATTAGTTGGACTATTTATCTAATTCATAAAAACTCAAAAAATCAAAAGCAAAGAGAATATATAGATATGGGATGCGGAAGTTGCGGAACTAATAATGGAAGTCATAGCCCCGGATGTGGGAATAACGGCAGTTGCAGTACAGGCAGTTGCAATAAATTAAATGTATATAATTGGCTTACCGACATGGTATTGCCAGAGGATTATAAGCCATTTAATATAGTAGAGGTACGTTTCAAGGGGAGTAAGAAACTATTCTACAAAAACGTAAAAGGCTTAGAACTATTTACTGGCGATTACGTAATAGTAGACTCAGATATAGGCTATGATGTAGGTCAAATATCACTAGCAGGAGAATTGGTAAAGCTTCACTTAAAAAAATACGGAGTAGAAGAAGACAATGCAGAAATGCGTAATATTCAAAGCATAGCTAATGAGTCCGAAATAAAGAAGTACCAAGAGTATAAAGACAAAGAGCAAAAAACCTTAGAAGAAGCTAGAACTATAGCACTTCAACTTCGTCTCAAAATGAAGATAAGTGACATCGAGTTTCAGGGGGATGGCAAAAAAGTAACTTTTTACTATACATCAGAAGGTCGTGTAGACTTTAGAGAACTCATACGCCGATATGCATCCTCTTTTAAAAGCAGAATACAGATGCTGCAAGTCAGTTATAGAGAAGAGGCATCTAGACTAGGTGGCATAGGAAGCTGCGGTAGAGAACTGTGCTGCAGTACGTGGCTTACAGACTACAAAGTAGTAAGTATGTCTGCTCCTAAAATACAGAATCTCTCTATTAATATGCTCAAGCTAAGTGGACAATGCGGAAGATTGAAGTGTTGCTTAAACTACGAACTAGAAGTATATACAGAGAAATTAAATGAATTCCCATCTGATAATATAAAACTAAAGACAGAATCTGGATTAGCTTCTCTTCGAAAAATTGACATTCTAAAAGGGACTGCTTGGTACTGCTATGAAAATAGTTTTGACTGGATACCTGTGGATGTAGATAGAGTAAACGAGATAATAGCGGAAAACAAGAAAGGTAAAACCCCTATGACCCTTAGTGATACAGCTAAAGGTGCTGAGATAGCTTTCAAGACTCTAGAGTTTAAGGATGATCTACTAGGCGATACAGACCTTACTCGTATGGATGATAAGAACAAAGGAAATCGTTCTAAATCTAAAGGCGGAAACAGAAATAAAAGTGGAAACAGAAACCCAAACAATCGCAAAACAAACAAGCCAGGAGATAAGGATCAGAAAGACCAACCAAGAGGTCAAAAGCCGAGTGGTGACAGAAAAGACGATAACCCAAGAGGAGAACGTAGAAGACCTAACCCGAATAAGAAGCCAAATCCTAATAGAGCAAACAGAGGCAAAAACGGCCCTAAACCAGATGATTCTGCTCCAAAACCAGATAACTAAGAGTCAGGGTATAAATGCAAGAACGCCATTCAGACAGTAAACGGTATTTTAACGAGCAAGCACTTACTACCCAGAAGTATGTGATTCCATATCTCTCTTCTCTTAGGAAGATTGATAAAAACTGTACTGTATTAGAAATAGGATGTGGTCAAGCGGGAAACTTGAAACCATTTTTAGATCTAGGATGCAGATGTGTTGGTATAGATATTTCTAAAGGACGTATAGAGAACGGAAAAATATTCTTTGCTGGACATCCAAACGAGGCCAACCTTGAGCTAATAGCGGAAGATATATACGATACAGTGTCACCCGAGAGGTTTGACGTTATAATCACTAGAGATGTAATAGAGCACATCCCTAATCAAGAGCTTTTTATGGGCAGATGCAGAGATTTTATGAAGCCAGATGGCTTATATTTTATTGGCTTCCCCCCTTGGTATAATCCATTTGGCGGACACCAACAACTGCTAAATAACAAGTTGTTTTCTAAGCTACCTTATTATCACATCATACCAAGATTAGCATATAAGAGCTTACTTAAGGTGCTAGGTGAAACCGACGATAAGATAGAAGCAATGTTAGAAATATATGACACGGGCATCTCGATAGACCGACTCAATCGTGTATTAAAGAAAAACAACTACCGTAAGCTAAAACAGACGGACTGGTTAGTTAATCCTAATTACGAAACTAAGTTTGGGATAAAGCCACGAAAACAAATAGGCCTAATAAGTGCTATCCCATTTCTTAGGAATTTCTTAATCACAGCAAGTTATATGGTTGTGCAACCTATAAACGAGAATTAGCCCTCCAGGTTCACTCTATTTCGAATAGACCTAGCCAAGGTCATTTCGTCTGCATATTCTAGCTCTCCGCCTACGGCAATACCTTTAGATAAGGTAGATACTTTGATACCTTGTTCTCTGAGTTTTTTGGCAATGTAGTATTCTGTGGTATCTCCTTCTAGAGTAGAACTCAAAGCTATTATGGCTTCTTTGATCTCTCCTTTGCTCACTCGTATAAAGAGTTCAGGTATTTTTACATCGCTAGGTCCTACACCATCTACAGGAGATATAAGGCCTCCTAATACATGAAAATGTCCATTGTACTGACCCGTATTTTCTATAGCTATGACATCCTGAAAATCTTTCACTATACATACTAAACTCTCGTCCTTGCTAGGAGACTTGCACACATTACAGAGTACATCATCACTAAGATTATAGCATTGACTACAAAACTGTATCTCTGTTCTTAGATTAATTAAGGCTTGACTCAAGTCTATTGTATCTCCTTCAGACCTTTTGAGTAAATGCAGAGCCATACGCAAAGCACTTTTTTTACCTATCCCAGGAAATTTAGAAAGCTGCTCTACTGCTTTATTTATAAGGTTAGAAGAAGTACTCATATACTAGGTACAAAAGTAAATACTGACACTAAGAATACAACATAAATCAAAATGTTGTGTTTAACTTGCAGTAGAATTAATAGAGAATCGTTTGATAGAAGAACTAGCAACACAAATAGCCATAGAAGCAACACCAAAGTATGAAAAAAAACAACGTATGCAGGGAGCACAATATGTCTATAGCTACCATATTACTATCATAAACCAATCCGCCTACACAGTAAAACTACAGCGTAGATACTGGCTCATAGCAGATGGACTAGATGACGAGCGAGAAGTAGAAGGTGCCGGGGTTATAGGGCAAATGCCAATTCTAAAACCCGGAGAAAAATTTGAGTATGAATCGTGGTGTCCGCTAATCTGTGAATATGGATCTATGAAAGGATTTTTTACCTTTGAAGAACTGACTACACGCTCTATTTTTCTAGTAAATGTACCACAGATGGTACTAGTTCCAGACTTTGTATTAAACTAAGGTATAGATTAATCCTACTATCCCTACAAACCAACAGTAGTAAGCAAAATAAGACAGCTTACTTTTCTTTACTATAGCTATCATCCATTGGCAGGCCACTACACCCGCAAGCAGTGCAGCTACAAAACCAGCTACAAACGGCATTACCAAATCTTCTGACAATTGCAATTTTCCATCTAATATATCTTTAGCCATTTTACCCAAAATAAGGGGAACTACCATTAGAAAGGAAAAACGTGCAGCCTGAGCTCTATCCACTTTCAATAAAATACTAGTAGAAATAGTAGCTCCAGACCTTGATATACCTGGGAGTATTGCAATAGCTTGTGCTATGCCTATAATGAGAGCTTTGCCCCAAGTTAGTTTTTCTGTGCTTTCTATTTTTGCTCTTTCCGCAAACAGCAATTGCGCTCCGGTAAGCAACAGCATAGAACATACCAACACCAATTGACCCTCAAAAAGTTGATCTAATAAGTCGTCAAAAAATACACCTACTATGGCTGCGGGTATCATGGAGATAATTACAAATAACGAAAATCGCTTTTGTTCCTTATCCTCTTTACTGACCAATCCTTGAAGAATAGTTAAAATATCTTTTCTAAAAACCACGATAGTGGCGAGTGCAGTCGCTGCGTGCAAAACCACACTCAGCAACTCCTCTTGTTCCTTTAAACTCTCTGTACCTAGTAGTGCCTGCCCTATCTCTATGTGGCCACTACTACTCACAGGCAAGAACTCTGTAAGCCCCTGGATAACCCCAAGGACTATAGACTCCCATATACTCATTACTCGCTTTTAGGCTTTCGTAATATGGCAAATATTTCGATAACGAATCCCGCCATTACTACTATAGGAGCTAGTGTAATTCTTCTGAAATCATAGATATCGCCCTCCTTGCCATACATGAGCACAAAGCCAAGTATGATAACTGCAAGTCCGATAAGCATTAGCTGATAGTTTTGCTTACCAAAAACGAATTGACCTTGTGGCACCTGAGTACCTGCTTTATTTTTCTTATCCTTTGACATTTATATTAATTGTATAGATTATCTGAGTGCGTATTTAAATATTTTTTGGTCGCCAAATGAGTAGCAATATAAATTACTGCTGCCACACCTACTAACAGCAAAAATAACATCAAAATGTATTGATACCAGTTTTGTGCAAAATGAAGCCCAATAGCTCTTAGATTTAAGTCCATAGAAACACTGATCAAGTTGAATATTAACCATATAGTGCCTGCTACTAGTATAGTCCCTATACAGAAACTATAAATAGTCCATTGAAGAGATATTTTTTTATATGGTTTTAAAATAAATTTCTGAGTGGCCCCTATCAGTTGCTGATTCTTTATTATAAATCTATCTGAATAGATAAGAATCTTAATAGTATTAGACATAAGTACTATAGCCACTATGATGAGCATAATACTTAGTGCAGGTAGCCAGAAACTAATTATTCTACGATTTCTATCTATCTGCTGAAAAACATTTTGCGGATAACTAACTTCTAAGACACCAAAACTAGCTCCTAACTCACGCTCCAAACGCGCAAGACTAGCTTCATCTGTAAACTCACTTTTTAGCAAAATCTCTAAACTAGCAGGCAAGGGATTATCTCCCAAAATATCTATAAAGTCTTCTCCTATCTCGTTCTTAAACAGAAAAATAGCCTCTTCACAACTCACAAAAGTACCACTAGAGGTGAATGGCAGCAAGACTATACTATCACTTAATTGCTTAGCTTCCAATTCGGATAAATCCGTATTAAAAAAAACCGTGAGCTCTACATTATCTCTTATATGGTCATTTAGTTTACTTGCATTAATTAGCAAAACTCCTAATAGCCCTAAGAGAAAAATAACCACAGATAGTGTAACTACTATAGTGACTCCTTTGGGTTTAGATTGACTCATTACTGGTCAAAAGTAGGACATAACCGACTCTCAAAAATCAAGAAGATTTCCACGAATAAATATCCGTTCTACTAACTTTGCCACTTATCAAAAATCAATGAGTACCTACGATTTTCAAGCTATAGAAACAAAATGGCAGGCAGAGTGGTCTGCAAAGCAGATTTATAAAACTACCATAGACCACAGTAGACCAAAGTTTTATGCTTTGGATATGTTCCCATACCCTAGTGGTGCTGGGCTGCATGTGGGTCATCCGCTTGGCTATATAGCTAGTGACATCGTATCTCGGTATAAGCGACTCAATGGATTTAATGTCCTTCACCCTATGGGATTTGATGCTTTTGGACTACCCGCAGAGCAATATGCTATACAGACTGGACAGCATCCTGCGGTGACTACAGAAAAAAATCTAACACGCTACAAGGAGCAGCTAAACCGCATAGGATTCTGCTATGACTGGGATCGCGAACTACGCACCACAGACCCTAGCTATTACAAATGGACGCAGTGGATATTTATCCAACTATTTGAATCTTGGTATAATGCCAAAACAGATAAATCTGAAAGTATAGATGCACTTATCACCATTTTCGAAAATGAAGGAAATGTAAACATAACGCATAACGGAGACGAGGCAGGAAACTTCATAGCAGAAGACTGGGAGAATAAAAACAAACAGGAGAAAGAAGCTGTGCTGCAGTGCTACAGACTTGCTTTCCAAAAAGAAACTACTGTAAACTGGTGCGAAGAACTAGGCACTGTACTAGCCAATGATGAGGTAAAAAATGGACTAAGTGAAAGAGGTGGCCACGAGGTAACTCAGAAAATAATGAAGCAATGGTACCTACGTATCACCGCTTATGCAGACAGACTGCTAGAAGGGCTAAACCGCATAGACTGGAGCGATAGTATAAAAGAAACCCAACGCAACTGGATAGGACGAAGTGAAGGAGCACAGATTGACTTTAGAATAGAGAAATTAGACAGGAGACAGGGCGAAGCCATCTCAAATATAACATCTCAAATCTCAAATCTCAAAATAGAAGTATTCACCACTCGACCAGATACCATTTTCGGTGCTACCTTTATGGTGCTGGCACCAGACCACGAGCTGGTAGGCCCAATCTCTACTGCTGAGCAGAAAGCTGAGATAGAAAAGTATGCTACCATAGCAAACAATAAGTCTGAACTAGAGCGTAAAAAAGATAAATCTGTAAGTGGTGTATTCACAGGAGCGTATGCTCTGCATCCATTTACCCAGAAAAAACTACCGATATACATATCTGAATATGTACTCAGCGGATACGGTACGGGGGCTATCATGGCTGTACCTGCACACGACGAGCGAGATCACGCTTTTGCAACTAAATTTGGGATAGATATCATTCAAGTAATTGGTTCTAAAGAAGAAATCAATATACAAGTAGAAAGCTATGATGCTAAGTATGGTAAGCTGATGAATAGCGAAAACTTTGACAGACTATCTGTGAAAGAAGGAGCTGCGGCTATCATACAACTAGCAGAAGAACGCGGTTTTGGGACACGAAAAGTAAACTTCAAACTGCGTGATGCAGGATATAGCCGCCAGAGATATTGGGGCGAGCCATTCCCTATCATACACCAAAATGGAGTACCTACGGTAATCAGCGAATTACCCGTAAAGCTGCCACCGGTAGATAGCTACGAAGCCAAAGGAACAGGAGAAAGCCCACTTGCTAATAACAAGGAATGGGTAAATACCCCAACTGGCCGAAGAGAAACCGATACCATGCCCGGATATGCAGGCAGTAGCTGGTACTTCCTTCGCTATATGGATCCTAATAATGACCAAGAGTTTGCAGGGAAAGAAAGCCTGGAATACTGGAATCAAGTGGATATATATATAGGCGGCACAGAGCACGCTACGGGCCACTTACTGTACAGTAGATTCTGGACTAAGTTCTTATGCGACAGAGGTCATATCCAGTTTGACGAACCATTTAAGAAATTGGTAAATCAAGGAATGATTCAGGGGGAGAGCATGTTACTTGAATCTGAGGGTAGAGAACTGCACGTCCCAGTAAATATTGCCAGTAAGGAAGCTACTTTGGACTCTGCTCAATTTGCTCAGCTGCAGAAACTAGATAATAGATTTGAAACCATTGACTTTTCTTCCATTGCTACCGATGGAGAAATAAAACTTAGAACTCAAGTTGAAAAAATGTCTAAGTCCAAGTTTAATGTTGTCAATCCAGATGACATTTCAGATCAATACGGAGCAGACACGCTACGTCTTTACGAAATGTTCCTAGGACCTTTAGAAGACAGTAAACCTTGGAGTACTAAGGGCATTGACGGCACCTATCGTTTCTTAAAGAAACTTTGGGCTCTCTTCTTTGACCAAGATGGGAATCAGCTTTGGACAGATAGCGAAGCAAGCAAAGACTCGATGAAGACCTTGCACGCCACTATAAAGAAGATCACAGAGGACATAGATAATATGTCACTCAATACTTCGGTAGCTCAGTTTATGATTTGTGTGAATGAACTAGGTAGTCAGAAATGTGCCAGCAAGTCTGTATTAGAGCAAGTATTAATATTACTAAATCCTTTTGCACCGCACATCACAGAGGAGCTTTGGAATGCTATAGGAAACGGAGGTTTCATAGCAGATGCTACTTGGCCAGCCTTTGATGAGAAGCACCTCATAGAAAGCAGTAAGGTCTACCCTATCTCTATCAATGGCAAAACGAGAACCAATCTTGAGTTTCCGCTGGATATGAGCAAAGAGGAAATAGAGAAAAATGTACTGGCTGATGAGATAGTCCAAAAATGGCTAGATGGCAAACCACCTAAAAAGGTGATCGTAGTGCCGGGTAGGATAGTGAATGTGGTTCTTTGAGTGAAGAGTGAAACTAAAATTACAACTGGGGCCTTTATTAGTGTAATGGTATTACTATAAAAATCAAGAGTTTTTATTTGAGATAGTTATCTCAACCAAATGATAGCTTAGGGGTATTGCAACGCTTCAGGAGATAATTTTAGTACTATTCAATTCCCCATTTATACTTATCGAATATAAAAAATTTGAATTCCCGTATATAAATTTGAGCGTGGATACCTGCCTGGTCAGTTTGAAGTAAAAGCAGATTGTGATATAGTAATTTATATAGTAACCCGACTGGAAGTGCATAAAATCAAAGAGGCAATAACAGCTGTGGATCCTGAGGTTTTCTTCTATGTGCAACGAATAAAAGAAGTGGGTGGAGGAATAGTGAAAAGAAAAAAAAGGTCATTAATCATACTATATCAAACGCAAACAATACATTTAGTGACCATTATCTCCTGTAAGTCAATTCCCTTTCTTATCTTCGAACCAACAAAAAAAGTAATCTTATGACCACCTGGATAGACGTACCTACCAACTCAGATTTTAGCATATATAACCTACCCTATGGCATGTTTATGCGTGATAATAAACCTACACCTGGAGTGGCTATAGGAAACAGTATTATAGATCTTAATGCCTGTGCTAAAGTAGGTTTGTTCCCAGATATAGGTTTTGATACATCAGTATTTGAAGCCAATGTGCTCAATAATTTTATAGAATGCGGCAAAGATGCGTGGAGTGCTCTTAGATCCTATCTTACTACTCAGCTCACCACCGAAGGTCAATTATATGAGTTCAGAGAGAAAGTATTAGTACCTCGCATAGGCACTCAAATGAGCTTGCCCGTGAAAGTAGGAGATTATACAGATTTTTATAGTAGTATAGAGCACGCTACTAATCTTGGAAAGCTTTTTCGTCCAGATAGCGAGCCTTTATTGCCTAACTGGAAACATATACCCGTAGGATATCACGGCAGAGCTAGTAGTATCGTTATAAGTGGTACATCTATACATAGACCAAGTGGACAGAGCAAAGCTCCTACTGCAGATTTACCTAGTTTTGGTAAAAGTAAACGACTGGATATAGAGCTAGAGATGGCCTTTATTATAGGTAAGCAGACAAATCTGGGTGAACCCATAAACATAAAAAATGCTGAAGAACACATTTTTGGCAAGGTGATATTCAATGACTGGAGTGCTAGAGATATACAAGGGTGGGAATACGTACCTTTAGGCCCATTCTTGGGTAAAAGCTTTGCATCTACTATGTCACCATGGATAGTTACTATGGCTGCATTAGAGCCTTTCAGATGTGAGAGCATAAAGCAAGAACCAGCAGTTTTACCGTATTTACAATGTGAAGGCCAAAAGAATTTTGATATCAACTTAAAAGTAGGTATCACACCAGAAGGAGAAGAAGAGACTATCATAAGCGAGAGTAATTTCAAGTATATGTACTGGAATATGGCTCAGCAGCTTACTCATCATACCGTAAATGGATGCAATGTAAATGTAGGTGACACGATGGCTAGTGGAACTATCTCTGGCAGAGATCAGCATAGCTATGGCAGCATGATAGAGATAAGCCAAGGCGGAAAACAGCCTATGGAATTAAAAAATGGAAAAACACGTACCTTCTTAGAAGATGGAGATACCGTAACTATCCAAGCCTATTGTGAAAAAGACGGGAAACGCGTTGGTTTCGGGGAGTGTATTGGTAAAATACTATCGTAGACTATTCTTCCTCTTCTATAGTCTCTTCTTCATCGTGAAAATCGATGTCAATCTTATCTATATTAGCACTGTCTGGCGGATTTTACAGTGAGTCTAAAAATATAATTTTAGAGGGAACATAGTAGCATAGTAAATCTACAGAGTAGTCCTCTGGCTTTTTAAATTTACCTCAGGTAATACCAGATTTAGAATCACTCAAGGCCAGTTGTAAATAGCAAGCTGATGTACTTTGATTACAGAATCCTTTACAGGTTGAGGCAACCTATGGCAATAGCTAGCTAAAAAAATCTTGATTTATTGTATCATAATTCTACTGGGAATAACAGGTGAATATACCCGAAAGACTAATGATAAATCCTATAAAATAACAAACTACAACTAGCTTATTACTTGCATTTTATCAATCCTCTGACATACGCTTTCTACGTGGGCGTAACGTTCTTTCTTTCTTTTCTGGCTCCTCTCCTGGTTTAGGACGAGCCTCTTGTACACTTAGTGAACGGTCATTTATCTTCTTATTGTTTAGACTTAGAATTGCCTTCTGACCTTCGTAGTTACTACTCATGAGCACAAAACCATATCCTTTTGGTTTCTGATCATCCATATCTTTTAAAATTGTTACAGACTTTACTTCACCATATTGCTCAAATAAAGCTTGTAGTTCCTCCTCGGTTATCTTGTAGTCAATGTTAGAAACGAATAAATTCATCTGCAGATACTAAATAGTAATTTTTGGTTTTATATTGAAAGAGGCATATAGCTCCATCGTTGGACAAAAGTATTATTTCTCAAATAAACTCACATACCACCTCCTTGTTTATTTTTGCCCTTACGTCCAATGAAAAAGATTTCAAACTACATAAACGGCAAACTTGTTGCTCCAAAAGAGGGTCAATACATAGATAATTACAATCCCGCCACAGGTAAAGTATACTCTCTGATCCCGGATTCCACAAAATCTGATGTAGATGATGCGATACAAGCAGCCAAAGAAGCCTTTAATTCTTGGGCTAGTCTTAGGAATACAGAAAGAGCAGATTGGTTAGAAAAAATAAGCCAAGGGATAGAAAACCGAATGGAGGAACTTGCCTTAGCAGAAAGTACTGATAACGGTAAACCATTATGGCTCGCCAGGTCCGTAGATATTCCAAGGGCGAAGGATAATTTTAAGTTTTATAGTACAGCTATAAGACATTACTCATCAGAAAGTCATCAAACAGCAGAAGGTGTAATCAACTATACATTAAGAAAACCGGTAGGTGTAGCCGCATGTATCTCGCCTTGGAACTTACCTCTTTATCTTTTCACTTGGAAAATAGCTCCGGCACTCGCTGCAGGGAATACAGTCGTAGCCAAACCAAGTGAGATTACACCAATGACAGCTTACTTACTTACTGAAATTTGCGTAGAGATAGGATTACCTGCAGGCGTGCTTAATATAGTACATGGCTTAGGCCATTCTGCTGGCAACGCATTAATCTCAAGTGACGATATAGATCTAGTGTCATTTACCGGAGGTACGGCCACAGGAGCTCATATCGCAAAAATAGTGGCCCCTAAGTTTAAAAAGATGAGTCTAGAGCTAGGTGGCAAAAATCCTAATATCATTTTTAACGATTGCGATTTTGATAAAATGCTAAAAACTACGCTAAATAGCTCCTTCGCTAATCAGGGTCAGATATGCTTATGTGGCTCTAGAATATTGATACAACGAGGCATTTATCAAAAATTCAAAGAGGCTTTTGTAGAAGAAGTTAAAAAAATGAAAGTGGGGAACCCACTAAACGAGGATAGCAAATTGGGTGCCATCGTAAGTAAACCACATTACGAAAAAATTTTAAGTTACATAGAGATAGCCAAAGAAGAGGGCGGCAAAATATTAGCAGGGGGACACGCGGTACATTTAGATGGTGAGCAGTCAGAAGGTTGGTATATAGCACCTACTATCATTGAAGGACTAGACCAGCAATGCCGTACAAACCAAGAAGAAATATTTGGGCCTGTGGTTACCATTCAACCTTTTGATACAGAAGAAGAAGCTATAGCATTGGCTAACAGCACTGAATATGGACTTGCAGCCACTATATGGACTAGCGACTTAAGTAGAGCACATCGATTAGGAAATGAAGTCGAAAGCGGTATTATTTGGATCAACTGCTGGTTACTAAGGGATCTTAGAACTCCATTTGGCGGAGTAAAAAACAGTGGAGTCGGACGAGAAGGTGGTTGGGAAGCACTCAACTTCTTTACCGAACCTAAAAACGTTTGTATTAAATACTAAAAAAACAAGTTCTTTTATTCTTCTCGATACCACAGCGGAACAGTTAAATTTAGTTTCACTATTCCGCTTTTTTGATTGATCTAAAAAAAGGATAGTCGATTGCTCAACTATCCTTTTTTACATTTTTTGTATCAATAACTATAGCATACTAATATTTCTCCAAAGCCTCAATACGCTTTAGCAATAGTTGATAGTCACTCTTTTGAAGATACCTAAAGACCTCTCGCATTTCCAGTCTAAAGGTTAGAAAAGAGGAGTAGCAACTATAAAAAAAGTCACGAAATATGAATTTTATACGAACGGCCAATTTAAATTGACCAACGCAGGTTTTGTTCTTACGACGGTGTCCTAAAAAATATAATAAGTGGAAAACAACTACATCTTATACGTATTAGTTTGTAGCCTACATATATCTTTGCTCACAAATGGAATTGTCGTACAACACACAATTGGAAAAAATAGCCCTTACAGAATATGGTAGAGGTGTACAAGAAATGGTAGAGCACCTAAAACTTGAAAAAGATAGAGATAAGAGAAATATTCTAGCTCATACTGTTTTTAAAGTGATGGTAAATCTTAATCCAGAAATAAAAAACCAGACTAATTACGAGCAAACCGTGTGGGATCACATGCACGAGATAGCTAATTTTGAGCTAGATATAGATAATGAGTACCCAGCACCTGAGCCCACAGCTAAAGCAGAAAAGCCAGAACACTTAGGCTATAAAGATGTACTGAGCAAGTATAGATACTACGGTAGAAATCTGATAGACATGATAGATGGGGCTAAAGACATGGAAGATGGTGAGCTTAAATCTATGTACATCAACTATATAGCTTCTTTTATGGTCAACTCAAGTAAAAACTGGAACGAGGAAGATCTAACTCCTACACAAGTAGTACAACACTTGGCAGACTTGTCAGAAGGTAAACTGCAGATAGCTGCTGACTCTTTGGATATACACATAGAGACTATCAGAAAACCAAATAACAACAGAAATAACAATAACAATAGAAACAAGGGGAAAAAGAAAAAACCTTTTAATCCTAAATACAAGAAAAGATAAATGGGAACTTTTACAATAGAAGGAGGGCATAAGCTAAAGGGAACATTAACTCCACAAGGAGCTAAGAATGAAGCACTACAGATTCTCGCTGCAGTGTTGCTTACAGAAGAGGAAGTCGAATTACACAACATCCCTGAGATACGAGACATACTACGTATGATTGAGTTACTCAAGGGCCTAGGAGTAAAAGTAGACCATAAAGCCAAAGGAAATTGGACTTTCAAGGCTGATGAGATAGATTTAGATTATTTTCATACGGAAGAATTTAGAACCAAAGGTGCTGCTATACGTGGTTCCATTATGATTATTGGTCCATTGCTAGCCCGTTTCGGTATAGGCTATATACCTAGCCCGGGGGGAGACAAGATAGGAAGAAGAAGACTCGACACTCACTTCATAGGTTTCGAAAGTTTGGGTGCTGAGTTTATCTATAATAAAGAAACAGGTTTCTACAAAGTAGAAGGTAAAAACCTAAAAGGCAGCTATATGCTGCTAGAAGAAGCATCTGTAACAGGTACAGCTAATATACTAATGGCTGCTGTGATGGCAAAAGGAACTACTACCATATACAATGCGGCCTGCGAACCTTACCTACAGCAGCTGTGCAAGATGATTAACTCTATGGGTGGGAAAATCTCTGGAGTAGGAAGCAACATGCTAACTATAGAAGGAGTAAGCGAACTTGGTGGATGTACGCACACTATCTTACCTGATATGATAGAGATAGGCTCATTTATAAGTCTTGCAGCTCTTACTCAGTCTGAGATTACTATAGAAAATTGCCGAGTAGATCAACTAGGTATCATACCTAAGGTATTTAAAAAATTAGGCGTTCAGTTTATGATAAAAGATGATGATATCATCATCCCAGAAAACAGACACTACGAAATAGACAACTTTATAGATGGGAGTATGATGACCATAGCAGATGCTACATGGCCTGGTCTTTCACCCGATTTATTGAGTGTTATCTTAGTAATGTGTACACAAGCAAAAGGAAATGTATTAATACATCAAAAGATGTTTGAGAGTAGACTATTCTTCGTAGATAGTCTAATAGATATGGGTGCTCAGATAATACTATGTGATCCACACAGAGCAACTGTGATGGGATTAGACCGTAGAGTACCGCTAAAGGCTACTACTATGTCTTCCCCAGATATACGTGCGGGCGTATCTCTACTTATAGCCGCTATGAGTGCAGAAGGCACTAGTACTATACATAACATAGAGCAAATAGACAGAGGCTATCAAGATATAGAAACACGTCTGAATGCAATAGGAGCCAGAATTACTCGTTCTTAAGATATGACCAATATAAGAATTAGCGTATTTGCCTTAGTTCTTATACTCTGTACGGCATTCAAGTCTCACGTAACTGAAATAAAACCTGCAGTAGGAGATATAGCCCCAGAAATAATACTGCGAAATCCAGATGGTAAATTAATAAAGCTGTCAGACCTTAGAGGAAAAGTTGTATTAATAGATTTTTGGGCAGGATGGTGCAGAACATGCCGAATAGAAAACAACACGATAAGACAAGCATACGATAGCTATAAGGACAAGTCTTTTGATATAGGCGAAGGATTTACAGTCTATAGTGTGAGTCTAGACACTGATCCAGAATCTTGGCAAAAAGCAATAGTAAATGATAGGCTAAGCTGGCCCAACCACGGGTGTGAATTTAAAAAATGGGAAAGTGATATTGTAAAAACGTATAATTTCACATATCTACCTCATAATCTGCTCATAGACGGAAAAGGGAAGATAATATACAAAGGACTTTTTGGTAATAAGTTAGCAGAAACTCTAGCTAAACATATGGCAGAATAAGAGGTGTCATATTGACACAAACTTACGTGGCAATACTTTTGCTATTCTTATCGCAGAAAAGAAGGATAGAATGATGTCTGAAGAAACAAAAGATCAAAACGAAGAGATAAACGATAGCCAAGACCAAGGAGTTCAAGATTCTGATAAAGAAGTAGTTGAGCCTACCGAGCCTACTTCTGAAGAAAAGATAGCCGAGCTCAATGACAAATACCTAAGACTCTATTCAGAGTTTGACAATTATCGTAAACGTACTTCTAAAGAGCGAATTGAACTGTTTAAAACTGCGGGACAAGATATAATGACAGACCTAGTGCCTGTATTAGATGATTTCGAAAGAGCCTTGCAAAACATGGATAAGAATGGCGACGTAAAAACCATTCGTAAAGGAGTGGACTTGGTTTACAATAAGTTTAAAAGTAGCTTAGAATCTAAAGGTTTAAAAGCGTTCAAGTCTATAGAACAAACGTTTGACCCGGAGATACACGAGGCTATCACCAAAATACCTGCACCAACTAAGAAACTTGTGGGTAAGGTGGTAGATGAGATAGAAAAAGGCTATAAGCTGAATGATAAGGTGATACGATACGCCAAAGTAGTAGTAGGACAATAATGGCAAAAAGAGATTTTTACGACATACTAGGCGTAGCAAAAGGTGCTACAGCCGAAGAAATAAAAAAAGCATATCGTAAAAAAGCGATACAGTTTCACCCGGATAAGAATCCTGACAATAAGGAAGCTGAAGACAAATTCAAAGAAGCCGCAGGAGCCTACGAAGTTTTAAGTAATGCTGAAAAGAAACAACGGTATGACCAATATGGTCACGCAGGAGTAGACGGTCAAGGAGGTTTTAGCGGAGGAGGAGGAATGAATATGGATGCCATATTCAGTCACTTCGGCGACATCTTTGGCGGTGGCGGAGGAGGCGGAAGAAGCGGCGGAAGTCCCTTCGAAAGCTTCTTTGGTGGTGGCAATCGTGGTGGAGGAAGCAGACAGGCAGTAGGCTCTAATATTCGAATAAAACTGAAGCTAAACCTAGAAGATGTAACCAACGGCGTAGAAAAGAAGATAAAGTACAAGAAAAAGGTAGTTGCTAAAGGAGTCACTTTTGACACTTGTGGTACCTGCGGCGGACAAGGTCAAGTAACTAGAGTACAAAATACCTTTTTAGGGCAAATGCAGACAGCAAGCCCCTGTCCTACTTGCCAAGGAATGGGCAAGAAGATAAAGAATGTTCCTCCAGGAGCAGATGGGATGGGCCTAATAACCGAAGAGGTAACTACCACCATCAACATACCTGCAGGAGTAGCAGACGGTATGCAGCTCAATGTACGTGGCAAAGGAAATGAAATGCCAGGTGGAGTAGCAGGCGACTTGATAGTACTGGTAGAAGAAGCTAAGCACGAAAACCTAGAGCGAGATGGAAATAATATTATCTTTAATCTACATATTAGTTTCCCTCAAGCTGCTTTGGGAGCAGATATAGAGGTGCCTACAGTAACTGGGAAAGCACGTATAAAGATAGAGGCTGGCACCCACAGTGGAAAGGTACTCAGACTACGAGGCAAAGGCATACCAGACGTAAATGGATACGGTCCTGGAGACCAACTGATCTACGTAAATGTATATACACCTAAAAAACTCAGCACTGAAGAAAAAGCAATTATGAAACAATTGCTAGACGCAGAAAATTTCACTCCAGATCCGAGTAAAGAGAGAGGATTCTTTGACAAGATGAAAGACTTCTTTAATTAGAAAAGCGAAGAATAAAAAAAGCTGGCTTCTTGGTCGGCTTTTTTTATGCTTAAAATCCATTATGGAGGACGTTTACAAAATACTTAAATACCGACATCCTAAATAATTATACTGGGTATATTTTTAATCCCCGTTCTCTTAATACTCGGGTCTATTAGAACTTACATTGGTCGGTACCTTGTGAAATTTATACCTCAAGAAAAATTTAAGCGACTGTCCCTTTCCTGATTCTGCTAGTAGGCCTAACTATGGCTAATGCCATAGCAACATAGACTATTTCACTAAAACAACCCCTCCAACAATCCATCATCCACACTATTAGCCAGTGTGACTTTTAAATTTTCATTGCGTTCCATTTCACGTTTTATAGCAAACTGGGCATTCTCATTTCTAGCCCAACTACG
>Ga0115007_10000935_pt1 | contig 18944 bp, 8 predicted proteins | sample ArcOceMetagenome_2_FD_87166 | JGI IMG/M metagenome (GOLD analysis project Ga0115007, IMG submission 87166) | Marine eukaryotic phytoplankton communities from Arctic Ocean - Arctic Ocean ARC135M Metagenome | ecosystem: Environmental > Aquatic > Marine > Oceanic | place: Arctic Ocean | collected...
TATTAGTCTTTTCGTCGTTGAAATTCGTCGTGTTAGAAAAAGTAGTAAAGAAATAAGCGGTATGTATGTATTAAGAATATAAGGTTCAGTATAATTTTTTAAGTGAGTCGATTGAGTCGACGCATTCGAAGATTCGACTTCTTTGATTTTAAATTTCGCGCCGGAAACGCCGCACCCAAAAAAGTGCCCTAATATAAAATATAAATGTAACGTTGCGCTACAATTGTAGATTGTAGTTCAAAGTCTATTGTATTTTGATCCGACGATGATAAACAAATCGATTGGCAGTGGACACATAAACAAGTACAAGATAACCGTGTCTAGAGGGAGTTGTTAATCATCCAAAACAAGAAACAAGATCAAAAGCAAACCATGGCAGCATCCAGCAACAACAAGAATAATCGGAAACGTTCTCATGACCAGCATGACAATTCATCGTCTTCTTCGTCTGTTCTTACCAAAGATGAGATAGCCAAGACCAGTAGTTCAAGTGCCATTATCAACGGTATGAATTGTTTAATGAAACGATTCAAAATGACAATCTACGGTTCAATAGTATTGACCATCGCAATCGTTATGGGTTTGATTTTGAACAAGAATAACAACACAACAAATAATGATATTATAAACAATGGTATCGATGTCGACGCCGGTGTCAAATCCAACTCCAACTTCATTACTGCTAATAGCCTGACCGTTGATTCGTCATTTGGTACATATTGGAATACGGCATGTGATAATGATAGAAATAACAGCAATAAGGTATGGTGTGGTGATGGTAGGATTGAACCGACCGGTCGAACACTTCAAACATCTACTACTGCTACAAGTACTAATATTCGTCGGGGAGATCAACTTATTGAAATTCCAAGAAGTTTACAAATTTGGGAAATCGATGCTCTTAAAAGTGATATAGTACAAACCGAACATTTATTGAAGGCTAGACATGCATTGACAGATAATCCATTACCGGGGGGAGCATTTTTAGCTGTATATCTAGCAATAGAACAAAAACGACTAAAACCAATTCCAAACAAGGAGGAGGACGATGACGACAACGATAGTAGCGACAATGTCGGCAACAACGAAGATGATGATGATGATCTTCGTCGTGCGTCATACTTACAATCCTTACCCAGTTGGAAAGAATTGAGTGATTATCATCCCATCCTTACAAGTCGATCTGATTTAAAAATGTTACTCGGACATCATAGTTGGAATTTTGCTGTTGTTGTTATGTATCAAGAAATGATAGATTCAGAATACAATGCTTTAACAACTGCCTCTTCAAATAAGGTATTCGGTCAACTAATAAATATCAAAGAATATCAAACCGCTCGGATTCATGTCTTAAGTCGGAGTTTCAATCCTGGATCCGATGCATGTTCGGCTGAGGTTGTTAAAGAATTATCACAATCTGAACTGGAACGTATACAATCTGAATGGGGTACAAGTATTATCGAAACACCACCTAAAAAAGATGATGATGTCGCCGTCGATGATAATTCATTGTTTGCTAAAGGATGTCATGCGATGGTTCCTATATTAGATATGCTTAATTCGCACCCACAACCCAATGTTGTTTATAAATATCAAATCGAAAAACAAGCTTTTGTTATCAGTGCCAAAGCAGGTATTCCTCCCCAATGGGAATTGATGGATTCTTATGGAAAATACAGTGATGCACATCTATATGCAAAATTTGGTTTTGTTAATGGGGATGGTAGTGGACACACCCAAGCGTCGATCGCACTTTTCCATCGACCACTGGATGTGCAAATAAGCCAAGAATTTACAATGATACCAAATCAAATAATCGTGAATAGCACTCAAAAAATAACAGGTGACGAGTCATCGCCAGAGTTATCACCCATGGATAAAATTCCTGATTTTCAAAAGCTTGATTTAAAACGATACTTGCAATACGACGATGGCTACAAGAATTGTATCCAGAAAGATATCAATCCACCAGAATTTCGACTCAAACAATTAAAGTGGATGCATTTAGCAAATATAGCTAATGATTCCAAGTCATGGATCGTTACACTCCAACCTCGTGTGCCTGAATCACAACCAAAAAAATCAAGTAACGTTCTCATTACAGAATTACCTCCCAAAATTGATCCTCGCAAACTTCGTATGGATTTAACTCATATTGTAGAAACCTGTCGACTATTAGCACTAACAGTAAACGACTATGACGGTACTGCAATTCAAGTATTGGAAGACAATTTAGGTAATAATACATTCGTGGTCAACGACCCTGGAAATGATGCTTTGGAGTATCGAAGTTTAATGTTCTTAGCGAGATTAGCAGGTACGGCTCTCTTGCAATATTCTCCGGTCACTCCCGATAAGGAATACCAGAATGTCCTACAATTAAACAAGGCAAATGCGATTGGCAATAGAGACTGGACCGCAGGGCACCTTCGTTTGGGTGAAATGCAGGTAGGTTTTTTTGTTTTTGATGATACATTGTTTCGCGCATTGGATAGTTTCGTCCTAACATGTCGACTTGTGTACTTCAGTATGAACGTATAGAATATCACCCTAACTTTCTCCTTGATCGTGCCGTATTATTATTGTTATTATTTGATCAACTAAGTCATTACATGCCGTATCAGGAACTGCCCGTGCTTACGCCAAAAAGCTCGAAGAAAAAGGAGAAGGCGAAACTTCTTATAAAATGAGAGAAAAATCGTGTCCAAAAGAGTACACTGATATCATCGATGAAGATAATATATAAAGATCGATTACAACCGCAACTGAGTTCCTTTTGTCACAGATAGATTGTTACTATATAACTACTTGTATATAGTGTACAAACATACTAGTAGGTAATGAAAACATTAGGTTTTTTTAGTATTTTCGAATTTCAATTTTTGTTGCCGTATTTATTCACCAGTCAATGTTTATGAGCGCTGTAGGGTAGATACAAAAAGGCTGTACACCAGTGCCATACCATAGGGATCTACACCAAACTAGAGATAGAATAGAGAAGATTATTAATTGTAGCGGTTTGTCAAAGTATTAGTAAGGAAATATGTTTTTATTAGAAAATAATTTATCGCAGTTTTCTCGTGTATAATTTGCGCGCCAACTGTCCATTACTAAAATTGTACGGGAAAAGGTAGTTGTAGCAACGTCGAAAAATAAAAACATTGTGAACAATGAACAATGATACCACAATCACAAGGATACGACAAAGAAGGCACAATTACAATAGATAGAGTATTAGAACACATTGCGAGTTGAACGTTCATACCCAGCCAAGTACTGTTATATATATTTCTTCATCATGCCTCCCGCTCCTGGTCAAGAAGAGCCATTGAAAAGGTTAGGAAAGATAGTTAATTCGCTATTAGCTAACCAAGATTGTGAGTACCGTAATTGTGAATTTATTATTGAATGTTGTAATAAAGTCTCAGCTCCTGGGCCTGTTTGTATTGTGTTTAAATTGACTCGACTCACTTGCTTTTGATGCTTGTCTTTTTTCTTCTAGGTGCCCCTTTTTCTGAACCCGTCGATTGGAGAGGATTAGAATTGTTCGATTATCCAAAAATTATTTCAAATATGATGGATCTTGGAACAATCAAACGAAGGCTAGAACGTGGAGCATATTTGAATGCTCATCTAGTTGCAGAGGATGTTCGATTAGTTTGGAAAAATTGTATGACTTATAACCTTGAAGGTTCCGATTTTTGGTTGCTTGCAAAATCATACGCAAGACGATTCGAAGACAGATATCGAAAAGTCCGACAAGAATACGACGTGGGAGAAACAGCAGCAGCTAGTGGTGGTGGTGGTGGAGGGAAATCTAAATCAAATAGACCGTCCTCTCCAACGAACTTTACTATGGTTGAGGCGGTAACTAGTCCTACTGGGATTGATCTTATGCCTCCCACTTTAGATGCACGAGCTAGATTTGGTAGTAATCTATTTCTTTTGAGTGGAGTTGAAATGGGTCACGTTTTGGCAACATGTGAATTGGAATGTCCGGAGGCATTGGAAACATGTGGAGGGAAATTAAGTATTGAAATCAACGTCGATAAAATACCCACCGAAGTATTTGCAAATTTAAACACGTATGTGACATCGAAGGTCGGGAACAATAATAATATGGCAGGTTCGTCTCCAGGTAGTGACAACAATAACGGAGGAGGAGGAGGAGCAAGAAGTCGAAAGAGGCAACGAAAATAAAAAATACTATACATTATTATAGAATGACGACATCTTAGAGGTTCAGTAACGACAAACGTGGACACGCAAAAAAATATTTAAGATGTACATAGGGTGGTATTCTCGTATTGGGAAAAGAATAAACGAATATCAAATATTGCATGTACATTATAGAATGAATCGTTTATTTTCCCTGCAATCTTTTAAATAGCATTATAGATATGACTAGCTAGGTATTATACTGTTTAAAGTTTATAATCGTTAACTTTTTTTGTGTTCTCTCTGCATTTATATTCGATACATGTTCTTAACTTTTATGTTCACGACAATCCCATATCAACTTTCTCCAAATGATCATTATAGATTTTTAAGAATTTGGACTTTTACAGTATGTTGAATACGTACATGGTGCATGGTGCCGTGCGGATGTTTTTTACAGTCTATGCTGGTTCAAAAAGATATTGCAAAGTATGGCAAATTCATTTGACATTTGATTAATAAGATTCAAAGTTGATTTGTCTCCTGTTAATGTTTCTACTTGGACGACTAATGCGCCATTATTGTTGTTCTGTTCATCGTTATCGTCATTATTATTATTATTATTCCTTAAAAGTTGACATGCATCATCAAATCGTTTCGATCCATCTAAACCAAATTTATCAAACATTTCTGTGTATCCTTCTCCTTTAATACATAGAATCTTATTATTATTATTCTTACTTCTGTCACCAACAATTTTATGACATGCACCAATGAAATCATATGTATTAGGATCCTGTATAGAAATACCCAATGGGTATCGTTTACGCCGATTAACAAGATACGATATTTCAGTATGTACAACACGTAAATTCAATTCATTATCTAATACGCTGCTTCTCTTTTGATGTAGTTCCATTAAATGTGATCCATCATCCTTTAAAATAAAAGGATCGGACTTTATTGCTGAGTCTTTTTTATTATCAGCTGAAATTTCAGTACCAATATCATCATCTGCTTCTGCTTTCGTGCTTGTTGGGTTAAACCATATATTTGTTAATATTGTTCCTTTTACTCGTTCAGGATACCGTGATGCGATTGATACACAAAAGAAATTTCCCATCAATGAACCAATTGTAACAAATTCGTTACTAATGCTTTCGTTTTTGCTTTTGTTGTCTTGTTCTTGTTCGTCGCATTCCAGTAATAATTTGTCTGCTGCTTCTAAAAATGCATCAGATATTTCATCAATTGTACATGACTTTAAAGGATTTTCACTTGATCCATATCCAGGTGTATCAAATGCAATTACAATACGTCCACTACTTGTGCCATCGCCATCACCGTCATGTTCAGCCAATAATGGAAGAACCTCTGAATACTCATCGGAGGAACGTGGAGACATATGAAAACATAAAATTGGTGCCTTGATGTTATTGTTATCAACCGATGATTCATTATTGTTACTTCTACCATCATGCAATAAATAGAATATCGATCCTAATGCGGTTTGGATCATTCCGCGTTTTGTTAAAGGAACTTTCATCTTACATCAATACTGTACTTCTTTTTTCTTCTTTTTTCTAATTACTTTTCGTATTATGCTGCATTGTAAACACAGTCCGGGAACAATGAAAGGGTTAAAGGGCAAGCTTATTCAATCACTTCCTCCAGAGAAGATACATGCTGTATTGATGTAATTAACAAATGAGCCATACTCACAATTCTGGTCGATATTTTTTTTTTAATCGCGCAATTTTCAGTCGTGCGTGCTTTTTATAGAATTTTTTGTTTTTTTTGGTTCAGGATTTTCCTCGTTCTATACTAGTACCTCCTCCTACTTGTAATTAAAATCACAAATCATCACTTCTCAAAACTCAAGCCATCGAACGGACACCTTGGCTCTGAACGTCCTTATTCAAGAAAATTTTAACCATTGGCAGTACAAGACCTACCACAATCAAATCATGATGCAGCAGTTACCTCCAGACCCTGTTTGTAGGAAACCCTAAAGAAATTGTTCTTTTGGGATCCATCTGTCGTTCTTTCTACGCTGCAGCAACGGCGCCTCATGTCTGGCAGGAACTGACAAAGCAAAAGCTTGGGGAAGTACTTGCGATAAAGTCATTGCCACTGCATGGTAACGATTGGAAGATGCTTCTTGTAGATGACAATCAACGGGGTGCCTATCCAACTTTTCTCATACCCAAGATTACCAGTTATGTCCTCAATTGCATTGAACGTTTTCATTGTTGCTGCATTGTCTGATGCGTCCAATGGAATCGTACACAAGGAGAAATTCGAGTGTACATCAATGACCAAGGGGAATATGATTTACGGCACCCATAAACAAGCTCTCTCATCCTCCGCAATTCACATGACAATGTGCTATTGCATCCCAATTTTAGGTACAATGCTCTTCCGATCTGGTTTGTATCTCAGGCCACTATATCTGAGTCAAATAAATATTGTAGTTACAAACGATATCTGGCGTTTCCAGCTCCAACCAAGCCCGATGATCGTATACATTTTGTTATGCCAATGACCAGCAACACGGCAAACATATGAATATCTTCCAGTGACGCTATTTGAAATCCCAATTACAAGTGGTCGGAAAATGATAAAAAATCACATCAACCAAAAAAAGGGATGAAGTTACTAAAACAGCAATACCTTCTAAACTGCTCAAGCAAAATGGATGAAAGTTGATAGAAATGAAAGGTAAACGAGAGAGAAAGTTGAATATTACATAGAAGATCTTGAAGAATCGTATTGCGGAGGGAGTACTTTGAAAAAAGAAGAAAAAGTGCATCGTGCAAAAACCTGAAATAAAAAAATAGCCTCAACAAAAGAGCAAATAAGTCTCTGATTGATGCCAAGTGTTACTAATATATATGTATTTCCCTTTAGACAACATGTGCTTGGATTTTTGTGTGTGCGCGCAGCATGAGGGTTTTAACCCAAGGGCGCGTGCTAAAAAAAACAAGCACTCGACGAGGAGGTAACTGAAATAAGAATAAAGGAATTACAAGCAAGCATCTTGTACAAAGAGTGAGGGAGGCATTTCTTCGCCTCCAGAAAGATGAGAAAGGACAGTCTTGTAATGCACATTTCTATGAGGTTACAGACGAGGAGGTTGTTGTCTAATGGAAATTTTATGATACATATCCAACTGATGGACATTTTTGTTGGATTCACCAATAATATTCATGAATCTTGCCATGATTGATGCCAGTGTGTTACCACCAAGATCAACTTCGCCTCTACTAGTACTAGTACTAGCTTGTAAATGTATTATTATCTCAACTGATGAAAAAGCATTGTCATGTGAACGTGAGCTGACCAGACAATTCTTATAAAAAGCAGAATTATTGAAACCACTTTGATGACACCCTTGCTGTAAAGTTTGGTAGGATAGCATTGCAGCAATTGGGTTGTTGTTGGTACCAGCTTCTGGTGATAAGAATGGTAGACTAGACAGTAATTTTCGGCTGACATTTACACATGCTGCATTACTCAAAGTGCGTTTAGCTTTATATTCCAGACATATCGTCAATTGCTTGTCACCACCTTCGCACCATGGACATGAAGTTGAAAAGTAGATCTTTTGTTGCATAGACAACAAAATCATTATTATTATGTCTATCCACAACATGAAGTCCAAACACCTCCAACAGCATAGTATGGATAGAGCGGAAATAGGACTCGGGATCATTATCAAATATCAATTTGTTGGAGTCAAGCCAAACAATTCCATATCGATTGAGAAATGACATCTTAATAAAAATGTAAATCCGAGACCTTCCATATTCTTTATGCCCCGATGTGAACTTGTCTGTGTTGTACCTGTCACTTGAAGTCTTTGCATCAGGTATAGCAGGAAAGTCAATAGGATCTGTTCTTGTGGATTCATTCGGACCAGTAATAATTGAGGAGAAGAGAGTTGATTTGATTTCCCACAGCCCCCATTTATTTACTTTTGTGCACGTTTGTCCAAAAAAAAAAATTCCTCCGATCCCCTCCTCATTTTTCTCAAAATAAAAAAATCGCATTTTATAAATCAAAGAGTTTTTTTTATTTCCTCCGATCCCCCTCCCTCATTTTTTTTCAAAAAAAAAAATCGCATCATTGAGGAAATCAAAAAAGAGTTGTTTTTGCATTGCTGGTATTATTATTTTACACCAAAAAAAAACACGCGGTGCTCATTGCCGACAATGTACGCTCTCTGCGCTTCTTCCTAAACTTGTCGGCAATAAGCACCGCGTGTTTTTTCGTGTTTCTCTATTGCGTAAAATATGTGAGTTTTCGTGTTTTTCTATTGCGTAATAAATATATCGACGAAGGAAAAATAGGACAAAAAGATAAAAAGCGACACCGGCAGGACTCGAACCTACGCGGGATAAACCCAATTGATTTCTAGTCAATCGCCTTAACCGCTCGGCCACGGTGTCGTAAATTGTTATACTAATAGGCAGAGAAATTATAGTATTTAAAGAAACTTATTTTGTATTAATGAAAGTTTGAAATTACTAGTAGAAGTTTCTCGACATCCAATGTAAAATTAAAATAAAAGGAAATTAATCAATACTACTGTAGTAGCAGACTGCAGTTACGACGAAACAAAAATATAGAACAGTACAAACTACAATGTACTACTACATCAGTCAAAATCTAAATTCTTATTATATTATTGTAGTATTGTATTATTGTATTATTGTATTATTGTATTTTATATCATCATCATATCATACTCCAAGTCATTTATTAAAAATATTCTTCATCAGCTGTTAAAAAATGATTTTTAACGTTATGTCGTTTATCACGACCTTTATGTCGTCCTTGATCTTTTAATTTAGATGCCTCACTTGTTTTTCCTAATAGTAAACGTTTTTCAAGTTGACTATATCCACCATTGGAACCACCTAACGCACTCCCATCACAACCAAAAATTTCTTGTAATGTTGGATTAGATAATAATTGGACTTGAAATCCACCTTGTAAACAACGTTTAACGAAATCATATGCAATAATATCTTTATATGTACTTAATTCTAATGAACCACCACGAAATTGAATTGTTTCGACAGGAATTTCATTTTCTTGTAACATACCTAAATAATCACGAAATACATACCGTTGTTCTTTTTTAGCTTTTTTAGATAAATAATGACCAGATGTATGTGCTAATTCATAGATTGTTTGTGTAATTTCATCAACATCACCTTCCCATTCTGATCCCTCCCATGAACCTAATTTGTATTGTATATCGGTCGTATTTTCTAACTTATGTACATCACCATCTAATCCATCAGAACCAAGTCGTAATCGTGCATCATGGATGTAGGACATTGCCTGTCCAGCTGCCTCCTTTAAACTTAAATTTTGTTCATCGGTTGTTTGATCTAAACATTCCATTATGACTGGTAATAATAATAATCCACGTCCAATCGATACATCATCTTTACCAGCAACATATAATTCATGAATTGTTGTTGCCAACAAAGTCCAAACTTGCCACGCAGCAGCACGTAATGATGATGGTGTTGCTTGACCACGATATTCAGTTTGTACAATTTGTTCACATAAATCTAGTACAGATTCTGTTATCACATCATCATCCTTGACACCACAAAATACTATCATACCCAATGCACGTAATGCAGCAACGCGTACTGGTACTGCACGATGTGTGGCTTGAATAGTTCGTGTTAATCTTTTAACCAATTGTTCATATAAATCATGATCACCAATTAATATAGCCATTGCTTCTAATACACGACAAGCAGCATATTGTTCGGAGGGACTACCACGTAATATAGCATGTTGACTGCATACCTTAATTAACATATCACGATATTCTTCAACTACGTTGTAGGGTGGTAATGTTGCATAATTTGTTAATGCCTTAAACCACATTTTTAACATTGCTTCTCTTTTCGTTGAACGTTTTTCTGATGCAAATTCAGGTACAGTACTTGATAATATTTCATTTAATTTTTGTTGTCGAATTTCAATAGCCTCTAATTCATTAGACATATTACCTGTTTTTTTATGATATGCACCATCTTCATCGTCATTATCATGGATATCCCATGATTCATCATCAGGCATTGATCCTAAAGTTGTGTTGTCACCACCAGCATTACTTAACAAGCCATCAATAGTATGATTTTCTGATAAATAATCAACATTACCATCCATTGAATTTTCATCATCGCACCCTGCAGCATCTCCTCCTTTATTTTTTCGTCCACGATTTATTTTGCCCATCTTGTGTTCTTGTTGTTGTTTTAAATTAGTGTGCTTACCGGAGCGATAGGGATGTCAATGTTGTCAATGCGGCGGTAGCAATTGACTGGATTTTTATTCTACAGTGATACTACAGTATGTTGGCGATCACGTGATTGTTGAATCGAAGGCAGGCGCATAACAATAAAATGATAAGAATCTTTCTTGACACTTTCGAACTTTTCTGTCTTTTGATGACGCAACTTTGAACGAGCAGGGGTGAGAGTCTAAAAAGTACCGTAGTACGAGCGTATAAAAAGGACCCACAGGTAGGTATGTTAGTACTAGCTAGTTTTGGTAGGATACATAGACTTTGCCATAACTGTGAGTAGTGGCGAGTAGGGTTAACCACGCAGTTGAAAATTTTCTGATTGGCTGTGACACTGGCGATGATTGTTAACTACCGGTAGCACGAGAGTTTTGTGGCGACCAATTTGTGTAACAAATCTGTCTCGCTATTTTTTTGTCCAATCTATTTGTCAATAAAATAAAAGGGTTCTGACTTTTAACTTTGTTTCTTAATCATGCATCTAACAAGAATGATGGCTGATACTGATCTGATCAAGCTACACGTACTACAGTAGTAGTAATTCGTAGCGGCTTACACCTGGTGTTAAGATTTTAAATCTTCCTCAATCCTCCCTCTGGCTACTTGTACGCCGAATAAATGAACGAGTGTCTTGCTCATGATTTCTACAACGAACGAAGACAAAGAAGAAAAGGAAGAGGGAAATAAAAGTATTTTAGGGTTTTCAGCGGTAACACCGGTTATCTGTTCTTGTCGATATCCTGAAGAAGAAGTTATATTTTTTCGAGACGACAAACAAGAAGAAGAAGAAGAAGAAACCAAAGATCCGCAACAAAAACAAGGTAGTATGACGATCATCGATGCAGATACAATCATTAGTGACGATGCTTGTACGGGAAACATAAACTCCGACGAAGTTCAAGAGAGCTATGATAATAACTATAACTACTTGAAGTATGTTAATGATGATGATGAGGATGATGATGATGATGATAATAATAATGATAATGATATCACCAATGATAGTATCGTTAGCTTGTTACCATCATCTCCACCAGCATCATCCTATGTCAAATTCAATGCTCCAGAATCGTCATGTCTTGATATTGCTGCTGCTACTGCTGCTATCAGTCCGATAAGAACTCCTCTTATTGTGGACCCATTATCACGACGTAGTACAAAATTCCCCTCGCCATCGATTTCCAAAAAAAGAACAAGAAAAAGAAACAACAACACCATGTTACGTTATTTTAAAGAAGCTACAGAAATTGTTCCATTTGAATACAAATCAGATCTTGCAAAATTTTATATAAGACGTCCATATGGAATCGTCAACAACACGCCGTCGTCGTCGTCATCGTCGTCGTCACAACAACAATCAGAAATAATATTCAACAACAGCAACAACGAAAAAGAAGTATATAATAAACGATCACGTGCATCATCGTCACAAACGATTGAAGTTGCTGTTACTATTATAGCAGATAATACACTTTTATTACTGTATGATAAGGCAGGTGTTCGATGTAAAATAAATACTAATACCAAAAATGATGATGAAAATAATAAGAAGAAGAAGAATGACGACTGGAAAGTTATACCGAATATCGATGATTTAGATACACCTTTAGGATTTGTTACCTATGATAATATCGATGAAAATGATAAAGAAGAAGAAGTTGAAGAAGAAGGTGGTCGTCAGAATAACGTCGTTGAATATTATTCTTTGGATGAAATAATTGAACAGTCAATGGTAATCCGTGAACAATATTGTAGTACTATATTAAGTACAGCATTTGATTTAGAACAGCGTGACTACCGTAAACAACAGCAAAAGTTGGTTCAACAAGTAACAACAACACCAAATGCATCATTATCTTCCCCATCATCACCACCACCATCACTGGTAGAATCATCTATTATTTCGAGTAGTACACCAACAAAACAACATTATCCCTATAACAATCGCAACCGTACAACTCTCTACTCGTACTCCGACAACGACAACGACAACAACGTGGAAGAAGAAGAAATAGTGATTGACCCATCCTCCTCTACAATCCTAGTGGGCCGAAAGTTAGACTTTGATAACGACGATCATGTTAAATCACCAACATCATTACTACATTCCAATCGGCAGGCTGATGAAGAGGAGGAAGCATCAACATCAATATTATCAATATCAGCATCATCGATATCGTTATCACTATCACCATCGCCAACTGCAGTACCTAATAATCAACTATTTCGTCGACGAGATCGAGTTACTAATTACCAACAACGCCAGCAGAAAAAACAATCATTATCAAAAAAACAAAGAAAGCGACGACGATTCTATCGATTCTGCGTAGTGTTTGGATCTTTTGTTGGTTTGATTTTTCTGGCAACAAAATTAATGACTTACTACAGCCATCGTGAGGCTGGACCCATGAAATTAATGAAAGAGCTTTCTTCACGATATCGAATTGACTTCAACTTGATGAAATTCCCAATTACAGGTACTACTCAGCAGCAGCATAAGTCCCTACTGGAGCAGCAGCAGCAATTACAACAAAACAATGTTGAATTGACGACGGAAAAACAAGACGAGCCAGTTGATGTTGCCTTAGTTGGAGAACTTCGTCATCAAGTGGATAGTCTTGCAGTGCGTTTGGAAGCAGAACAAGACCAACGGCATAAGTTAGAAGATATAATACATGAGTTGGAGAGTAAGCTTTTATCTATACGACAAGAACATGAAAACAATGATAACATCGAGTCACAGAATAACAATGCAACAACGTCTTATGATGCTGTTGTTGTTCCCACGAATGCAATCAATAATAACCAACAGCAACAACGCATTGTGGAAGCTTCTGCTGCTGCACATCAGAAAAATAGAAGTAACGAATTCCAACAACAGCGGTGGCAACAGCAACAACAACCAATTAGGGGGGAAACCGAAGCGAATCTGACAGAGTGCTTAGACTTGACGATAATGGATGAAGGAACATCTTCGTCAAAGATTAAAATACAGTCAATGCAAAATGTCTTATTGAATGGTGCTATGACGAAAAAAGGTCCTATATTACCAAAATTATTTAAACAGATGAAGAAATGGTCCTCACCAATGTTCGAAATTGTTGGTAAAAGATTTGATAAAGTAGTAGCAGCATTCCCGATGCAATCTGCAAAATTTTCGATGCTCAAGGGAGATTGGAAGGAAGAGTTTTCGCATAAAGTTAGCAGTTTTGTACAATCAATGCCAACGTTTGTCAATAGCACTAAATTGGTCACGAGAAGATTGGGAACGGAATTAAACAAATCTACTGATAAAGTTCTCAAACACGGCCTGGAGGGTTCCGAAATAATATTTCGTGAAGTGAAGAAAAACGCTGATGACGTATCGTTGGCTGGTATTGGAAAACTAGATCGTGCAAATGAGTCCATTCATCTAATTAGTGACTTTGCTCTGTCTAAACTAGAATCTATAGGAAAGCATGCTTTTGTTTCTGCCAACAATTGGAAAAAGACAAGATCACAACAGGTGGATCTAGTAAATACTGGTTACCACAAAGCAATATCAAAAGCCATTGTCTCTTTTCGAAGAATCTTTAGAAAGCACACAAGTCGGGCTTGAACAAACAGGATCAGCACGGCGTTGGGTGATTGTAAATCAAATTGAGCTAAATATTGTCACCGTTGCTGCGGGTTCCCTGCCTTAAGATGCTTACGATATGTTAACCGTCCCCTTCCTCTCCTTCAGTTGACTGGTATCATACAGATTCTAGATATGTCGAGCAGTTAGCTCGTTTTGTAAGACGTTAAAACCAAAGTTGTATATAAAATCTATATCAGATTCGAATTATTTGTCGATCGCAAACTTTTTATACCTGATTTGGGTACTATAATACCTTTTATAGCTGTGTAATAATTAATAATGTAATAACAAGTGTTAAAAACTATGTCAGTATTACGACTTCACAACTCACAGCAGTTTTGTTATCTAGAAAGAGGTTTAGTTCATTTTGCACAATCTAATTAAACATCGTCTGTATTATCTGCATTTTTTGTATTGAGTGGTTGGACATTGTGCCACTGATCCCCTACTAGTGTTGCCCTGACTATGTTATAGATAAATGTTTATAATCAGCTACCCATTATTACTTGATAAATACTACCGTATGCTCTACAAAAAAAGATACAATCTGAGTCGAGTCCCGTTACGTTTATAAGGTCTATGATGTATCTCGCTAAATCACACGTGCGCGTACTTATTATTGTTCATCTTCGGAAAAAACAAATCGAGAAGAAAAAACAATCATTCCCATTCCCATTCGACACATCAAACTTGGGCAGTTAGCTAATGTAAGGAGGAACCAACCTTTGCATGAGAAGAGCTACTATATACATGGCGAATGAGTTCCGGTCGAAGCCATCATATAGAAAGGTAGATCTGGTTGTGGCAGTGGTCGATTCTCCCAGAAACGATCTTTTTTCTTCGTACCTCTGTCGTACTTTTTGATTGATTTAATAGGACACGATGGGGAATGAGGTATCTACGTCGACAGATACATCGGTGAATTTGGAACACGACAATATCCAAGTGGAAGGTTTGATACCATTAGATTGTGGTAACACGGCGGAACAAGTATCATCTGATATCGACAATGCCGGTGATAACGACAACAACAATAGAATAACGACAGAAAGAAAATATTCCCATCCCAATCCTAGTCTCAACCATTCCCAAGGAGAATTTTTTTCGGGAGGTTTGCTGCTAGGAACTTTGGCTGCTGCGGAGCAAGACGATAAAAGTATTTTCAGGGACCCAGTTTTGGACGCTGTAGCAGCTGGTTCCGCAGTGCGCAAGAAAAAGCAAGAAAAATCTCAACAGATACGACAACAACGATTCAGTAGCCTATATGCAGACAATGAATGGAAAAAATCTCTTAGGCGATTAGCAAAGACGGCTTCCTCAACTGCTAAAACTGTGGCTCATGTGACAGCTCCACACCTAAACGATGCGAAGAAAGTTGTAGTATCGTCAGCAACAGAATTTGCACATGATGTCAAAAAAGAATGGGAAAAAGGAAACGAAACTCAGTTCGTGAATGATGAAGAAACAGTTACAATATATTCTGCATCCGAATTTAAGTCGACTCCCTCTCTTCATACGCGACGGGGTAGCGCTAGTAGTGCCATTTCTTTCGATCTTTTCGCTACACACAGTAGGCAAAATTCGCTTCTAGCATATCCATCTTCTCTACCATATGTGGATGAAAGTGTTGAGGAGAGCGAAGAGCTTTTGAAGATAAAAAAGGATGAATCTGACGACGACAACGACGACAAAAGTAAGATTATAAAACCCAATTCAAGGCCGTTAATGGTCTCAAAGAAGTCTTCACAAGACGAAAAGAGCACGGTCTCGATAATTGCTTCATCCCAAATTCACGAAGAACCAGAACACACGATATCGATCTTAAACGAAGAAGAGAATAATGACGGGAAAACTGTTGTAATTAATGTGAGTGTTGACGTTCAGAAAGTAGATATACAATTAGCCCAATGCCATATTGATGAAAACAACGAGAAGCTATCAACTACCATATGCGAAAAACAGCATAATTCAAATACACACAACAATCATTGTATGAAAACACGTTCAAAAACAGAAGAACTGGACGTACAATCAGATCGATCTAAACAAATATATACGGCAATGGATACAAATAGTACAGTGTCTCTTCAGACTCGAATTGTTAATGAAAGATATATAGAGGGAAAAGGTCCTCAAATGAACGTTATTGATGGGACTATGTCATCCGAACTACATTTTAATGAGAAGAAAGAAGTGGATTGTAAGACTAATGGCGGTGTCGGTAGTGATATGTTCAACGCTATCGAACAACCTGTTAGTAATGGAGTAAATGGTAGAAACGATGTATCTGATATCAAAGTTCTTCCATCAGAAAATGAGACAACCAAGAAAGATTTTGATGCCGTCCCTCCAACTGAAATATCCTTCTTAAAATTAAAATTGGGTGAAAATTTGGATGATGTACAACAACAACCTACATGCATTGACGAGAAATTAGATGGTCTAGTTGTAGATACTACAATGCAGGATGGAGACTCTGACATACGTCCACAACACGATGACATTGGAAAGACAATGGAACTTGATAGAAACTCAAATGAGCTACGTAAAGATTGCGAGAGAGATTCTGTATTTGACGAAAAAGAGACAAATCATATTCAATCTTTGGCTCGTACACCCGACGGCAAAAAAACTGACAGAACGTTGCCTCTATTTGACATGAACGAGGACTCAATATACCAAAACGAAGATGTTGACACGGTACAAATTCGAGATGGCACCGGGACCAACCCTGAAAGGAAATTCGAAAAATGCACTCGAAACTCGCGCCCAGGGCATGCGAGCTTCATTCCTAGTTTTGAAGAGAATATCTTCGAGGATAGAAAAAGTATTGTCAAATACGTTGTTACAAAGCTTACTGGATTCGATATCGAGGTGAAGGACAAGACCCATAAACTGGACCTTTTTGACCCAACTTTATCCTTTGATTATCCACTTGTCGACAGTATTTTTGACAAGCAGATTAATACTGCTTCTGCTTCTAGCTCGTTGTCATCATCCCCAGAGATTCAGACATGTCATGAATTCGAAGACACGCGCTCTTGTCGTCATTCAATAGAGGAAATGAATGAACATATTTCCATGTTTGATTTCGTACCTGCAAAACGTGAGATCTCAAATGAACTAGATAAGGAGGAGGATTGTTTCAGGTTGAGATCTAATGTCTCACAGGAAAGATCGCGACAGAGTACTTTACTCAAACAAGAAATCTCTGCGTCTCTAAATGGATCGCTGGACTCTTTGAGTACACAACAAAACAGTTTTAATTCCAGGCCGTTCTCGACTTCTTCCAGGCGCCCAAATTCACGACGACTTCGGAGGCAAGGAAGCAAGATATCGCTAAGATCTTTAATCAACACCAAATCAGCTAGATCCCCGAACGAGACACCAATTGAAAACCGTTCTTTAGTCTACGGTAAACAGACTGATTTGAATCCCGCCGATGATGGTTGTGAAATGGTTCGATGGGATAGTGACGCCGAAGCCAATTTTCCGAGTGTTCCTGACACAGAAGAAATGACCGAAGCAATTGAAAGATCCGAACTATTTCACGAAACACTCATGGCCTTTTCTTCATTAGAAAATCTACAATTTCTCGAGAATTTCCCTCACCGAAAGTCACCGGAAGTGTCGAAAAGCATGGCATCGCTAATTTGGCGTCAACTTGTTGCAAATTGGAAGCATGCTGAATCTTGCAGAGCTATGCTGACCAGACCGTCATCAATACCATTTTCGAACTTGGTGAGACAGACAGAATTCTTTGACGACGAAGATACTTTACATTCTTCTATGTCTACTATTAATTTTCGGTTCGATGCTAAGAATGTGAGCTTTTCGAATAATTTTGTTTCTGCAGATGCGTACTCGTTGCTGAGAAATGTTCATGACGACTGCTACGATAGGACTCATGAAGATTTTTTGGTTTTGACGAGGTTCCTTTGCGATATTGGTCCTTTGCCATCTTTATACGATGGCAGTGGCAGGAGAAATGGTCCAGCTATACAACCATCGTTGAGACATGACTTTTCTACCACACACAAGGTTAAACAACAGGAAGATACCCCTAGCATCACAGACATTCAAAAGGAAGCAAAAGAGCAGTTGATAAACCTTGAGATTGTCGTAGATTGTATTGTACAATATTCCACACACAATGATCCACAATCCACAGATACTGAAGGTAACTGTATATCTTCTTCAGTTGGAGTCAAGGATTATTCATCAATTCGGAAAAAGGCTACAAGAAAGTACAATGGCGATGTATCACAGGTTAAAGATGCCTTGAGAGGTGAAATTACGTTTCCTGACGAAGGCTCATTGATATGTGGTCTGTATTCGTTACACAGTCTTGCGGAACATAATGGTAATAGGGAAAAAATTGGGTCGGCCAAATCAGTACCTTCCTTCAAGATCGTGCGGTTGAAAAATCTTTTTCGTACTACAAGAGCAGGGAACGAATTCTATCATTCTCTTCCTACCGGTTACCGTCATATCCTTGTCAACTTGAGGCTGAATGGTGGCCTTATTGCAGGTATGTTCCCACTTTTATAGCCTTCGAATGAGTTTAAATCATACACGTTTTACTTACGTTTTCTTACCTTCTCTCTTTTCTTCTTCTTCTTCTAGAACTGCAATTTCAAATAGCGCAGTTTTTTGGAATCATGGGAGTAGAAGGTTATTCGTTGCATCGTGAAATTGTTTCGTTTGGAATGGAGAATAGACAGGAGACTATAACTCGAAATACTGATACACAGCTCTCCAAGGAAAAGAAGGAATCTTCATCTGGCGTCTCGACTACTGACTTTGTCCGCTCGGTACTCACGACCCCGA
>Ga0115007_10000938_pt1 | contig 18933 bp, 16 predicted proteins | sample ArcOceMetagenome_2_FD_87166 | JGI IMG/M metagenome (GOLD analysis project Ga0115007, IMG submission 87166) | Marine eukaryotic phytoplankton communities from Arctic Ocean - Arctic Ocean ARC135M Metagenome | ecosystem: Environmental > Aquatic > Marine > Oceanic | place: Arctic Ocean | collected...
GCGTATTTGATAAAGTGAGTGAAACGCTTTATTGAGTGCGCCTGTTGATTCGCCTTCAGCATTTGGTGAGCTTGCCGCCGCTAATACAATACGTCCAAACAGTTTATTCACCCATGTGGCAAGAATGTTATTCATTGGTCGCTCAATATCGCAAAATAAAATTAAACGATCTTGCTGGGTAGTATTCTTCGCGTAATGAATATAGGTTTCATCAAACAAAACCGCTTCACCGTCCTTCCACCAATAGCGCTCGCCATCTACATCAATAAAACAGTCTTCGGAGTTAGGGGTTTGTAAGCCTAAATGATAGCGCAGTGATCCGGCATACGGGTCTCGATGCTTTACTAGCGTCGCGCCTGGGGGTAGTACTACAAACATGGCTGCTTTTATATTGGGGCAGCGATCTAATAAGGCGAGTGTCTGTGGGCAATTCGCTTTTGCAGAGGGTAGGTAATCTTTGTACCACTTTAAATAAAAACGTGTCCAACCGGTTTTAAAAAATGAATTAAAGCCAATGTCGTCTAATTTATCCGATTTTTTGATATCACCATTGTTGGCTAACGCTAAGCCTTCATCACGTAATAGCTGCCAGTTCTCTTGCAGCAGCTTCAGTTCTGGAATGCTTTCAACGGGGACATAGGGCTTGTTATGGACGGCAGAGAACAAATACATAAAGCAATTGATCGGCGCCATAAAGCTGGAGTGATCCGACAACTGCCTGAAAAATGTGTGCCTGACCTTGCCACGATGGTGTACATAAATACCTGCGACAATAAAAATAACAATTGCTATCCAGCTACCCATAATTTGAATGTCCCTCTCTTAAGTTATTACTTTATTGTGCAGCTTCTATAGAGCTAAAAATTCAATAAACGTTTAATTAAATAAAAGTGAATATTTTTGTTTAAAGACACCTGCTGTAATGCTTTCTTTATATCTATTTAATAACAGAGTTGTCGGCTTCTAACGTCACACTTGTTGGTTTTAACTTTGTTGGGTGTTTATCTAATATGCGACATAGGTTGATCGTTATTTAATCATTTCTGATATAGTAGGTGAACATCCGGTTTGATTTGTAAGTTGTTGTTTTTATTGATTTCTGCCGCCTAAGGCTGGCTTGGTCATACCTCAAATTGCTAATAATAGGTCTTCCTGTGGAAAATATTACACGAGTAAAGCGTTATTTTATATCCTGTTTAACTTCGTCGATGACGTTGTGCCGGTGTTTGTTTGCACGGATATTGGAAGGTATTAGCGATATAGAATGGGTAATGACTCATCGTTTTTTTTCTTATTCAACGGGGCTGAATGAGCGGGGTCAATATTTATATGAAAATAGACTGAACGTTCAACTAAAGAAACAGTCTTTAATGGGGCCTTCAAAAATAATGAAAACGGCATCGCCCGAATCTGTAAAGATGGCACTGAGCAACAATAAAATGCCTTTGGTTAATAAGATGCCTTTGGTTAATAACATAACTCTAATAGATAAAGCAGCTTCGGTCGATAATGCAATATCGATTGATATGCTCGGTATAAGTAAAGTAGATGATTTAAGTAAAAAAGACTCTCAAAATAAAAAAAATGATTTTGATAAAAAAAATATTTTAATTAACCAAGTGTCTGCGGGTATTGCTCATGAAATTAATAATCCATTAGGCTTTGTCTCAAGTAACCTGAGTACTTTGCAAGAGTATACTGACTCGCTTAAAGAAGTATTAATACAGCAGCAACACTTAATGGCTGAGATATCAACTCAAAGGACGCTTTCTACAACAGAGGCTATGGCGTTGCAAAATGATGCTGAGATAAGATATATGTTAGACGATTTAGAGGAGCTTATTAGTGAGTCAATGGTCGGTGTGGCTCGCGTTAAGAAAGTTGTCGAAGATTTTTCAGTGGTTTCTCATGTTGATTTTCTTGATTCTAGTGATGAAGATATTAATAATATTTTAGAGTTTTCGCTGATGCAAGTAGTGATTCCATCAAATTATCATATCCAGTTTGTAAAAGAATTTGATGATGTGCTGCCGACTAAGGTAAATGCTAAAAAAATTAATAAGGCTTTTTTGGCGCTAATAAGCAATGCTGTACTTGCTGTTGAAGCTGACGCAAAAATCATTCTGCGTACCACGCAGCTTAAGAGTCATATCCGTATAGATATTATCGATAATGGCTGCGGAATACCTGAGGAGGCATTGAGCACTGTTTTTAACCCTTTTTATACGACCAGGAAAATAGGTGAGGGTGTGGGTCTTGGCTTGCATGTGGCTCAGAATACAGCAGAAAGCCATGGTGGCGCTTTAAATATAAGCAGTAAAGTGGGCCAGGGTACGGTGTTAACCATGATATTGCCTATGACTAACAGTGAGGTGAATGTATCTGATTGGCCAATGGATACTCAGCGATCATTGTAATAAACTGAATGCTGGGTAGACTATCGATAAGGTCTGTTTGCTAGGCGGTTAGATTAATAAATAGATTGATAGATTGATAGATGAACAGATCAATAGATTGGGCTATATAGGAAGAGCAACACGTGAAAGGGGTTATATTTACGCATCTTCAAGAGATGATTGAGTCACAATAAGGATTTCAAGTGTGGGATGCTATTTTAGAGCGTTGCGACTTACCCAGTGGCGGTGTGTTTGTTTCAACTGAACGCTATCCTGATGATGAGTTGTTCGCTATTGTGACTGAGCTTTCAGTGGTGACAGACACCGCTATTAATGAACTGTTAGGTTCATTTGGCGAGTACTTTTTTATTAATTTACATAAGTCGATGCCGCCAGAGGTCTTTGCTCCCCTAACATTGTGGGATTTGCTCAAAGGTCTAGATTCTATTATTCATATGGAAGTTAAAAAATTAGATAAAAAAGCGCAGCCTCCTTTATTAACGGTTAAGCGTTCGAGTGATCATGAAATGGTTCTAGAATATCGTTCGACAAAAAAATTGTGTTACTTAGCGATGGGTATGCTGAAAAGCGCTGCCAATATGTTTGCTGAGGATGTGACTTTAGCTATGCCTGTGTGTATTCATGATGGCCATGATCATTGTGAGTTGGTGATTACGCGCCATGTCTGAAAAAGACTTAATTGCTGAAAATAAAGCGCTAATGAATGCGCTGTCTCGTGAACGTAAGGCCAGAAAATTAGCTGAGAGTTTACTCGAAGAACGAGCCGTTGAATTATTTCTTGCTAATCGTGAACTAGAAAAAACGATCAAAACATTAAAATCATCTAACTTACAGTTACTGCAATCTGAAAAAATGGCTTCCGTAGGTCAATTAGCCGCAGGTGTCGCGCATGAAATTAATAATCCTGTCGGTTTTATTTCGAGTAACTTAGGTACCTTACGCGATTATATTGAAGACGTTCGTCAGGTTATTGATGCGCAGAAGTTTTCTATAAAAATGGGCATTGAATGTACCGATGCTAAGCGCTATGTTGAAATTAATGCCAAGGTAATAGCCGATTTGAATGCCTTGATAGATAAGATCGATATCGATTTTTTAATGGTAGATATAAATGATTTGTTAGATGAGTCAATTGATGGTGTTAATCGAATAAGGAGAATCGTAGCTGATTTATTAGATTTTTCTCGCATTAATTCTGCTGATTATAAAAATACAGATATTAATGCTTTACTAGATAAAACGCTGAGTATGGCGTGGAATGAACTTAAATATAAAACAGAAGTGAATAGAGATTTTGGTGAGTTACCGGCTGTTTATTGTAATGATGGTAAAATGGCTCAAGTGTTTCTTAACCTATTGCTTAATGCGTCTCATGCTATCGAAGAGCGCGGATCGATAACGATTACGACACGTCATATTGGCGATGATATTAGCATTATGATTGCTGACTCTGGTGAAGGTATACCAAAAAATATTATATCTAATATTTTTGATCCCTTTTTTACGACTAAAAATGTCAGAGAAGGAACAGGGCTTGGCTTGCATATTGTTCGAAGCGTGATTGAGGCGCATCAAGGGACTATCTCAGTAGATAGCCAGGTAGGGCAGGGGACAAGTTTTATTATTTTGTTACCTGTTACAGGTCTTGACCCATAGTTAATATGCTAACAGTGTTATACGCTTGTATAAGCCCCCACTTTTGTTGGGTTAAATGTTGACTTGATAAGGATTAAGCGAATGAGTACACAGCACAACTTATTGTGTGTGGATGATGAATCGGGGATATTGAAATCACTGATACGTGCGCTCCGTAATGAGCATTTCAATGTATTAACGGCTAGCAATAGTGGTGAGGCCTTACAGCTGCTGTCTGAGAATGCTGTGCAGGTGGTTCTAGTTGATCAGCATATGCCAGATATTGACGGCCTTAATTTAATTAAAAAAATAAAGGCGCAGTATCCAACAATTGTTCCTGTCATTTTATCGGGCTTGGTCGATATGGAATATGTTTTGGCAGCTATTAATCGTGTTGATGTGCAGCGTTTTTTAGCAAAGCCATGGCATGATGAAGAGCTTAAAACTGTTTTGAGGCAATGTTTTATCTATTATGATTTGGCTCAGTCCAATGTAGCATTAAATGATTTAGTGAGTCAGCAAAAAAAACAATTAGAAAATTTGACAGCGTTATTAAAAGGACAGGGATGACATGGGTGATTTAGATTTTTTAAATTTTGATACTCAATCGAGGGTAAAAGTATTATTTGTTGATGATGAAGAATCAATACTGTTTGCATTACGTCGTTTATGCCGCAATACCGGCTGGGATATTTACACCGCAGAAAGTGGTGATGAAGGTTTATCTATAATTGATGAGTATGCCATTGACCTTGTGGTTTCTGACATGCGAATGCCAAAAATGAACGGTGCAGAATTTCTTGAGCAAGTCGTAGAAAAGTCGCCATCAACCGTCAGAATTCTATTAACGGGTTATTCAGAAGTAACGGCTACGTTGGCAGCCATTGATAAGGGTAAGATTTTTTGTCATTGCACTAAGCCATGGGATAACGATGAGTTTAGAGAAATACTTAACCAAGCCATTGCCACTCGTTAGCTTTTTACTTGTAGCGTTAACTTTTACACAGAAAGAGTTACGATATCTTAAGGTTGTTTTTTGAGCTGGGTTGACTGCAAAGATAATAAAATAATAGTAATTTCAAAAATATACCTATGATGTATAAGTCTTAGATCTAAATGATCTAATCGATATGCTTCTTATTTTTCCCTTTTCGCGTAACTATTAGACTCACAGAATCCTTAGCATTTTGTCGTCTGTTTTTATTGCTAATAATGATTATCAACATTATAAAAGGGCTTTATTATGAAACGATTATATTATTTAACGCATGATATTGATGTCGCTGAATCGGTATCGAAGTTGTTACATGCCAATGGTATCAGCGATTGGAATTTTCATGTTCTAAGTAAGGATGAGGCGGGTATTCAAAAGCATCATTTGCATGCTGCCACACCGATTCATCAGTTAGATATTCTGCGCTCTGGTGAGAGAGGCTTTTTTTTCGGCGTGATGTTAGCGGTTGTCATGATTGTTCTTGTTAGTCAGTTAACGTCTTGGTTTGATATGTTTGGTTTAATCGGCGTGTTGGGTATTTGTGCTATTACCGTTGGTTTTTCAACATGGATAGGTGGCTTTGTGGGTATGCAAACTGAGAATTATAAAATTCAACGTTTTCATGATGTCATTGAGCATGGCGGCTATTTGTTAATGATTGATGTTTTGCCTAAGCAAAAAGCGCCTATCGAAATATTACTAATGAATAAACACGGTGTGAGTAAGGCGGGTGAAGATACAACGTTAGTGACGCCTTTTCATCATGCTTAATCAATGATGTTAGACATCACAAGCTTAATAAAGCCGGGTATATACCCGGTTTTTTTTGTTTCAAGCAAAGGGTAATATAAGGTCTGTAAATACGAAGCATGAGCGCGCCTAAAAGTGCTACGATAACGATGTTTGCAGCTTTTTACCGCTTAGCTTATCTATCTTTATGTTCATGTCATATCCATATAGCTGTTTATGTCTGCGGAATTATATCTTTTTACATAAAACAGTCGCTTCGATTGAAGTGTTTAGCCTGAATTTAAATAGCCTATTAATGATTTACTTTATAGAGATCCATCATGTCTGTAGTTGATGCTAAGCCGGCCGAAGCCGTCGATTCAGTAAAGGAGACGGCTCCTAAAAAGTTATCTTCTCTTTTTCATCTTCTTAGTTATTTAAAACCCTATAAATGGCGCTGGATTACTGCGATGGCAGCATTGCTATTTACGGCATCGTTGACCTTATTAATGGGGCAGGGAGTTAAGTTATTAATTGATAGTGGATTTGGTGAGGGGTCGTTAACGCTGCTTAATCAAGCCGTCTTAGTACTTTTGGCGCTAGCCTTTTTAATGTCGTTAGGCACATTTACACGTTTTTATTTAGTGTCATGGCTGGGTGAGCGCGTGAGTGCCGATATACGCACTGCCGTTTTTAATCATATCGTTAACCTGCATCCCAGTTATTTTGAAACTAACCGCAGCGGTGAGATCACCTCTCGGCTCACTACCGACACTACGCTTTTGCAAACCATTATTGGCAGTTCTTTCTCTTTGGCATTGCGGAGCTCACTGACGACAGTGGGCGCTTTAATCATGCTGTTCATTACTAATGCTAAGTTAATGATAATTGTCGTTGGCTGTGTACCTCTAGTGATGTTGCCTATGTTGTTTTATGGCAAAAAAGTTAAACGACTTTCTCGTGCTAGCCAAGATTCGATTGCCAATGTAGGAAGCTATGCCGGTGAGATTATCCAAAATATCAAAGCGGTACAAAGCTACACACAAGAGCAGCAAGAGAAGAAGGTGTTTGGCTCTCATGTTGAAGAGGCTTTTGGCATAGCGAAAAGTCGCGTGACACAGCGTGCGTTTTTGATGTCTGCCGTTATTTTGATGGTGTTTTCCGCGCTATCGGTTATGTTGTGGGTAGGCGGTAGCGATGTGATTAATGGGTCAATGACGGCGGGTGATCTCGCGGCCTTTATCTTTTATGCCCTCATGGTGGCTATGGGTGTGGCAACGGTGTCAGAAGTGTTTGGTGATTTACAACGTGCGGCCGGTGCAACCGAGCGCTTGGTTGAGCTACTACAAGTTAAAAGTCTTATTGCCGAGCCCTTAATAGCGGCAGATGCAAAATCCTTACCGGCTGAGCTAGCCTTTAAACAGGTGAGTTTTAATTACCCTTCAAGACCCGATGAGCCCGCCTTAAAGGAGTTCTCTTTAGTGTTACCTGAAGGTCAATGTGTTGCCTTAGTAGGGCCGTCTGGCGCAGGAAAATCAACTGTGTTTGAGTTGATACAACGGTTTTATGACCCTCAGTTTGGCTTGGTAACGCTAGGCAATAAAGATATTCGTGAGTTAAGCCCGCAGGCGCTTCGTCAACAGTTAGCAGTGGTGGCTCAGCAGCCAACATTATTTACCACTGATGTTGCCACCAATATTCGTTACGGTAGACCCGGCGCCACAGACGAAGAGGTAATAGAGGCAGCTAAAGCGGCTTATGCACATGAGTTTATTACTCAGCTGCCTAACGGTTATAATAGTTTTCTAGGTGAGCAGGGCGTGCGTTTATCGGGTGGGCAAAAGCAGCGTATCGCTATTGCACGTGCCATATTAAAAGATCCACGTATTTTAATGTTAGATGAAGCAACCAGTGCGCTAGATACCGAAAGCGAGTTTAAAGTTCAAAAAGCGTTAGAGCGACTAATGGAAAATCGAACCACGTTAATTATTGCTCATCGCTTGTCTACTATTTTGCATGCAGATACTATTGCGGTGATAGATCATGGAAAGTTAGTCGCGCAAGGCTCTCATGAGAGCTTGTTAAAAGATTCTGCTTTATACGCTAAATTAGCCAGCTATCAGTTTAAAGAGCAGTCGGCTTAATCGTTTTTATTGTTGTTAATATTGTTATAAGCAAGTTTGGATATCGAGGGTTTAATGGATACTTTATATTGGCACGATTACGAAACATGGGGCATTAACCCTGCCGAAGATATGCCCTCACAGTTTGCGGGTATTCGTACTGATAGTGACTTTAATATTATTGGCGAGCCATTGAATATTTTATGCCGCCCGGCATTGGATGTTATACCTCATGCTGAGGCTTGCTTGGTTACCGGCATGACACCGCAGCAAGTTGATAAGCAAGGCGTAAGTGAACGTAATTTTTTTGCGGCTATTCACGCTGAGTTGGCCCAGCCTAATACCTGTAGTGTCGGTTATAACAGCTTGCGCTTTGATGATGAAGTAACGCGCTATGGCTTGTACCGAAACTTTTATGATCCCTATGGCCGTGAATGGCAAAATGGCAATACGCGCTGGGATATTATTGATATGTTGCGCCTTTGCTATGCAGTTAGGCCAGAAGGCATTAACTGGCCACAGCGTGATGATGGCGTAGTGAGTTTTCGCTTAGAGCAATTAACCGAGGCTAACGGTTTGTCGCACGAGGCGGCCCATGACGCGCTCTCAGATGTCTATGCGACCATTGCTGTGGCTAAACTGATTAAAGATACACATCCGCAGTTATTTGATCATGTTTTTTCTTTGCGTCAAAAGCAGAAGGCACAAGAGGCGTTGGCCTTAGGTAGCGATAAACCTGTACTGCATATTTCGTCGCGGTTTGGCTCTGAGTTTTGCTGCGGCTCATTAGTATTACCGATTGCACAGCACCCTAAAAATAAAAATGAAATTATTTGTGTTGATTTACGTTATTCGCCTAAGCCGTTGTTTGATTTAGACGCGCAACAAATTGCCGATTTATTATTTACTCGAGTGGCAGATTTGCCCGCAGGCATTGACCGTATTCCGCTCAAGTCAATTCATATAAACCGCTGTCCTATAGTGCTAACGCCTAAGTTAGTGGATAATAAAGTAGCCGAACGTCTATCGTTAGATTGGCCGACTTGTGAGGCTCACAGAGAGCAATTACTCGCTTTTTCTGGTTTGGCTAAAAAACTGCAAGCAGTTGCTACTGCGAATAAATTTGATAATAGTGATCGTGACGCTGAGGCGATGTTGTATGACGGGTTTATTCCTAATAGAGATAAACCTTTGATGCAAAAAATTCCTGATGCAGATGCCTCAATGTTGGCGGATAGCGTTTTTCCCTTTTCAGATGCTCGGCTCCCTGATTTATTATTTCGTTATAGAGCGCGTAATTTCCCCGATAGTTTGTCGGCGGATGAGCGTGAAGAGTGGCTGCAGTTTTGTCGCGATAAATGCTTGTCGGTCGATTCGAGTCGTTTAGATAAGTCGAGTCGTCTGGATAAAGAGCTAGATAATATTGAATCGCTTTTAGCTAGCAAGCCAGAAAGCAGTGATGTGCTTAATGGCTTAGCGGACTTCCTTAAGCAGAAAAAGCAGTTGTTGACGAGTGCTTAAATGGCATCTAGAGCTTAACTATAGAGTTCTAAGCAATAGCTAGGCGATGGCCGTGCTGCTTTAGCCAATTTTCAGCATGGTTTCTTTGCGGGTAAACCTCATCGACTAAATTCCAAAATTGTTTGGAGTGATTGGCATGTCGTAAATGGCAAACTTCATGGGCAATAATATAATCAACAACAAACTGCGGTGCTAACATCAATAGTGGATTGTACTGTATGTTGCCTTCACTCGTGCAGTGGCCCCATTTACTCGTCGTGCGTCTATAGGTGATTTTATTTAGCTTATCTAAATCCATTTCTTTGGCCAGCGTTTGTGTCGCTTCTGACATATAGCTTTCGGCTTGTGTCTTTATCCATTTTAAGAAAATCTGCGTGGCTTTCTCTTCTTGTAATTGTTCTGCCGATAAACCTGCTTCATCTAAGTTGTTCGGTGGAATATCAATCCATAAAATTGAGTCGTCAATAGTGATGTTGGCGCGTTTAACGACTTTACCGCTTAGACGCGAGTGGTTGCCAATACGAATGGAGAGTGTGTTACTTAATAAAGGCAGAATCGCGCCATCAGTAATACGGTAGATATCTTGCAATTGAAGTTTTTGCAAAGAGACCTGTTTGGTAATCCAAGAACGCTTTTCTTCAAGGCAATTGTTAATCCAGTAGTTGGGTGCTTTGAGCGGTGCTCGAACTTCAACTATGCCACGGCGAACAGAGATGCCTAAGGTGCGACGACGTGTTCGAATGAGCTTGAAGTTGAGTGTTTTCTCAAGACTATTATGGAGTGTTGCTTCAGTCATAATTACTACGGTTTAAAGTCTTTGTTAAAAGGCGATTGGTTATTACACGGTTTATGAATAGGCGCTTTTTCGCTAGGTACTTTTGCAGTAGGCACTTTATGAACCTGCAGCTGAACAGTTTCTACCTGTTCGCCAAGGGTAATAACGTGACCCTTGTAGCGCTCATCCCCCGTTGAGGTAAACTCAAATTGATAGTTGCGCCAAATATGGAGGCGATTATCACGTCCACGTTTAAGCCATACACGATGAATGCCAACGCTTTGATCCAGTAATTGCACACTCAATTCATCGGAGTGTAACCTTGCCGCTTTTAAGGCGATTTCTCTGACATGAAGCTCAGAGAAGAAATACATAGCTACAGCTAGGCAAGCTAATAAGATAAAAATATGCGATAGAGTAAAGGTCATGACTGGCTCATTGATTAAAACGGGCTAATGGCTTCTTCTAGCTGTTTTAGCGAGAAGAGAAGCATCTAAGTTGAACGCATTTATAGTGTATTTAAGCTGGCTATGAACAGCAAGTGTTGATTGAAATGTTAATGATGGACCGTTAAATATACCCAACAGAAAAAAGGGACGCTGGCCAAAACTGGTTTATCATTGGAGCACTCACTATAGAGACATTATAGAGGATGCAGTAATGGCTAACGATATTCTAACCACGCTAGACGACGGCGTACTAACGGTTTCATTCAACCGCCCAAATAAGAAGAATTCGGTGACTGCCGCCATGTATGCGGCTCTAACGAGCGCTATTCATCGTGCTGAACGTGAGGCGGGTATAAAATTACTGCTCTTTACGGGTGTTGGCGAAGTGTTTAGCGCGGGTAATGATATTGGCGACTTTCTTGAAAATCCTGCTAACGGAGAAGAATCGGCTGTCGTTCAGTTTTTACTGGCTTTGTCTGCCACCGATATGCCTATGATGGCGGCGGTGAATGGCCAGGCCATTGGTGTTGGTACGACCATGCTCATGTATTGTGATAAGGTCTATGCCGTTGAAACTGCTACGTTTAGTACGCCTTTTATCAATTTAGCTGTTGTGCCAGAAGCAGGCTCATCATTATTGATGCCGAAATATCTTGGTTATCAATTGGCAAGCAGAATGCTCATTTTTGGTGAGGCGATTGATGCCAGCGAAGCAAAGGCCTGTGGTTTAGTGAGTGTGTTGTGCGAATACGATGATTTAATGCCATTGGTGATGCTGGATGCAAAGCGTGTGGCGGGTTTATCAAAAAAAGCGATGCGAAATGTTAAGCAGTTAATTAAGCGTGATGAAGAAGCGATTGAAGACAGAGTGAGGTTTGAAATGCAAAAGTTCGGAGCGGCACTTCGATCGCCAGAAGCGAGAGAAGCTATGACGGCTTTCTTAGAAAAGCGGCCTGCTGATTTTTCAGCTATTGATGAAGATTTAACGACTCATGAAACATCAACTGCTCATGATTAAACCATTGATGTTCATTTTGGCTGGAGATTTTTCGTGAGTGGTCAGCGCGACGATATTCGCTTTGCATCGATGGAAAGTGGCGCTGCGTTACTGCTTAAAACGGCAGAGCGATTATTTGCTGAGCATGGCTTAGAGGCGGTTTCTACGCGAATGATTGCTCGAGAAGCTGGGCAGAAAAACCCTTCGGCGCTGCAATACCATTTTGGAAATCGAGATGGTTTAATCGAGGCCATTTTAAATTATCGTTTAACACCTATTAACCAAGAGCGTTTAAGGCGTTTAGATGCATTGCAGCATCGTGGTGATGTAGTCACGGTAAAAAGGCTGACAGAGGTTTTTGTTGAGCCCTTTGCCGAAGAGTTACTTAAGCCTATTGAAGATACGAGTTATGTATCGTTGTTAGCGCAGCTTTATGCTTATCAGCCTGGCCGTGATTTATTTCAAAAAAACCGTGAAAGAAATCGTGCAATGTTTGAGATTACTTCGTTGATGATTAAAGCATTAAGACCGTTGCCATTAGCTGTAGTGCATTTACGATTACAGTTAATGGGGCGTCAGTCGATGACAGCGATTGCCGAGTGGGATGAGGCGCGAAGAAATCAATCGATAGACTTAGATGCAAAATCATTGCGTTGGCGCACGGATAATTTAATCGACTTTATTGTTGGCGGTTTACAAGCTCAAACATCTACGCGCTATTGAGCCTTTTTTATTTGAGATGATTGTTTTTAACCATTATTTCTAGAGTAACTATTGTTTTTAGAATAGCCATTATCTACTTATTATTTGGAGTACTTTTTGAAAATAGCATTGTTGTTAACGGGTAACGAATTAATGACCGGTGATACGGTTGATTCTAACTCCGCTATGATTGCTCAATCACTTGCTGTGCAAGGCTTTGACGTCGCGCATAAAGTCACAGTGGGTGATGATATTGACTTAATTATTGCCGAGCTCGATAAATTGGCTGCGTTATATCCCGCCATTATTATTAATGGTGGCTTAGGCCCCACGGTTGATGACCTTACTTCAGAAGCGCTGTCTTTACTGACAGGCGAGCCATTAGTTGAAAACCCACAAGCCTTAGCCCATGTTAATGAATGGTGTGAGCGGCGGGGTGTTCCTGCTAATGCTGCAAATCTTAAACAAACGATGCTACCGGCTAGTGCCTGCGTATTAGCTAACCCGGTTGGTAGTGCCGTCGGCATTGCTCTGCAGTATCGAGATTGTTTGTTGCTATGCACGCCAGGTGTGCCGCCAGAATTAGCGGCTATGTTAGAGGTTTCTGTATTGTCAGCTTTACAGTTAGGTTTCCCCGATGCCTCTGCACGTTTGGTTCGCCGCTTAAAATTATTTGGTATGGGGGAGTCGTCACTGCAGCAGATTATTGCGGATCAATGCCCCCACTGGCCAACAGAAGTCGTTGTTGGTTTTCGTGCCGGCGTACCGCTGTTAGAGCTTAAGCTAGAAATAGAAGATGAAGCCCATTTATCGTTGCGTGATCAATGCGAAGCAGAGTTAAGACAAGTGGTGGGTGATTTTATTGTCGGTGAAAATGATGACACATTAGGCGCTATTGTTATTGCCTTATTGCAGCAGCAGAATAAACAACTCACGCTGGCTGAGTCTTGTACTGGCGGTATGATAGCTTCAAATATTACGGCCATAAGTGGGGCTTCATCGGTATTTGGTGCCGGTTTTGTTTCTTATTCTAATGCGGTTAAAACGAATGTTCTCGGTGTTGATGCAGCATTAATTGAGCAGTATGGTGCTGTGAGCGAGCCGGTTGTAAAAGCTATGGCAGAGGGAGCCTTAAAATGTTCTGAGGCTAATTGTGTTATTGCAGTATCAGGTGTTGCAGGGCCGGATGGCGGAACAGACGATAAGCCTGTTGGTTCAGTATGGGTAGCATGGGGTGGGGTAGGTGCTATTAATACTCACCTTTTCCATTATCCTGTTGGTCGTAAAATGTTTCAAACCATAGTAAGTGCGCTGGCACTCGATTTACTGCGACGTTATCTTTTAGGCTCAACGGAAGTGCCTAATTATTATCAGCGTAAACGTTTAAAGCCAGAGTCTAACGTTTAAGACAAGCGTCTAGCTATTATTGAATCGTTAACGCAACAGGGTTAATAAACTCACTTGCGATGCCGGTAGTATCAACGGTAGCAATCGAAAAGTAGTATTCGCCAATCGGTAATGCATTTATTTCATAGTCATTGACGAGTTGATTACTACTGTTAGTTGCGGCCACAGAAAAGGTTCTTTCATTATTACCGTCTTCGCTTATCGAAGAATAATAGATTTCATAATGATCAATTTCATTAATAGATAATGGGCTGCCATCAGTCCGTGTGGTGGGCGTTCCCCAATTCAATGCCACATCACGTAACACGGGTTCGCCACTACCATCATTAGGTCTTGATTCAATATCAATACTCGCGATACTGGATGCACTTAAATCAGTTGTGTCGATGCATTCTGCGGTTAGGCTATGGCTGCCAGCGGATATAGCATTGAGGCCAGTGTCGTTAAATCCAGAGTTGCTGCCATATTGATAAGGGGCAACGCTGTCTCTTCGAACAAATTCACCGTCAATCGTTAAGTCACAATAAGCAATATTGTTGTCTTCGTCACTGGCTATCAGCTCTACGCTTATGTTTTCACCTTTATTGGCTGTTGTTTGTAATGTCGCGGAGCTAAAGACTACCGTTGGCGCTGATGGCTTGCTAATGGGTGGATCTGGAACTGGATCCGGAGTAGGGGTTGGATCTGGAGCCGGGTCCGGAATTGGGTCCGGAGTCGGGGTTGGATCTGGAGCCGGGTCTGGAACTGGGTCTGGAATCGGATCTGGAGTTGGAGTCGGCTCAGGAGCATCTTCGTTGTATAAAGAGGCTAATGGTGCGGTGATTTCCGGAGCTTGCAGCGAAACGGCAGGTAATTCAGGCGTCAGTGTTTGTGCTTCTTCGGCTAGCATTTCATTAATTTGACTAATATTTTTGTCGCTATTAGGAATCTCAAGTAACGCTGGGTTCTGCGTTAAAATACCAGCGATATCATCGATAGTGTTCAATGCTGTAATAGGGTTGCCGGCATTCTGTTTATTAAAGCTGCCATCAGCAAAGTCATCGGCTAAGGCTGCAACTAGGCTCACACCGCTTGCGGTTGAACCATCATCAATTATTTCGTCTTTTAAGTTGTTAACAATAGCGGCAAAAACTTCATTCGCCGTTCTTATAGCGAGTGTCTGTTCGGCGTCCGTATCGGCATTAATTAGCGGCGAGGTGGTAAATAAATTAATTTCTGCTGTTAATAAACCTAGACCAAGTGTCGCTTTAATATTATTGGATGTTGTTTCTAGTGCTGCCATGAGTTCGCTGATACTGACGCTGCCATTATTGTTTCCTGATAAGCCTAAAGTTAATGGGTCGGCGTTATTATCAAGACTGTCGGCAATCAATCTTGCATGCTCTATAGCAAAAGTGCTTAGAGGTGTTGCATAGACGGCTGTGCCAGCGAGTAATTGTTGGCTTGTAATAATGGTGCTCAATGATTCGATGACGGGTATTTCACCATTAATTTCTGTGCCATCGGTGTATTCAATTAAAAAAGGACCGTTGTTAGAAACGTTTTCGGGAATGGAGAGCTGTAAATTAGCGCTGGTATTGGAACTGCCACGAGCGACTATTTCACCTTTAAGATCCGCTTGTGAGGGATTAATTTGATAGGCAGTTACATTGGCATTAATTAAAGGTCCTTTGACGCCGGCACCATTAACCATAATGGCGGTTTCAGCATCTGTGTCGCTGGCATCAGCATTAGTACTGTCTGAGCTTCCACAGCCTATTAAACTAATGATTAAAAGGGCGGCAGCACTTATTTTTAAAGGGCTCAGGATACTATTACTAGTGTTGTCCATAGTCTTGAGCGTGGTTGTATTCATAGCTTTAAACATAATTCTATACATCGCTTTATACAGCAGAGTTAAGATGGGCCTATCGGTTTTTGATGGCCTTATCAGCAATGAAGCTAGTGTATGTCGAGGCGATTAGGAGTGGCATAGCGTGCTGTTAAAATGGTGAACTGAGTGACGTTTGCTAGTCTGTTTTGAGTGCAGCATCACTATTTTCCGTCAATATTTGTCTTCAATATCGGGTGAATAGCTGGCCAGTAGAATCTATAGTGTGCGCTAGTCGTTTTAATTGGCTGGCATGGTTCGTTTATTTGATCCGCCAGCTTGATACATTGAAGAAACCCAAGAGGCCAGCGTTATGCCAGATCAAGAAAATATGACCGATATGCATGGTCAGACAGCTCAATTAGCTTGGAGCGAATTGGCGCGCTTTTTTGCAGCGGGTAAAGTGCTGTTTATTGCGGAGGAACTCAATTTAGTTGAGGTTGCCGCTGCAGTATCAGCTGATGATACTGAGCAAGTGAGTAAATGGCTTGAACTGCAACAGCTATCGTCGGTCAATGATCAGCAAGCAGCTGATTGGCAGCAAAGTGACCAACTTATGTGGGCAGTCGTTACCGCGCCATGGGTGCTAATACAATTAGTGAGCGCTTAATGGTTTTTGTATTCAAAGGCTGGCAATGTTTTTTATATTACGTAGAAAATTTTTATCTGCATTGCTGTTAGGCTAATGCCAATATAAGTGCAAGAAATGATTGCAAGTTGTGAGTGCAAAAAGTGAGAGCGAGATTTTTGAATTAAAAAAAAGGCGTCCAATTGGACGCCCTTTGAAGAGGTTATGTAGACCTGGAGTTAATAGCGATAATCAAAAACGACTACATTCACTATTGACTTAACATTAGCAGTAAAGGGGTAAAGCGCCAGTTTAGTGCGTTGGAATGTGGATTAGTTACTTATTTGTTTTAAGTAAGCGGTTATAAAGTGTTAGATTTGATTGTTTTATATTCTGGTTGTGTATGTTTTGTTCGGCGCTTATCTAAATCGTTAGGTTTATGTGGCGCCTATTAATAGATGTTTATAGTGATAAATGACGATTTTTTGTGCTTAAAAAAAATCTTATTACTGTTATCTTCTTTTGGTTGTTTTATTTTTTATTATTGAGATGTTTATCATTTGTCATGATTTTATTTCGCTATTTAATTAAAGAGGTTTCGCAGGCGACAGCTGCAGTAACAGTTATTTTGTTATTGATTGTCACCAGTGGCCGATTAGCTAAATACCTCGCGCAATCGAGTAGCGGTCACTTGTCTTCGGATGTTGTGTTCTGGGTTATTTTTTTTCGCATTCCCGATTTTCTGCCGTTAATTCTGCCGCTAGGGTTTTTTATAGGTGTTTTGTTGGCCTATGGCCGTCTGTATGTCGATAATGAAATGATCGTGATGAATGCCTGTGGTACAGGTAAAAAACGCTTAGTGACCATTACGGCTATTCCTGCCGTACTAATGAGTATGTTAGTTGCCTATCTCACTTTGTTTGGTGCTCCAGCCAGTTTAAATAAAGTGCAGTCTATTTTGCAGAACCCTGCAAACACAAATAGCCTTGCGATATTACAAGAAGGCAAGTTCCAAGAAACCAGCGACGGCCAGCGAGTTATTTACGCTGAGAAATTTGATTCAGATAGCGATGCCGTTAATGATGTTTGGATGGTAGAGCATCGGCGTGATGGAAGTGTGGTTGTTATTCGTGCCGATTCAGGAGAAATTACAGAAAATGCTAATTTTGAGGGGCAGTATCTCACGCTAACAAATGGTGCGGTTTACGATGGTTTTGTGGGCAAGCGTGATTATCAAATTACGGAATTTACATCCTATGCTCAAAAAGTTGTTGAGCGCAGACGTGTTGAAAAACTTCAGTTAGAAGGTGATGCTAAAACCACGCGCGCATTATTTATGTCAGACGAGCCGGGTGATATTGCTGCACTGCATTGGCGATTTTCTTTACCCGTGGTTGTGCTCGTTGTGGCTTTGTTAGCATTGGCTTTAAGTAAGACCAATCAACGCAGTGGTCGTTATATTAAAATGTTACCTGCGGTCTTAATTTATCTTTTATATATTGTCGCCATTACCGGCGTAAGAAATATGATTGAGATGGAATCGCAGCCGCCGCTTATGATATGGCTGGTGCATAGTTTATTTTTTATTGGTGCCCTAATGTCGTTGCTCGAAGATGATTTTAGGCGCGCTTTAGCTGCACGCAAATCGAATGTGGCAGTTTAGTAGAGTGGCTATTTAATTTATGAATAAAATGAGCTCTTATATAGGCATTAATGTTATTGGTGCTATTTTGTTGGTGCTACTGCTTATTGTTGGTCTGGATGTGGTTTCTGCCATTATTGATCAGCTGGGCGATATTCGTGGCGGCTACACTTTTTGGAAATCGCTTATCTATGTTGGTTTAACGGTTCCTGGTCGTATTAATGAGTACATTCCTCTCTCAGCACTCGTCGGCTGTTTAGTGGCAATGGGTATGTTGTCGAGTAGCAGTGAAATTACCGTGATACGAGCCAGCGGCGTTTCTTTGAGTCGCTTAGTCTGGATGGCAGTGAAGCCAACGTTGTGGTTAATTCTATTGTCGATGCTAATTAGTGAGTATGTTTCTCCCTTTACTGATCAGTGGGCAAAAAGCCATAAAGATTTTTCTATATCGGGTACAGATCGCTCATTAGTGGCGGGTGGTGGCCTATGGCACCGTGAGGGTGATACGTTTATGCACTTTAATGTAGTGCAGCCAGGTGGTGTTTTATATGGCGTCACAACCTTTGAGTTTGATCCGCAAGGAGATTTACTCAGCTCGACATTTGCTAGGCGTGCAAGTTATCAGCGCGATGGCTGGTTAATGGAAGGTGTGCAACGCAGTGTTTTTTATACCGATACAATTAAGAGCAGTAAATTTACAACCCTTAAATGGGATACACAACTCTCACCGAAGATGCTCGGTTATCTCTCGCTCGCAGCAGAGGATTTATCGCCTAGTGGCTTGTTTGATTACGCAAACTATTTAGACCAGCAAGAACTTGATAGTGGTGCTTATCGCTTGGCTTTTTGGCAGAAGTGTTTGCATCCGCTAATGATTATTAGCTTAGTGTTAGTGGCTTTATCTTTCGTTTTTGGCCCGCTGCGCTCATCAACGATGGGCTATCGCGTTTTTGTTGGTGTGGTGGTGGGAATCACGTTTCAATTCACTCAAAACTTATTAGGGCCTAGCAGTCTTATTTATGGTTTTTCACCTTTTTATGCGGTGCTGCTGCCTATATTGATTTGTGCTGGTATCGGTTCTACGTTGTTATATCGAACCCGATA
>Ga0115007_10000939_pt1 | contig 18930 bp, 16 predicted proteins | sample ArcOceMetagenome_2_FD_87166 | JGI IMG/M metagenome (GOLD analysis project Ga0115007, IMG submission 87166) | Marine eukaryotic phytoplankton communities from Arctic Ocean - Arctic Ocean ARC135M Metagenome | ecosystem: Environmental > Aquatic > Marine > Oceanic | place: Arctic Ocean | collected...
AAGCATTTAAATAAAAAAATTTAACTTAAGTAGACATATTTTGTCCCATTTTAATGTTTCAAGGGTGTAAATAAAATATTTTGTAAATAAAATATTTTACTTTCATGCTCGGCTATAAACTTCCTATGAGTTACCGTCTCCGCCTTCGTCTTTTACGTTTTTTTCGTGTTTTTCGACCACCAAATCCAAGCCTAGTTAATAAACTCTTCGACTTCTTCTTTTTCTTTCTTTTAGTTTTGCGCTTTGTTTTGCGCTTTGTTTTGGAGTTTTTTTTACCATCATGTTTAATCTTTTTATCATATTCAACCGGTAAATAACGTAAAAAATACCAATCATAATCTTTGGATTTTCTATTTTTTTTTAATTCTTTATATTTTTTGGATTTTTCTTCACGCATTTCTTCCATAGTTTCTTGCTTTCCATAACAATTCATACTGAAACGTTTTAATAACCCATTTTGTTTTAATCTATTTTTTTCTTGAACTTTAAATAAAAATTGGCTCATACATAAGATACGATTAGCATCATAGTATGGTCTATTAACATAAACAAAGGCTAAATAAAAACTTAACATAGTGTCTAATGTTGCTACTCTCAATTTAGAGGAACCAACATTTATTATATTATAACTATGACAAGCTATTGGTTGATAAATAAAAACAATAGTTTCAGGGCCGATAGAAACTTCATAATGCGGGGCTATAATTTCTCCAATTCCAGTTTTTTTGGTTATTTTAATTTTTTGAATTCCTATTTCTTCCAATCGTTCTTTTATCATACGCGAAGTTGTTTCAGGGTCTTCGCTTAATACATCAAAATCAGGAACCTTGGGAATGTCTCTGTTTCTAAATTTTTTTAAATCCTTCAAATACATTCTATTAGCGTAAGCTCCAAAAAATACACATCCATTGCTAATTAAAGTATCCTTAACAGTAATAAATACTTTCTCTTCGATATTTTCCAAATATTCTTCTTCTTCTCTAAAGTTATCAGGAACTCTGTCTTTTTTTCCACCTTTCATCAATTTTTTTTTAGTACCATATTGAAATAAACGCTGAATATCAACCAAATTACAAGATTTACCCCTTAATGGGTAATGTTTATTTAACAGTGTAAGACGTTTTAATACTTTTTCCCACCTACTAATATCTCCATCAGGCCTACTTAATTCTAAATACATAGACATACGTAAATAATTTGGAGGAGAATAATAAATTCCATTTACCTTTATTGAAGATTTCAATATATTTTTGTAAAGTTCAGGAACTAAATATGTTATATCAGCAATAGGTAAAAAATTAACAAACACTTTAAAGGTTCCAGCATGCATTCCTGATTTGGCCTCAACTTCAGTATATCCTAATTTATAATAAATATCAGCCAGGTTTTTAGCATCGTTTAATGGGTCAGGTGAAAAAAAATCATAGTCAGGAAGTTCACTGGATTTATCATAAAACTGGTCTTCCAACGGTAATATATTATTAATAGCTGTTCCACCATAACAAATGCGTTTTGTTTTTTTTAAAAAATCTTCAACAATTTGTATTATATCTTGTATCTCAGGATTATTAATTTTTTTTCGCCCCGATTTTAATCCAATTTTATCTACCGCACTTCTTAAAATAGCCAACTCACATTCTACAAAAGACATTTTTCTATCACAAGACATTACTTAATATATAATGCTAAAAAAAAATATATATATATATATTTATATTTAACCTAAAGGAGTGTAAGCACCTCCAAGAAAGGATAATTGTTTGGGGGCAAGACTTAACCGCTCGTCTTGTATTTCAGGGTCGGGTAAAACGACTTCGAAATATCTTAAATGGTCGGGTTTTAATCTAAAAGCAGATCCCGACGAGGCAAAGAAATTATTGTAATATATAAAATTAGTATCAACAACAGAATAATTCATCATTACCCATTGACAACCGAATTTATGATGTATAGGTGCCGGAGGATTAGATGAAATTTTTGAAAAATCAGGCATTGTAATTGATAAAAACTTCTTATTCTCGTCTATAAGAGATTTGGAATCATATGTTTGGACTATATCAATGTTTTTATGAGTTTTAGCGAAAGGCATACCTCCTCCATCCTTGCCTTTTCCTGAAATATTTACAAATTCATGAAATGCGGTGTCTCTAAAATTAAAATTAGGGTCACTACATAAAATAATTATTTTACGTTTTAATTTTAAAAGTGGTAAATTACCTATAACATCTCTACCACTAGTATTATTCTTTCCTTCGTAATTATATTTACTAGATAAAAACTGTCCTGCAAATGTCTCGCGCATTATGTTAGCCATAGAATTATAAATATTTCCATTATTAGTTTTAATTCTAAAACTCAAAACCAATGGGTCATCAGGATTTGGCGCTCCTCCAGCTCCCCCTGAAAATGCTCTCATTCTAACTTGTTGCATAACCTTTTTCAAAGATAAACTATTGTATGTACCCTTTAAACAAAATTTACCATTTGTAGTTGCTTCAGGACCAGCCGCCACAACCGGACTACCATCAACAGAATATATTTCAAAGTCTAATAAACGAGCACCACGACCAATAACTTTTTGCAAGGGGACCATATCTACAAAGTCCTTTTCACTATTTCCACCACAACAACTATTATAACTACTAGCCATATAATAATCTCTCAATAAATGTTTATGAGAAGCATTAGCACTATTTATATTAGAAATTTTCGACCCTTTTATAGAACCCAAATTGGTCATCATATTATAATTGTTGCTATTTAATAAACCAAGTTTATTTCTAACATACCAAAATATTAACCATACTATAAAAACAATAATTACAATTAAATACATCAGGAGCCATTTATTTTTATCTTTAAGCATCTTTTTAAAATTTTCTGTAGCAGCTTCTATTCCATTGATAGCATTGTTTGTTATATCCGTATTCATTTATATATATATAGATAAATACAATAAATAAAATATCACAATGCTAAAATAAATCATTTATACTTAGTAAAATTTAAAATAATTATATTATATTATCTTAAATATGACTGGAGGTTTAATGAATCTTGTTGCATACGGAAATGAAAATTTGTTATTCAATGGTAATCCAAAAAAGACATTTTTTAAGGCAACATATCAAAAATATACCAACTTTGGACTACAAAGATTTAGAATAGATTATAATGGAACAAAGAATTTAAATCCAAATACAAGCACGATATTGGATTTTAAAATAATAAGATATGCGGATTTATTATATGATAGTTATTTAGTTATGAATTTACCAACTATTTATAGCCCTATATATCATTATGAAACTGAAGAAGGTATTGAAAATAAAAGTAAAAATGGACACGAATATGCTCCTTATGAATTTAAATGGATAGAGGAATTAGGGACAAATATGATAGAAGAAATTGAAATTTATAGCGGAGGTATAAGCCTCGCAAAATATAGTGGTGAATATTTAAATTGCATGAAAGAAAGAGATTTTTCAACAGAAAAAAAAGACCTATGGGATAGAATGACTGGAAATATTTCAGAATTAAATGACCCGGCTAACGCAAATGGTTATATAAACAGTTACCCCAATACATTATGGACACAGGCGGGATTAAGCCCTGAACCATCTATTAGAGGAAGAAAATTATATATTCCCATGGACGCTTTTTTTTGCGATAGTAGTAAAATGGCTTTGCCTTTAGTTGCGTTACAATATCAAGAAGTTTCAATAAGAATTGAAATAAAACCAATTATGGATTTATATACTATTAATAACGTGAATGAAATACCAGAACAACTATCAGGATTAACTTATAGAATGAGACCAAATAAAAATGTTTTAGAGCATCAATTATGGAGATTTTTACAAGCACCATACGACAAAACAGCAGACACGTCTAAATATAATAAAAATATATTCGATTGGAATGCCGATATACATTTAATGGGAACTTATGTATTTTTAGGACAAGATGAAAGACGTGTATTTGCCGCCAAAGACCATAAGTTTTTGTATAAACAAATTTATACTTATGATTTTTTTGATGTCGCAGGCAGTAAAATTGTAGAAATTGAAAGTAAAGATATGGTAAGCAATTATATGTGGAGATTTCGTAGAAGTGACGCTTATTTGCGAAATGATTGGTCTAATTATACAAATTGGCCATATAAGGATATTATACCTCAATCTACAGGACCAATAAATGATAGTGAACTTCCCAATCCAGCATACCATCAATTTACAGGAAATATAGGTTCAACACAAGTAATAAACGGCTCTATTGTTTCTGAAGATTATCCAGTTAATTTAAAAAATATTTTATTGGAGTTAGGTATTAGTATGGATGGTATTTACCGTGAAAAAGTATTAGATGCAGGTGTATATCAATATATTGAAAAATATATGAGAACCACAGGTGCTTCTAAAGATGGACTTTATTGTTATAATTTTTGTTTAGATAGCAATAGAAGGGTATATCAACCTTCAGGGGCTATGAATGTTAATAAATTCAAAAAAGTGTTTTTTGAGTTTAATACTGTAGAAGTACCTATTGATTCAAGTGGTAATAATGTTGAGTATATCTGTGATTTAAATGGTAATGCGATTGGTTTTAGAAAAACCAGCGCAGTGTTAAATCAATATAATTTTGATTTACGTATTTTTGAAGAACGATATAACATTATTAATATTCAAGGTGGGCGAATAGGATTATTAAATGCTAGATAATTTCTCAATAATATATAAGTAATGTTTTTATTTAGACCTTTATTTGAATTTAGAGGAACCGTTTTATGGAAAGCTTGGCTAATTAATTCTATTATTCTCGGTATTATATCTGGAATTACAGTAGAAATTAGAAATTATATGGACAAATATGATTATGATAGATTTTTGCCTGATTTTAAACAAAAATTAATAGTTACTATTATAATTTCTTCCTTGGCCGCATTTATTACATTTTTTTTATCAAGAATTATATTTGGAACCGGTGAAGGAATGATGGAACCGCCCAAAATGCACCCAACATTATTTTAAAAGTAACATAATATCCCAGGCATAATTAGCAATATGTTGGACTATCTCAACTGGAATTTTCTTATTATACATTTTCATTATTTCTTTTTTATATAAATGATCACGTGAATTTGAAGATAATATTTTAGCATATTTTACAATATCTCTTCTTACAGCATAAAGTTGATTTTCACGTCTATAGTTAAATATTGGGCGAAAAACTTCACCCATCTTATATCCAATACAAATGTAGGTTTTATTTACCCAGAAGGCTAACCCCCCGTTAACCAACGGATGGTTTTTTTTATTCCATGGATCTGATTTATCCGGATGAGAATTATATATATCCATTTCTAATACCTTTTCTAAATTATTTACAGAATTACGACCAATAACATTATTTCTATATTGTAAAATACTAACACGACTGGTTCTTGCTTTATAACATCCTTGCATTTTTTTTTTATAATTTTAATAATAAACATTTATTTAGATTTTAAATTATCAATTTTCTAGACCCCATCTTCCCATCATTTGAACTTTATACTTGTTCTTGGGTTCTGTATACCAACGTTTTTTACTTTTATCCCATTTAGCCCCCATTTTTTTTGCCTCATCTTTTTCATCATACGGGACATTTAAATAAATTTTATTTTTAATACGTTGGTATGGACAACTTTCTACTCCTATAGCAATGTTGGCTAATCTATCGGCGTGTTCATTACCAATAGAATGTTCATCTTCCAATCCTGTATGAGCCTTTATATGGGTAAATTGTATATTTTTGTATTTTTTTACAAAATTATACGCTACTTCAACTATTTTTCTATTTGGGATATCCTTGCCTTTTTGAACCCATCCTTTTTTACTCATTTTTTCACCATAACTAGTACAACATCTAATAGAATACGAAGAATCGCTATAAATCATTATAGGTCTTCCTTCTTCAACTTCTTCTCGTAATATTGTTAATGCTTTTATAATAGCTAATAATTCAGCTCTATTATTTGTTTGCGAACCATTAAAAGATTCACTTGTATTTCTATTATCTTCTGGTCCAAACCAAATTCCAAATCCAGCTCTTGCGTCTGGTTTACCGTTATTAGAACAAGCACCGTCTGTATAAACATTAATAGTTGGTAGTGTTTCTTGTGGTTTTTTATTTTGGTTTTTTCTTATTACAAAATTATCCATTATTATAAATAAATGTGTAATTATCATTTTATATCAATTTTATTGACTAAATAATTCCCATATTGAATCATATGGCTTAGGTTTTTTTCTGGGGTCCACGGGTCTATATTTAGTTGTATAAGCATTAGAATTGTTTACCTTTGCCATTTTATCATATAACATACTAGAACCACCTAATCTATTGTCTGAATTTCTTTCTTTTTTTGCCTTTGCGGAAGCATTATAATATTTACCAGACCCAATTAAACCTTTAATAATTCTTTCACTACGATTTTTATCTTTATCATTAGTTGTGTTATCCGCTGTGTTTTGTAAATCAAATTCATTTTTATTTGAATTTAAGGTATTTGGTAATTTACCAGTATTTAATACGTCATTTATAATATCTACCAATTCCTTCTTGTCTGAAATTCCTGTAGGTTCATCCAATTGATATTTATTAACCACCTTTCCGATAGAAACTAAATCCCCTTGACTAATATTAGGCAAAGTAAAATTTCTAGCCATAGATAATTCATTCATAAAATCGAACCCAATATTTTTATAATTTATATTTGGATTATTTGGTTCCTTGTTGAAGTTTTTACCATCTAATAAATTATTAACGGTATTATTGTTAAATAACCCTGGTCTTGTTCTAGCATAGCCATGAATATTTTTGGGCAATAATACTGACCCACAATCTTTACACATAGAATCATTAATTGAACCTTCTCCTATCCAGGGACAATTTCTATATGCTTTTCCACCAATTATTTCATTAGAACATTTTTCGTTATCGTATTGAGGCGCCTTGCATCCATTGGGACAATTTCCTGTAGGAGATGAAAGTAGATTTCCATTCGCCATTTGATAATTGGTATTACCACCTATTTGGTTAATTGCTTGTTGATACGCAGGTGTCTGTGAAATTTGTTCTTCTTGAGTTTGTACCTGTGGAATAGATGTATCTTGTTGTAAATTACCTGTAGAACTATTTGAAGCATTGTCTAAAGAGGTTTCCGTTGGCGGGGGTGTTTGAGTAACATCAGGACTTTCTTGAGAAGTAATAGTTGTCGGATCCGGAGAATAGGATCCTCTATCACATCCCCTTTTCATATAATTAGCACATCCAACACCAGATTCTTCGTATCCATTTGATGTTTCCATCTTTCCATTTTGGTTCATTGTCCAATTATTCATAATTACACCTGGATATATTTTCTGGCAACTTGCCTTATCATAACATCCTGTAAATTTATTACATACAGCCATTCCATTGTCGTCTTTTACAAATCCATTTACACAACTAGTCGCACTTTCTGTGGATTCGGCACTTTCTGTGGAAGGACTGGCTTTTGAATCATCCCTTACCCATTTTTTATCTTTACACACATAGTTTCCAGAACTAGCACCAGAAACACCCTTGGGACATAACTGTCCTTCTATAGAACAATCCCAGCCATTACAACTAGTAGCATCAGGTGGGTCCTTTTTATAATTCGTGTTCTCGTATCCTTCAGCAAATGGTTTATTAGTGATAATCTTATTCATTACATCAGTATAAAAGAAAAATAATGTAAAAATTATTGATATTATTAAAAACATGTTAAATAACATATATATATATATAATTTATAAATATATTATTTTACTAAATACTTTATTAGTTTAACCCCCATATCGAATCATAACATTTGATTTTACCACGACATTGTCGAAAACTAGCGGGTTCATTGTGTCTGTCACTATCCATATCATTATTTTTTAATAATGAATTACTATTTTCACCAAATATACCAGTAGTTCGTGTTTTATTATTTAGTTGAGTAGGCATTCCACTATTATCATAACCCGTCATATCTAAACTACTATCTGTTAATAATTCCAGAACGAACACATTTAATTTACTATATAATGATTTAACTTGGTCTACTTCCTGTGGGTCGTTTTCTCTCATTTTAATCTTTTTAACTATTCTCCCCAATTCAATATAATCTTGATTTTCAATATTAGGCAATGCGAAGTTTCTAATAGTTGCCGTATTTATCATAAATTTTTTACCAATTCTTAAGTCAAAAGACTGTTCGTCATTATTTTTATTAATATCTGTAGGTATTAGATCTCTTTTTTCTAATACTTGTTTCATAATATTTTCATCAAATAAAGAATTACTAGAAGTTGCTATACTAGTTGGTGATACAGATGACTGTTTATTGGAATAAGAAGTATTATTTGTAGCAGAAGGATTATTTCCTGATGAAGGATTATTTCCCGATGAAGGATTATTTCCTGGTACGTTACTAGAATTAGGATCATTCGGGTCTAAATTATCAGAACCATTGGCAGGATTGCCCTTGTTAGGACCACAATCTTGTCCAGGAGGACAAATACCACCTGGTCTAGGACCGCGCATATTTGGAGGAGCGTTTGGGTCAAATATTTTTGTTTCAGGGCATCCTTTACAATCTTTGTCATATTTACAATTTACGTTATCCTTACGTTCATATGTTGGCCAAGGACAACCTTGATAACACTTTTTTTTTTGTTTTCCATTAACAGTAATATTGTCACAATTCCCATCTGGACCTGTGGGTACAACACATCCTTCCTTACAAATTGCTGCTGATTTTTCCATTGTATTGTTAATACCTGCCCTTGATTGAGTTTGTCTATTCATAACTTCCTGTTGTGTTAAATTATTTGCTGGTGATTTTTCCATTGTATTGTTAATACCTGCCCTTGATTGAGTTTGTCTATTCATAACTTCCTGTTGTGTTAAATTATTTGCTGGTGCCACAGACGAAATAGTGTTCCCCCACACCTTCATTCCGCATATCGTCAGGTACTGATTGGTATCCTCTGTGGACACCTCGATAGTGTTTCCCACTGCTTCGGCTGGGCATATTACAGTCAGCCAGCCTTTGTCGCCCGTCGCAACAGCACCACACAGGTGCTTCTTTTCACCGTCCAGAACATAGACCTTTGCGTTCTTGATCCTCCAACCGGCATACCCGCGGTTCATAATCTGGACCTCCGTCACGTCGTATCGTCCATCAAGCTTGGCTCTCAACCAGCCTCCCTTGTCAGTATGTGTGCATTTCCCATCCCCATAAGCGTCGCTCCAGCCACTGTCGCGCACAATCCTGTTCGCGACGCCACCACCATAGGTTGATGATTGGGATGCAGATACAATGGGGATGGGATTGCCCTTCCCGCCAGTCGGATTTGTCATACCTTCTATAAAACTCCCTGTATTAGACCAATTACGTGTATCAACATAAATATTATATAATATAAATAACAATATTCCTACTATCAATAATATATTAATTATAGTTAACATTATATATAATTAAAAGATATATTTTATTTTACTAAATGTGTATTTAACTGTTGTGACACAACAACAAAGGTAACACATTTACTCATATGTTTGATTTTGTGTGCATTAATATAAGCACAAGTAGAACGAATTCCACCTAAATAATCTAATATAGTTTTTTCTAATGACCCTTTATATTTGACCTTTATACACCGCCCCTCACTTGACCTATAATTTTCCATTTTACCATAATGTTTTTCCATTGCGTGTTGAGAACTCATACCGTAAAATAATTTATATTTTTCCCCATTTTCTTCTACTATGTCTCCAGGATTTTCATCATGACCAGCAAAAACACCACCACACATTACAAAATCTGCTCCTCCTCCAAATGCCTTGGACATATCTCCGGGACAAGTAATTCCACCATCTCCGATAATATAACCACCTAATCCGTGTGCAGCATCGGCACATTCAATAATAGCACTTAATTGTGGAACACCAACACCTGTTTTTAATCTGGTTAAACAAGCAGAACCTGGTCCAATTCCTACTTTAACAACATCTACTTTACCATTAATAATAAGTTCTTCCACCATTTCTCGCGTGGCTACATTTCCAGCAACAATAATTTTATCAGGAAATGAGATTCTTACTTTCTTGCAAAAATTTACAACTTGTTCCATATATCCATTTGCTACATCAATACAAATCCATTTGGCTTTTGTAAAAGTCATTATATCATATAAATTACTAAAGTTACTTTCATTTATTCCACAGGATACCATATAATAATTAGGATCTAGTGGTGATTTCTCAAGTCTTTTTTTATAATCATTTAAATTATAAAATTTATTAAAACAAGTAATCATTTTATGTTTTACCAATTCATCGTACACGTTAAAAGTTCCTGTGGTATCCATATTTGCGGCTATAATAGGGACTCCTTCCCACAATAACGTGCTATGGGGAAATGTAATATTTCTTACCAAATCTACCTGACTACGTGAAGAAATAGTAGTTCTTTTAGGACGTATCAAAACGCTTTGAAAATCTAATTGAGGAGTAGTAATTATTTTCATTATAATAGATAATTTAAGGGAAACTTTAAGTTATTTATAATATTTAATTTATATATATAATGGGATTAGTTGATAAAATATATGAAGATGGTAAATATGCATCAAAAGCAATGGGTAAACTAATTGGAATAAAAAAAAATAGAATGGATAATAAAAGACGACAAGAAGCTGAAAAAGCAAAAAAAGAAGCAGATAAAAAGAAAAAAGTAAAAGAAGATCCTATGTCTCGGGGTAAGAAAATTTTTTATACGATTTTTATTTGCTTGGCTTCTATTATAAGTATTCCATTTAGTGTTTACTTATCCTCTAGTCTTTTAAATAAATTAAAGAAAGCAAAAGGTAATAATGCGGATTTAGATTTAAAACTCCCAAGTAATTCTGAAACAAAACCCTATGCTGAGATTAGTAGACAAGCTTGGAATTTGAAAAAAGAGAAAGATAATACAGCATTTTCAAGTTCCGTCAAAGAATCTAGTCAAACGGGTGGTCGGCGAAAAAAAAGAATTCAACGAGGTGGTGGAATTGAAAATGATGTTAAAACGTTTACAGATACAACAAAATATGGGTTCCCTTACAATTTAGCAGATAATGATAATCCGTTGATTAACAGTTTTCCTATTTATTTTATTACATTTTTTTCATTTGTCAGGGGGTTTATTGTAAGTGCGATGGAATTGTTAAATGATTCTTATTTTAAAAATTTTCAACCAGAAAAAGGCAGTGGTTCGTTTTCAAGTAATACAGGGGATAAAATGTTAGATTTTGCGACTATAGCTTTTATATTACCGTTCTTAGTTATTTGTTCACATTTTATTATATATATTGCTGGTTCAGTGGGTTTATTTTGGTCTGGTATAAATAACCAATCGATAGGAATGTTTTGGTTGCTTCCTTGCGCAATAATCACGTTTCTTTTTGGTGGTAATTGGCCAACAACTCACTTTTTACTACCAATGGGTGTAATATATCTACTTAGTAGTGATTATATTAATAGTTTAGATATATTTAGAAAATATATGAAAAGATATAAATTTTGGTGGTTATTCTTAATATTCTGTATATGGGGGATAAATATTTGGGGATTTATGGGAGGTGGATTTAACTCGTCATATAAAAAGATAACAAGGGAACACGACTTCATGACATGGATAATAGCTGGATGCGGTGTCCCGGTTGTTGCTTTGATAATTGGAATAATAGGATTTGGAGATATGTTTTCTTCGTATGATCTTGTTTAATTTATTTATATAAAAAATATATATATAAATGTATTTATTGTCTAATAATCATATTAAAATGGGAAAAAAAAACCGTAAAAAGAAAAAAGTAAGTGCTATGGGTAAACCATTTGTGAGCATATGTACTCCAACATATAATAGAAGGAAATTTATACCCCAATTAATAGAATGTTATAAACAACAAAATTATCCCAAGGAATTAATGGAATGGATTGTAGTTGATGATGGTGAAGATAGTGTAGAAGATTTGTTTAAAGGTATTTATGGTGTGAAATATTTCAGAGTAAATAAAAAAATGAAATTAGGAAGAAAACGGAATTTTATGCATGAAAAAACGAAAGGAGAGATTATAGTGTATATGGACGATGATGATTATTATCCACAAGATAGAGTTAATCATGCTGTGAATAGATTAAGGTCCCAACCCAACGCTTTGGCTGCTGGTAGTAGTATAGTTTATATTTATTTTAATGATTTAGACAAAATCTATCAATTCGGACCATATGGGCCAATGCATGCAACAGCTGGAACATTTGCTTTTAAACGTGAATTATTACAACAAACCCGATATGATGATGAAGCAGAACTAGCAGAAGAGAAACAATTTTTAAAGAATTATACTGTTCCATTAATACAATTAAATCCTATGAAATCTATTTTAGTATTTGCTCATCAATATAATACATTTGATAAACGAAGATTGCTTAAAAATCCTAATCCACAATTTGTCCGTGAAACAAAACTTAAATGTAAATTATTTATCCGGGATAAAAAATTATTACAATTTTATAAGAAAATTTAATCTTTTTAATATTTATAATGCTTGGCTGGCTTAAAATTTTAAGAAAAAAATTTTCAAAACTTAATCCTATTGTTCAAATTGTATTGGCGATGTTAATTGTTATTTGTATTAGATATCTTGTTCAACTTTTACAATATCATTATTATTCGTCTTCTTTAGAAAATTTTCAAAATCCAAAAAAATTGGTATATTTTCACATGACATCTTGTGGTCATTGTAAAAAGTTTACACCTGAATGGGATAAATTCGCTTCTGGTTATAACGGTCCTTTAGAAATTAAAAAGGTTGAGCGTGCGGAAGCAGGGGATGATTTGGAAAAATATAAAATACAAGGATTTCCTAGTATTTTATTAATTGACGGACAAGATAATATAAAAGAGTTTGATGGCGATAGAACTAGCTCTGGTCTTGAAAAATTTGTAAGTGGATATTAAATTAATATATTTAAAAATCTGTAAATTCTATTTATATCTAATTTACCGATTTCATAATTTTCGTTATCAAATAGTTCTATAATTTCTTCAATACTATATTTATTTTTCAGGTCAATCCAAAGAGAAAACATGTCTTTAATATCCATATTTAGTTGTTTACAAAGATTTTGTATAAATATGCTATTGTTATATTCTGTTGAATATTTAGTTAATACTTTTGTAAATCTTACAGCAGGTGGATTAAATACAATATTTTTCTCTCCATATTTTTTTTGATAAAGATGATTATTATAAAATGTTTTAACTAAAGAGCTCATTTCATTAAAAATCCATATTTGTTTTTGAAATGTAATTCTATCTATATAATCTGAAAAACAGACATTATTTAATATTTTATTATAAAATGGTATTGAATCTTCTTTTGGTATATTTTCTAAAACATCAATAATGTTTTCATGATACAATAAACCAACACTTGTTCTATCTGTTTCATTCATCAATTCATGATGCTGGTCCAAATTATAATCGTTATTTAAAAGTTTTTTAATTATATCTTTAACATCTTCATTATAATTCTTTTGTTGAAACATATTTTGAATAAGTTGATTTTTTAATATACTTTCTTGATTTTTATAAATGTCGTATGTTGATTTTAGTTTTCTTAAATCACCATCAATATACGTAATCATTTTTTCCTTTAATTCGTTTTCTAATTTTGGCATAAGCATATCTATTATTTTACTTATTTCATTGTGCGTGGGTAGTTCTAATTTAATAGCAACACATATTTTTATCATTTCTTTTATCTTTTTATCAATATGACAGCTACCAATACAAACAATTGGTGTCATTGTCGTTTCTTCTTTTTTTTGTTTTTTTGTTTTTTTGGGTCTTATTAATTTTATTAATGTATTAATACCGCCTTTGTCACCACTATTCATACCATCTAATTCATCCATCATAATAACTAATTTTTTTGTCTTTTTTTGAAATAGACTTAATACATTTTTATCACTCATGTTATGTTTAGTAATTTTTTCTACTACAGATTTATTTCTTACATCTCCGGCATCATATTTGATAATATCATAGCTCATATTTCTCAATATTTTTTCAACAAACAATGTTTTACCACATCCTGGAGGTCCATATATGTAAATACCACGTTTTACTAATTGGTTTTTTTTGTTTTTTTCGAAATGTTCTAATGCGTCTCTAAATATTTTCTCTGATTCTTGTCTATTTAATAAAAAATTCATATCTAATTGTTCCATTTATTACATTTTACCCTTATTTTTTTATATCCTAATCGATTTTTTTTCATAATTTTATCTAATATTATTTTACATTTTTGCGAACCAAATGTATAATTTATTAAATAATTAACCAATTCTAAATTTCGTGGATAAATTTGACTTTTATAAATTACCTTTTTTTCTTTTAAAAAAAAAGATAAACTATTCATTAAATATTGATTAAATATAAAATTATAGTCATTGCGTAATATCCATCTCCAATAACTTGGATGTAGTCTATTATTATATGTTTCATTATAATGTTGTTTCCAATAATACTTATTAATTAATGATAAGTCTTTATGAGATATGTAAGAGAATATGATATTCTCTAAATCTTCTGGTAAATATTGTATCTCCATTTGATATAAATTTTTATTTTATTATATCAAATTAACATAATCTTGGACTAGCATTTGAGATTCCATCCCATTCAATACCATTTATTTTGGACCAATTGCATCTTTCTTTTGCACTCTTTTTTGAAAAGTCTTGTATGGGCACAGTACTATTCCCTAAATCGTTAACATTTTGACATGTTCCGTCGTTAAGCGCCTGCCAGTAATCGGGGCAGTCAGACAGTTCGGGTGGATATGCTTGATTATTTTTAGCATTGTTCATCATACTTGCTATAAACAATAAAAGCAATACAAATAATACAATAGCTATTGTTAATACATTACGTTGAAAAGTCATATATATAAATTTAAAATATAATATTTTTTTGTCTATCTAATATAAATGGATTACCAAAATGGTAGAGTTAATATATTAAACAACGCACCAAACAGTGTATTTAATTTATACGATAAAATTCCAGTAGAACAAAACATTACTTCTTATAGAAATGCTCTTACTGGAAATTTAGAAGATAATATGTTGTCTAAGGTTTTTTTCTCAAAAGGAAACATTATTATTATACAAAAAAATATTATTCAAGGTGTTTATAGCAATTCAAATGGTAGATATGAAATAGGATATCAAGACGAAGACACAATTAAAATTATTATGAGAAGTATATTTTTACAACACGCAGCAAATAATCCTGTAAATATAACTACGCAAGTTGAAGCGTTAAATCAAATTGTTTCTGATTATTGTATTCCACAAATTTGTAGTGAAGCACAGGGATATATTAATTATAAAAACGATGTTAGTACATTAGCGGTCCCCATACGAAGACCTGTATCTACTTACAGCAATAATATTCTTGAATTAAAAAATTTTTTTTAAATATAATGGTAAATCATTTATTATATTTAATTTTATATTTATTTTTTTATTTATTTTTTACTGTTTTTTTTTGGTTTCTTAATTTTAGCTCTCAAACCAAATTGACGAACCTTTCTATCGTTTCTATATTTGGCAACAGCTTTTTCTAAATCTTCTAGTTCTCTAAGCCACATATCTTCAACAGTTGTATTTTTTAATACTTCTAATTCTTTCATCTTATTTTCGTGCTCTTCCATAAGTTTAGTATAATTTTCTTCTTCTACCATAGAAAGTTTCATTTCTCTTAAATATTTATAATCTTCATCACCATCTAACACATCATATCCGCTATCTTTTAACAATTGAATAACAACCATTTTCTTTTTCTTTCTAAGATCAATTACATCATCACATTGTTCTTTAATAAATCTAGCTCTATTACTAATTAAAACCAATTCACGCTCTAATTTTTTAATTTGATATTCTTTTCTATCTACATAACCTTTGTATCTAATTGGATAATACTTATCAATAATTTCATATACATCCTTATATTTTCTCAGTTTTTGATTTTCGTTAAACATCCATAAGTTAGGTGTTTTACTTGTTGTTAATTTCATAACTTTTTCAAAATATTTTACATTTTCAGATACCTTTTTTGTCGAAGAAATCAAATCAGGTAATACTCCTGTATGAAATTTTACCTTAAACTCAATTACAGCATCTGTGCAATGATCATTGTAATTCTTTACCAATGGTTTTTTATTCTTACCATTTTTTCCTTTTTCCTCCATTAGTGTTTCTAAATCTGCTTTGTAATCAGTTGTCCATTTTCCAATAGGAAGCTCTCTAATAATTATTGTATCGTGACTTACTATTTCATATTTACCCTTAAATATATAACGTCTTGAATTTTTACCAGTATCCTTAATAATTGTTCCTTTAAATCCTTCATAATATGGTTCAATAATAATTTTATCATTTGATTTGCCTTTTAATTTGTTCTTTAAATATTTGATAGAATCTACAGGATTATGACATAATCCTTCAAACGCAAATCCTGTCCCAATTCCTTTTCCTCCGTTAGTTAAAATCATTGGGATAATAGGTAAATAATGTGTTGGTTCTGCTATTGTACCATCATAATTAATATAATCAAGTAACGGGTCATCTTCGACTGGATAAATCTTTCTAGCGATATTATTCAATTGAGTAAAGATATATCTTTCACTAGCAGAATCCTTACCACCTGTTAATCTTGTACCGAATTGACCATTAGGCATTAATACAGAGATATTATTACTACCAACAAACTCTTGAGCCATACCAACAATTGTTCCATACAAACTGGCTTCACCATGGTGATACTCACTAATCTCACTAACATATCCACCAAATTGAGCTACCTTCATTTCTTTATGTAATGGTTTCTTAAACGCAGCAAATAAGCATTTTCTTTGACTTGTTTTCATACCATCTACAGCAGAAGGAATACTACGTTCACAATCATATTTTGAAAAGTGAATTAGTTCCTGATCTGTAAAATCTTGAATAGTAACCGTGTTGTGTGAAGGATTTAATACTTTATCTTTATCATATCCTGAAAGCCATTCTTTTCTATCGTCGGCTCTTCGTTTATTAAAACATTTATCTATCGCATTGTCGCTTTCTTCCCCGGTATGTTTGAACATGATAAATTTCTTTTTTCCAAAATATTCCTTAAATTCTTTTGATGTTGACGTTCCCAAACCTTTATAATATTTGATTTTCCACCCCTTTCCACCATTATTAATCTCCTTCCATTTTTCATAGTTACTTTCATTGTAAAATGATTTCACTTTTTTACCCTTTGTTGCCTTGATAATTGGGGTATTCATATACCCAAATAAATCTGGGATTTCAACTAAACTTTTCCATTGCGAATGAAACATATTTAATGTAAGGCCTTTGATATGCGCACCATCCAAATCCTGATCCGTCATAATTAACACCTTACCATATCTTAATGTTTTCTTAATATCTTCAAATTTATATTCCTTTCCGGTTTGTAATCCTAAAATTTTCTTAATTGCTGTAATCTCAGCATTACTGTTAATTCTTATCTGGTTTTCACCCAACGTATTCATTAGCTTACCCTTGAGAGGAAATACTCCATATTTACTTCTATCCTCCTTGCTTAATCCTGATACAATTCCTGCCTTTGCTGAATCTCCTTCACATAAAATTAAAGCACATTCATTTGATCTCGGGCCTCCTGCCCAATTAGCATCCATTAGCTTGGGAATACCTCTGATATTTCTACTCTTTCTCCCATCTGTTTTTTTAGCTGCTTTGTTTTGCTTGAGTTCATTTAAACTTAAAGCAGCATCCATAACGCCCATTTTTGCTAACTTTTCAATAAATTTATCACTTATTGGACATCTAGAGCCAAATTTAGATTGCGGGGTGTTTAAACTTTCTTTTGTTTGTGAATCAAAACTAGGGTTTTCAATTACACTGTTAATAAATAACATTAGTTGCTCTTTAATAGTAGTAGACTTTACTCTTATCTTTTTTCTCTTTTCGATATAAGCAGTCATTTTCTTAATAATTTGATTTAAAATATAATCCACATGTTTTCCTCCCTTTAATGTATTTACACCATTTACAAATGATACTTGAGAAAACTCATCTAACGGGCTTAAACACGCTCCTATTTCCCATCTATCATTTACTTTTTCAAACACACGTTTAGAATCAGTTTTAGGACCAATATAGGCATCCATGTAATTTTCAAAACTTTTACTTTGTAGAGTTTCTCCATTAAACTCTACTTTTACCGATTTATCTGTGATTACTCCAATATCATAAATTCTCTTTTTGAAGAAATTAAACATATCATCAGTCATACCATCAATTCCGAACCTCTTATAATCCGGAAGCCAAGTTACCTTGGTATATGGTTTTTCTGTACTTTTTGTAATGGTGGGAGGACAAATTGTAGTTAGATTGTCTTCAAATCGTTGTGTATATTTCTTTTTCCTAATATGGTCAACAGTTTCAACCTCTCCCCATTTAGAATAAATCAACACAAGTTTAAATCCAAACCCATTCTTACCACCAACAATTTTCTTTTCTTCCTTATTATAATTTGTAGACGTTCTAAGATGGCCGAAAATCATTTCAGGAACCCATAAATCATTATCGGGGTGTTTTGCGACATCTACTCCATTACCATCATTATACATAGTAATTACTCCTGTTTCTTTATCAACTGTTACGCTAATATTCCTAACAGGAATAATGTTTTTCTCTTTTGATAAAATTTTTTGAAATAACCTAACGACATGATCTCTACAATTTACTGCGCCTTCATCAAAT
>Ga0115007_10000943_pt1 | contig 18894 bp, 9 predicted proteins | sample ArcOceMetagenome_2_FD_87166 | JGI IMG/M metagenome (GOLD analysis project Ga0115007, IMG submission 87166) | Marine eukaryotic phytoplankton communities from Arctic Ocean - Arctic Ocean ARC135M Metagenome | ecosystem: Environmental > Aquatic > Marine > Oceanic | place: Arctic Ocean | collected...
AATAGAAATAATATGGGTGGTAATACTCGCCGTTATTGTTCATTTCAACCAAGGAATACAAATTTTATAGCTGGTTCCATAACAGGTAATCCAGCAACTGTATCATATAATACTACAAGTGATTTGAGATTGAAAACCAACATTAAGAATATTGGTAGTGTTAACAATGACTCATCTGAAAAATATAGTATAGGAAGCGATATTTCATTCAATACATGGTTAGGTGCTGTTAGTCAATTAAAACCGCGTATATTCGAATACAATACTGATATAGTTGGTTCGGGTAACAATCATTTTACATATAAAAAAACAACAGATGGTGATAATATTAGCGTGAATTATCAAGGATTTATTGCTGGAGAAGTCCAAGAGGTTTATCCCCCAGCAGTTACAGGTATAAGCGGAGAAATTGTTGATTCTAATCCAGTATATCAACAATTAGATGTTACCAAACTAATTCCTATGATGGTTGGATCAATACAAGAACTAATGACAAGACCAAGTGGTGGATTAAGCGTCCCAGATGGAATTTTAGATATTTCAGGTGATATATTGCGTGTTAAAAATATAGAGGCAGGCACACAAGATTTTACAGTAAATGATAACAACACACCTGATAATAATAAAGGCGTGATAAATGTATTTAGTGATTCGAGTGCAAATAATGTAGCAAATATTAATTTAAAAAATACAAATACGAATATAGCATTATATCAAAATGGGAATAATCGTTCTTATACAGAGTTTCAAACAGTGGTAAATGCTAGCAACATTACTTCTGGTATTATTAGTGGTGATAACTTTCAAACGGTATATGGCAGTTTAATGGATCAGAATCTAATGCAATTATGTGATTCGCAATTTGGTACTAATTCAACTAATCAGGAATATGAGACAGGAAAATACTCAGTACCAGACCGAAAAAGTGTATTTTACATAGGGGAGAACAGTGGTTCGATTGAATACGATACATGGTTAGACCAAATAAATGCTTTAAACCCTTCTACTTATTTTTATAAAACTACAACTACATCAAATGGTCAATTTAATGCAGCATATCGTCAAGGTCCAAATAGCCCTTATCACAGTAACGCTTATGTTCCATACCAGGGGTTTTTAGGATCTAATATTCTCAATGTTTACCCTCCCGCCGTAATTAATTCATCGCCAGATAGTAGTAACAATCTGTATGTCGATATGTCAAAATTAGTGCCCATGTGTATCGGAGCAATAAAACAATTAGATGCTAGTAATAATAGTTTGACTTCAGATTTAGCCGGTGCGAATACGACTATACAAGATTTATCCGGTAATTTGGCAACTATCAATACGGATATACAAGATTTATCCGGCAATTTAGCAGGCGCTAATATGAAAATTGTCGATTTATCCGGTAATTTGGCCGTCGCCAATACAAAAATTACCAATTTAACGACAGATTTAACCAGTGCTAATATAATTATATCAAACATGTATAGAGACTTATATGGCAGTGATTCTGTATTATCTACCTTAAATTATAATTGGCATAAAGTGCCATCATCCTTATATACTAGCAATACAATATGTAAAACTATACCGATTGCCAGTCGGCGGGGTTACTTAAGCGAATTTTATCTTACCGCAAACAAAAGTGAATATAACAATTGGTATTTTACCCCAACGTCTCAATTAAATAATACAGATGGTTATAATATATTACTCGATTTAAGCAATAATCAAGCAACCGAATCTATTGCTGATTTAATCGGAGTAGAATTTATTTATAGTATTACACAGATCAGTGTGTATATTAATGAACACGATTATACAGAAATTACATATGATTATAACTATTATCAAATAGGAGTGTCTGGGGAAAATTATATTATACAGGATCTTAGTAAAAATGCGTATCATCCAACTGGTGAGTTTGATATAATGATTGGTGTAATTTCTAATTTACCATACACATCAGATCAAACTCTGGCAGAGTTAAACTTTAACTGGGAATTAGTTAATAAAAGCAAAACAATTTTACCTCAATATACAATTGCCAAAACAATACCATGGAATGGTCATTATGATGAATTACGAGCAGATGGGGGACACTCATTTAGACACTTTGTTGAAAATATAAATAGACTTACATCTGTAAGGTGGGGGGCAAGTCAAAGTAATTCGTTATTAAGTGAAAATGCTAGAAAGACTATATTAGCAACTCAATTGACAGATATTTCAAATAATGGACTACTCGCAGATATTAGTGGTGTCCAGTTTGTCTATGATATTTCTTATGCAAATGTGCCTCGCGAGTGGTATCCAATTCCAGACTTATATTATACATACAAATATTACACTTTTGAAAATAACATACTAGATTTTAGCTCAAATTCAGCATATGAAGATAGTAATGTAGGTGTGTTTGGTGTAATTTATGACATTAGTTTATAGTAACAATACTAGTTTATAATAATATTTTCAAAGAATAGATAAATTTATAGTAATATAGTATATAATATGGGTGAAGAAGGTGGTCATTATTATGATGGTAAGACATTTACACCATTTTTAAAAGACATTTCAGGTAATACGAGTATTATATACAGGTATGACGAGGACCATACTTATTTAGCTTCGAATAATAGTATTTATCATACTTCAACAGACATATCTTATGTACGATTTCATAATCAAATAATGGGTATTAGTGGTGAAACAATTACACATGCTAATGGTAAAAATGTAGATGTCATGTTAAATAAATATATAAATGGTGATAAAACGGATGAAGAAGTTTCGACTGACATATCAAACTATCCATTTATAGGGAATTATTCTATACAAACTATTGAAGGTGTTCCAAATGTAAAGGTGCTTGATTTATTTGAATATACGGCAGATACCTATACTTTCATCCCACTGGACACAAATAACACAACTTATAATGACGTGTATAAGTTGACTGATACTCAGTATGATAGGTATGACCAGTTTGGAGCGATGATACAATTTAATTTTGTAAACAATCAATGGGTAAGCATTGATTCGATTTTATATAACCCACCAAAACCTAATTATAGTTACGGGAGATTAAAGAATTATAATTATCCAGATATAAATGTAAATAATGTTTTAACAAGTAGAGGGGATTATGGGAACCCGAAAGATATAGCAAACGAACTTGTTTTACCAACTCTACCATAAAAACTATATTATATTATTTAATAAATCATTCATAAATAATATAAAATCAACACAACAATAGAAGTAAGAATGAAGTTAGAATATACAACTGATATTTGTGGAAATGAAATATTACAAGACGAAACCGGTCAACATCAAGTCATGATGGCGTGGGAGAAACCCTATATGGAAAAATGTATCGAATATTTAGATCCACGCGGGTCAGTATTGGAAATCGGATTTGGCCTAGGTTACTCGGCCACCAAGTTGTGTTCTTATGAAACAGTATCGGAATATACGGTCGTCGAATGCTGTCCAGAAGTGTGGACCAAGTTTGAATTATTCAAAGAGGAAATGAATAAAAAGCGACCCGATTTAAAAGTAAACATGATTAAAGGTCGGTGGGAAGATGTTTTGAGCCAATGTGGTATATTTGATAGTGTGTTTTTTGACGATTATAATGGCTCTATCACGCACGAATCCGTGAATCGTTTTAACAAGTTTTTATATCAAATGCTGACAAATAATCACACAAAGATGGGTACACAAATATGCTGTTATTCTACAGGACATACAGAATATAATATCACTGGTCTAGAGCAAAAATCATATGAATATTCGATTGATGTGCCCAAATATTGTAATTATGCCAACGGGGACAAAATGCATATCCCCATTATAAAACAGAACATCGATTTTACATTGATGACTGACGCAAAAGTGAAAGAAGAATTGAAAGAAAAACTATTGAACCCGATAAACCCAGTAAATCCAGCACATAAAAAATTTCATGAACAAGTAATCAAAGCTAAAGAGTATTTTGACAAACCAAAACCAATATATTGCAATCTCATGATAATAGACAATTTTTACACAAATGCGAAAGAAACACGAGATTACATATTGACACAAGAATTTAAGGTTAGGGGAAATTATCCAGGTCAAAGAACAACTTCAAGAGCAAATAACCATTTGAAAGAAACGATTCAAGGATATATTCAGCATTTTGCTGGAAAAATCGTGGATTGGCCAATGCCTTCGTCGATTGGTAATGATGGATCAACCAATCGACCAACCAATAGTAAAAATAACGAAGATACATACAATGGAGCATTTCAATATACAACAAGTCGCGATCGAACATGGATACACAATGATGGGTGGAATAATTGGGCTGGTGTTCTCTATTTGACACCGAATGCACCCGTCAATTCGGGTACAGGAATATTCCGCTTTAAAGATGGAACGAGAACAGTAGATGAAGCGGAAGCGCGAGGAAACAAGAAAATAATAGATGAAAATTCACAAGATTACAATAAATGGGAACTGGTTGACAAAGTGGGTAATGTGTTTAATCGTCTTGTTCTGTTCAATTCAAAACAATATCATGCGAGCATGGACTATTTCGGAACCAATAAAGAGAATGGACGACTATTTCAAGTATTCTTCTTCTCGACCGAGAGATAATGGTAATATCTAACTAGATAGCTATCTAAAATAAAATAATTATAATTTATGGTATTCATTGTAATTATTTGTTTGTAATTATTTGGTTATATAGGTAAAAATAAAAAATCGGGACCTTGAATATGATGAATTGTGTATCCATTATCAAGTAATATTTTAAATGTAGATTTTGCATGTTCAAAACTAATTTTTCCTGTAAAATTTTCATATACCTCCAAAGTAATAATGGGTTTACATTTTTTAATAGTATTTATTGCTCCCTCTATAACATTTATTTCGTATCCTTCTACGTCTAGTTTAATAAAATCTAATTTTTCCAACTGTAATGAGTCAATAGTTATTAATGTTACTGGATGTTTTTTTTCTATAGGCTTGGTATAACTTGGTTTACCCATAGGATTATTAGATAATCCAGAAGCACCAGGATTGTTGTACCCAAACCATTCGAAATATGCAAGGTCTGGTTTATTCGACAAACCTTCACTATATATAGTAACATTATTTATATTATTTATTTTCAAATTTTTACACAACAAATGATTACTTTCAATCAATGGTTCAAATGATAAAACTTGTTTCCCTAATAAAGCTAACTTTAGAGTATGTGTTCCAATATGACACCCTCCTTCTAATACAATACTTTCCTTATTAATATATTTTTCAAATATTCTATGCATATGTGGTTCCCAAACCTGATTTTTACTTATCATTGAACTAATTATACATTTATCGATGGGATATGTGACAAATTGTATATTTCTAGTGTAATGATAATTATCAACTTGATGAATTCTACCTTTATACAAACCTAACATAGTGGTCCAGTGTTCAGCTCTATTTTTCCACGAACATGTCATAGCATATTCTCTACCATTTTCTCTAAGTAGTTCCTTTTTTTCAGTTGATAAATTTAGAATAGTTTCTATTTCTTCGCCATGAGTTACTGGTATTCCATAATCGCCAAGTGTATCCATTAATCCACCTAGTGGATAATATAAACATACCACTTCATTCATTAACAATTCCATTGCTGTTATACAGCTTGTTTCAGGAGATCTGTTCGTGTATAACCAAACTTCTGAGTTAGACATCAATCGGTACAATTCGTATGAGTTTATTTTTCCATGATATGTAATACTATCATACCGATTGACTATTTCCAACATTTTTGTATCTTCTTCATTTCTTGGAAATTCAACGTAGGAACATATATCTAAAGTAGCATCTGGTAATTTATCAATAATTTTATACCACATAGTTAATAAGATATGTAATCCTCTTTCTGGACACGATGACCAAATGAATTTATTTTTTATTTTGTTGATCGTCTTCTTATTGAATAATGATACATCTATCCCGTTATTTATAATTTCTATTTTATTAGGATTTATAATTGGATAGAGATTTGCTATATTTGATTTATGCCATTTTGTTAGAGTAACCACCTTATCAATATCATCATTATACCGTTCTATAATATTCGTGCCATTATTTAAGATTTGGTAATCATGTAGTGATAAAATCAATTGAAAACATTTAAGATTGTTAAATTCTGTTAAAAAACTAATATTTCTAGAAATAATAATCGTATGAAATTCTGTACTGTCTAATATAGTTTGTAACCGATTACGATGAACATATGTTCGATTGTCGAATATTCCTTCCTCAACATCACCACTAATAATTATTTCATAATCATTTGGAAGCTCGCGTGATAAATACGCAACAGCCTTTTCTGAACCACCTAATGATTTCTCGTCAAGGTGTGATTCATTCCATAAATGGGTCATCCATCCAGTATAAATGAGTATTTTCTTAGAGGACGCATATTTACTATTTTTGTCAATATTTTTTTTACTTGAAGAGAGAATACTATTTTCAAGTAGATTATATTTTTCTGGTAACTGTTCTTTTATAATACTATTTACTATATTCCAAGCATGTTCTCTCTCTTTGAAAACAATTTGTTCATTCATTATGTAAGTAACAAAGTAGTCTAAAAGTGATTTATTGTTACCATCTTCCTTGAAATGTTTCATATAAAATTTTAAATTGTATATTGTATTACCCGGATTCGGTCTATTATTAAGTAACATATACTTACATGCTTCATATGCGGAGTTGTGTTCATCACAATAACATCCAGAAATGGAAGCAAAATAATGAAAATCATGATATTTCGAATAATCCAAAAATATTTTGTCCCCAGCGTTCCCTATTTTGACATGTTTGAATTTATTGTATAATGATGAAACCATAAAATGTTGTCCTTTATTATAGAAATATTCCATGATCTTTACAATGCCTTCTAATCTCTCCCTATCGTATGTATATGCCTTTGACCAGCTATCAATTGCATTAGAGTATTGTTTTAATGCGTTATAGCAATCACCTGCTTTAATACAAGCACAATATTTATATTGGGGTGAATAATCAAGCGTTAATGTTCTCTCATACCATTCAATTGCCTTCTCTAATTTACCAGCATCATGATAACTTTGTGCACAATAATAGGAATATCTATATTTTAACCACATATCTGTATTCTCTTCTTCAAATCCCTTTTCTAGAATAAGTGCATCGTCAACATATTTATTCGGATTTTTACTTCGGTCACCTAAGCGACGCGATTCAATATGATAATTTCCTAACAAATAAGCATCTGATTTTATTGGATCAATCTGAACTAATGATTCATGTAATACACCAACATATTTCCATTTCATTCTATTCGAAATCAATATAGGTCTATGATATGACACTGGATTGCCAAAGGATACATTATATAAGTCTTTGTCAAACACTGTCGGTAACGGTATATCTCCATGAATCAAATCGTCAGCATCGAAAATAAACAAGTACTCCGATTTATCGTACGCGTGTTCTAGGGCTTTTGTTCGATTATGTCCAAAATCTTTCCAGTCATCGTGAAATATTTCACCAGATATCCATCGTTCCTTAAAAAAGTCTTGGATAATATCCACTGTATCATCGGTAGAACCAGTATCAGATATTACCCAATAATCAATCTTTATATGTTCCAATATATTTTTCAAGGTAGATGCTATTATATGGGATTCGTTCTTGACAATCATATTTAAACAGATTGTTTTATCATTTTGATTGACAATATCTACCATTATACAATTATTTAAAATTTGGGTTTAAATAATTATATGATTTAAATTTAATTTGAAATAAATAGTTATGGATTATCTCCTATACCAAGTTTGTTATAATAGCACATATCGTTATCAATATATATATGTTTGTCTTTATTTTTATCGTAGCAACTCTTTATATAATAACCATCCGCGTCGTATTTATCATTAATCCATTCTATATTTTGACATAAATTATAATGAACAACACACATTGCAGTATCAATATGACGAACATTTATGTTATTTCCTTTCAAACTATTTTCCTGATTAAAAGTATATATTTTATTAGTGTCTAATAAATTTAACAGTTTATAAAATGTTGGATGAATTATATTATCGTCATCAAGATAATAAAGAAATGTGTCTTTATTTGTAATTTTTGTTAATGCATAGTTTCGTTGTGGGTTACCTGATATACCATCGCCTTTATAAACATATTCTTTGATTTTATCATTATTTTCATGTTTAAACATGTTTGGGTTTTCTGTAATTTTACTACCATCATATACAATGATCCATTCATGGACATAATCAAAATCTATACTATTTTTGACAGATAATAAATTATCTGTCCGATATGAAGGAGTTATTATTGTTATTTTATTAGTATTTTTAAATATTGGCTCGTCGTCACCCTTTATCAAAATGAATAATTTATCATTATTCCATCCAGTTGAGTTTTTATTATTATGGTCTAGTTCTATAAAATAGAAATCTTGAAAATGATGTAAAATTGGTTTTAATCTATTAATATAATCCATTTCATTGTATGCTTTAAATATATCTTCAATAATAAATATTCCACCAGGCTTTAAATATTGATATGTATTTTCAATTACTCGTATTTGATCTTCAAACTGATGTGTAGTATCATCAATTATAACATCATAAAATGTATTCAATTCGTTGAATTTTGTTACGATACTATTTTTATTGGTTACATCTATATTTGCAAGGACAATTCTGTCATTGTTAAAATTATTTTTAAATTTGGTTATTAAATCGTTGTTATATTCAAAACCATAAATTTCAGCATTTGTAAAATATTCTTTCCACATAAGCAGTGAACTACCGTCTAATATACCCAATTCTGCTATTTTTAAATTGGCATGTTTCTTGTTTTTAAATAATCCGTCATAAAATAATGTATATGGGTGGCAATGTCTAACGGTAGTAACATTATTTCTTTGTGACGATTTATCTGTATCATATTTTTTTCCAATTTCACATAATTCAGACGTATTTTTATTGTAATTTAATTTCAAGGTTTTCATAGAATCCATAGAATCTATAACAGTATTATTGTTATCTATAATCTCATGTTCACAATTATCATTCGCATATACCATTTTGAAATAGTTGGTCAATTCGTCTTCTGAACAATCAGTAAAAGAATAACATTTCATCCTGTCAAAACCAAGAGATTCTAATTTATGATACATTTCTTCATGGGTCATACAATTACTTAAAAACAGGAAATCATTGCGACCATTTTTATATAATTCTTTTAATCTCTCTACAATATTCATATCATTTATGGCGTCATTAATAATACAATATTGTTTGTCGTAATTCAAATTAATTCGTTGGTTCATTTTTTTATGTTGGTATTTCTCTCCTCTCTTCCAAATTGGAGAGTGGTTTATGGTATAATTTTCATTTTCATATGCATCCAATTCTTTCATTTTATCATGAACTCCATATTTTTTGTAAAACATCGGACTAATATACTTGGGACCGAGACGATTGATTTCACTGTTTCGAATATTAGAGAAATTATTTCCACCATCATTCATGTATTGAATATATTGTGCCTTGTTGTTTTTAGCAACTTTATATTTACTACAACAGGTTCTAAGAAGAATCTCATAATCGTCACAAATCGGCAAAAATTCTGAATAACTTTCTAGTTCCATTAAGACGGAACGATTCCAAATGCGAGGATGATTAGGCAAACAAACAAGATGACTCAAAGTAATATTATTAATGTTTGGGGTATTGTAAACATATACCCATTCGCCCTTAATTTTCTCCATATAATATCCACCATATCCTTTACAAATAAAATCGCCATATTTGAAATTGGTACCATTGCGATATAAATGAATAGTGTCACCATATACGAAACCAATATTTTCATCCGTTTTAAAAATGTTGTAAGCATCTCGAAGACAATCAATTAGTATCTCATCATCATGATCCATTTCAAGAATATATTTACCTCGACAGAGAGAAATTACCTCATTCTTTACATTTCCGATATTTCCACTATTTTCATCTCTCTTATATAATCTTACGCGATTATCAGAAGATAGTTTGTTCTTTAGAAATGTAAAATGTTCATCTTCTGGGGTGTCATCCATAATGACCCATTCCCAATCAATTAAGGATTGTTTTTTGATAGATTCGTAAGCAGTATCTATATAATCATAACTTTTAAAGCAGGTTGTAAATATCGAGAAAATTGGGCGTGTTTTCTCTCTAGTATTGATAACGTTAGAGATGTAACAATAATTTACATTATGATTGAATTCGTGGATATTTGAGATCTCATGTTTATGAAACCAACGACTGGAAAATCGGTCTGGTATTTTCGATGAAATATAGTCATATTCATCATATGAATTTCCATAGGTAACTAGTAAGTGGTAATTTGGATTAAATAATTTATTCAAATCGTCCACATTCGAAGTTATGTAGATAGTACACATGAACGAATCCTTGTTACTTTCTATAAAATTGTCTATTTCAGAATAATTGTTATGTCGAAATAATATCACCATAGGGTACCTTGACATGGTATATATTTATATAATAGCCAATTTAGTTTTAAGTAAATGTTACTTCGATATAATTTAGAACATTAACATTTTAATTTATTATTTGGTATATATATATATTAAAATGGCATTTACTAGATTTCATGATGATCCATGTAGAATAAAAAAACAATTACAAGAAAGCAGTGGTCCTGGAAGATATATGATGAACAAACCTGGATGGGGTGATAGTCCTTGTTTTATGGACGATCCGCATGTCAGAATGAGTGAATGGGGTGCGAACTTACGAACGAATACGACCAATTTAGAAAGTGATTTAATGGGATTAACACGACAATTAACAAAAGATTGCGATAACAAGAATAATTTCATGAAACATGAAGCAAAGAGCGAACCAATAAAATATTCATCTTGCAATCCGTTTACGGAACAATCTCGAGTAACAAATCCTGCCTGGTGGTATAGAGATTTAGAACAAGCAAATTGGTCAATATTACCATTGGACCCACAAGAAAATACATGTATTCCATTTCAAAATAACCTGGATACTCGAATTTTAGAAAAAGATAACTTTGTAGCCAAGGCTCCTCATATTCCATCATATAATGGTAGTATATCACCATCAGCACAAACATCTCAATCCACCACTGCAACTACTGTATAATTATACTTTATTTACCGACAATTTACATTATTCGTTGCAATATTCAAGACTATGCAATATATTTAGTTATAAAAAATATATTACCTATATATAAATGGAGTTAGCTGTTCCCCTAATCGCACTAGGTGGATTATTTGTGGCATCGAATCAAGATAATAAAAAAGAAGGATATGAAACTATGGGAAAAAATCATAATTCCTTGCCAAATAATGATCCACTACCAATTAATTATCCGACAACGACCCCTGTAAAAAACACAAATCCAAACAAATATCGTGATCCTAATACAGTAACAGACCGTTATTTCAAGCCATCTGTCTATCAAAAATATAAAAACGGACCTGATCAGTTTGGTAATATGTCAAAGACCAGTGATTTCAAGAGTTTGAGTGGTGATACTGTAAACAAAACCGATTTCAAACACAATAATATGGCACCATTTTTCGGGTCCAAAGTATTGGGTAGTGCCCAAGACCCGAATATATCAGAGACTGTTTTAGATAGTATGATTGGTTCAGGTAGCCAACACATTAGAAAACAAGAGCAGGCCCCTTTGTTTAAGCCTCAAAAGGATATGCGTTATGCACATGGTGCCCCAAATCAAACCGATTTTTATCAATCCAGGGTTATACCTGGGTCGAAAATGTCCAATGTTAAAATGTGGGATGAACAACAAGTTGGTCCTGCATTAGACGCAGGTTATGGTACTGAAGGCGAACTTGGATATAATTCCGGAATGGCTGCACGTGACAAATGGACAGATAGAAATGTTGATCAATTGCGTGTAGCAACAAATCCTAAGCTAACTTATAGTTTAGACAATCATCAAGGTCCTGCAAGTTATTATATTAAGGAATCGGCCAACCAACAAACCCAAGGTAAAGTAGAAAAACACTTACCAGATACATATTTTGTAAATACACCGGATAGATGGTTGACGACAACTGGTCTAGAAAAAGGGCAAACTGCAAGAGCCATTCAAGTTGACAAAGATGGAAATCGCGCATCAACTTCCCAATCCTATTATGGTGCTGATTCTAATACAAGTGGTACTCAAATGTATACACCTGGCAACCATGAACAACCGAAGAGACCTGAATTGGAGGCAAACCCCATTCTAAACGCAAATGCCAAAGGTACAGGTAGTGCAAATAGTACCGACTATGGTAGAAATGGATATAAAAGCCTACCAAATGGGCGTTCCACAACAAAGGCTCCTGAAATGGGTGGTGTTCATGGATTTATGCGTGCAGCAATTGCCCCATTGTTGGATATTCTAAGACCTTCTCGAAAAGAAAATGTGATTGGTAATCCAAATCCTAGTGGAAATGTTCAATCTAATGTTCATGCACCTCGGGTATATAACCCGGCTGATCGTGCACCAACAACAGTGAGAGAGACGACTGAGGGAAAACTAGATAACAACCATTTAAATGTCCAATCGCAAAAAGATGGTGCATACACAGTCAGTGAACAACAAACCGTGGTTCAGGAGCGCGATACAACAAATTGCCAATATTATGGCGACGGTGGCACCAATAGTGGTGTAGCTTTATATAATGCTGCATACAATCAAAGAAATAATGTGAATAAAACTCACAAAAATAGACCCAATCAGGGAGGTATGGCAATGATGAACCATGAACAACAAATGAAGATTGATAAGAATGATACTGATAGAGATAATAACCGCATGTGGGTTAGAAACAGTAATAGTACTATTAATAGTGCTATCCCTTCTGTCGAAACATTTGGAAAAATCAATGTTCCCCAATACAATGATAATTGTCATACATGTGAGCGTATTAACCCAGATATATTGACAGCATTCAAGGAGAATCCTTATACCAAAAGTTTAAGTAGTTATTAACTGGTATAATTAGTTGTTAATAGTTTACGAATTGTTTATAATTCAGAGACAATATTAATTTTATAATATAAATCATTTATATTATAAGAATGAACAATTTGTGCCCCTTTGTAAAATACAAGGATATTTTCGGCCAACCAGGTAAAGGAGCTCACAGTATCCGTTTTATGAATGTAGCAATAGTAGATTATATATTAACTATTATACTAGCGTTTTTCATAACATTTATCACACAATTTCCAATTGAATTGTCAACTATATTATGTTTTGTTATTGGGATTATATCTCACATATTATTTGGTGTACCAACTACAACGACGAAATATTTGAATATGACTTGTTAAAAGTTATCATATAATTACTTTCTCCGACGAACATACGCATATAATGCGATTAATAGAAGCATGACACTGTTTAATGATTTTATAATAAAACGAAATTGGAAGGTATGGTGATCTTCGACATAATATCCATATGCAGACATTATACATCCGATTCCATATAAGAAAAAGGCAAATACATTTACCGATTTATTTTTCTTGGAGTACATGCTAAATAGTTGAAGAAAGATAGCACTAGTTATAGTTATGCGAGCGAGGTTGGAAATGTTGTTTAACATTATATAATAAGTGGATATAAATATTATATAATGTTATCTAACATCTACAATTATCTATACTATTTATAAGAATTTAAACATAACAAATAATTATATTTATAATCATGACACGGATTAAAGTAGTAGAATTAGATAATGAAAATGTGGATGAAAATACAGAAGAAACAAAAATAAATACATTGAACGAATCTCCATCCGTATTTACGATTGATAATTTTATAACAGATGAAGAGTGTCAACATATGATTACTATATCAAAGCCTGTAATGAAAGATAGCCTGGTTAGTGATAATAAAAGTGGCACTGTATCAAAGGGTAGAACTAGTAAAAATGCATGGATCCAACATAATCATGATAAAATTACAAAACAAATTGGCGATAAAATCGCAAAAGTTGTTGGTATTCCATTAGAGAATGCCGAAGCATTTCAAGTCATTTATTATGGTATAGGTGGTGAATATAGAAGACACTATGATAGTTGGGATCATAATGGTTCTGAAAAAACATTGCGTTGTGTGAAATATGGTGGTGCCAGAATAAAAACAGCACTAGTGTATTTAAATGATGTAGAAGAGGGTGGCTCTACATGTTTGAATAAGATAAATGTAGATGTTACTGCGGAACAGGGTAAATTATTGGTATTTAATAATACGTATGAGGGTACAAATATAAAACACCCATTGACTGAACACGCTGGCATGCCGGTTATAAAAGGAGAGAAATACGCATTCAATCTTTGGTTTAAAGAATGTCATTCAAAGAAATTATATTCTGAATTTAACCCGGATTATTACAAGACAACTAATAAACCAGATAACAAATCGTTGAATAATGAACATGAAAAAACAGCTGATGTAAGTGGTGTACATATTGATATTATGAATGACTCTATACCAAAATATAAATACAACACGGTATTAAAATTACCACCAAACATGTCGAAAGAAATTGACGAGAAAAATATATATACATCGTCCAAATTTATATTTAGTTCGGAATGTGAAAAAATAATTAATAGTTGTAACTTTAACACATCATCTAGTCAAAAGTACGCAAATTGTTGGCTAAAAAAGTCAGAATTTCCTGAATTAATAGAGAAACTAGAAGAATACACCAATATAAGTGCCGATTATTTTGAAAATATGAATATATTTAAATATTTACCTGACCAACACCATGGGCCATTTACAGATGCATATAATCTAGATTCAGAAGTTGGTAAGAAAAATACGAGTAAACTAGGTCAGAGAATATTTACATTATCTATATCATTAAATAATACTGTAGAATATTGTTTTCCAAAGATCAAAAAAAATATATCATTTCCACCAGGAACATTATTACTGTACGACAACATAAAAGAGGATTCGATTCGTCAAAGAGATGCGAATATGGAACATACTGTAAAGAATAGTAATGAAGAAGACGCTTATGTATTAAATATTTTTATTCGGGAAAAAAATCTAAATGGTAAAAATATGCTTTCATTACCAGAGACCGTGTTTCAAAAAATGAATAATAACAAGACTGATAACAAAACTGATAGCAAGACTGACAGCAAGACTGATAGCAAGACTGATAGCATGACTAATGATACTACTAATACAACAGATTTGGTTAAAGAAGATTTCCAAAAAACATACGAGGAAGTATTGAATATGTTTGAAAAAAAAACGATAACTCAATCTTGGCGCGAACATAAGAGTTTTAAATATTTACTTAAAGGTGATTTTTCATTTTTTCAGAATTGTGTTTCAAAATACATAGACTCTCGGAAAATTGTTGAAACTATCACATACAATATTGGCGAAGGTTCGAACATTGTTGATATTTCTAATAGAAACGACAATAACACTGCATTGAATATGGATTTATTTGAAAAAAAACATGTATTTGACGAATACCATCCAATTGTGCTTGAAAATACCATCAAATCCGAAACATTATCTGTGTTACAAGAATACTATAGTACTACGATTGACAAAGGAGTATTCTTGTTAGGAGACAAGCAGTCTAAGCGATTTAAAGCACACAATGAACCCATGTCTAGGTTATTACATTACGAAATGCTTCCATTAATTGAACATATTGTAGGAAAACCATTACAACCCACATATACATATTTATCTTGTTATGTCAAAGATTCTGATTTGCCGGCACATACTGATCGTGCCGATTGTGAATATACAGTATCTTATGTTATCAATAAGCCGACTGGTGTAAATTGGCCTATTTATTTCCATACAAAAAAACAGCCTATTAAACATCAAGGGCGTGTTCGTTTTGTACCACCGAAAGACGAATGTATTGCATGTGATTGTGGTCCAGGTGGTCTTATGATGTTCAATGGTACAGATCATGCTCATTTCAGAGAAAAACTGGACGGTGAATATTATCATATCGTTTTGCTTCATTATAGAAGCATCTAATATAATACATTAGTAGAGATGTATTATGACAGTTAATAATATTTTTAATGTTAGGGTTAAAAATATTATTCTATTAAAATATAACCAGTATCATTAGTTGTACCAGATATCATCAATTTATAAGTATCAAATAATACTGGAATATCTACATTGTTACTTATATTAGTTGGATGTTTGTAATTAGAACGATGATTAATTTCTATTAGAAATGGATTTTTATCTTTGTCTACAACATAATCCAGTCCTAATATACAATATTCATTATCACATACACTTTCTATTTCTGGTTTAAATATTTCTTTTAATTTACTGGAATGATTTACGATTTTAGCGAATATTTCATCATGTAAATTAATATCAGTGGGTAACAACCATTTCGTAGTGGATGTTTGATGAATAATATTCATATTCTTTATATATTGTTTTGAGGTTTCATCTGGATTATATGTTTTACATGACATTGATCCCCAAAATTCACGATGAATATACATTTGTTTGTTGTATAATAAAAAATAAACCCGAATCTTATATCGTGTACTGTCAATTAAATCAGGATTAGATATATCACGCTGTATTATATACCTTTTATTGTACTTATCTGATTCATTTAATATTTCCTGTTTTGTTAATATGTGCACATTTTTAGCACCCGACCCGGTTCGTGATTTAACATATAATAATTCATTATCATCTATATGTTGTGCTTTGTTGAGATCCTGAATATATTCTGGGACGAATGGCAATTTATTGGTTCGTTGACAAAAATGCTTTTTGTCATCCATTGGGTCGGTTTTATCCATAGGAGGGATATAATATATTTTCATATTCGAATACATATTGCGCCATGTATTAACAATGCTCATATCTGGATCTCTATCATTATACAGTATTCCGACTTGCTTATTATCATCTTTAAATTCATCGTGTAACATATCGGTTACTGTTTTAAAAATATCAGGGTTTTTATCAGTATGCATTACTATATTGAAACCAGTTGTTCTTGTGAAATAGGACATTAGCTTTTTAATTATAATACAAATGAAATCTTTATATAGAAGAAACAATTTAATAAATTTATCAATAAGTTATAAATAATATAATTTAATACATATCCTTATTATTGTAGTATGAAATACTTAGTATATAAATTATTTAGTGGAGTTGGGTTTTGCAACCAATTATTTTCATTAGAAACAGCGATTTATATGGCCAATATTAGTAAGCGCAAACTAATATTATTAATACCGCATCCTCTGTGTCATTGTGGTCACGCTTCGTGGGATTATGGGTATTTTTTAAATTATTTTACAAGCGATTTTTTAAATTATTTACCACATGGGTTCGAAGTTCATTATAAAGCGACTCCACAATCAATAACCAGTATCACATCTAATCAAGAGAAATGTAAAGAGATTAAATACCCATGCAGTTTTAACAATTTGGTGTTTGTGGATAAAGAATTGGACATTGAAGAAAATAAACAAGATATATCAGAATTTGTACATTACCGACAAAAAACAACAACTATGTTTGACGAAAATCAAGAATTCGAATATTTATATATTAGTCAATCGTCTGCTAGCCGATGTTTTTATAATTTTTACACTACATCAGAAAACTATATGTTAATGAAACATATATGCGAATCATTAAAGATCAACACATTCATTCAAGAATGTGCCAATAATCTATATGCTAATTTATCAGACAATAAAAATAAAAATTCATTTGACCTATTCTGTCATTTAAGATTTGGTGATAGACATAAAGATGCAAATTTTGTGAACAGGTCTAACGATATCATTTTGAAAAATTTAAATGAATACATAGATGGTCATATTACAAATATGATTCGACCTACCGTATATTGTATGATTGACAACAAAACCAATAAGAAATTTATTGAAAATATGAAAAAATACAAGGTAGTATACATTGATACTGATATAACAAATGGCTATATAGATACTGTTTTAAAGAATAATCCAATGATTAGTCGTGATTTTAAGAAATGTAAAAATTATGCGGTAGCCACTGCTTTAATAGAAGTACTATTATGCGTAAAGGGAAAAGAATTTGTGGGGACAACCACAAGTACCCTGTCACACTATATACAATATTTACGATATAATGAAAATAAATCTCATCTTAATTACTGTAATATGTCAAATAAAAATGTTCAATATTGTCGTCTTCAGTCAGTCGCAAAAAGCAAATACCCATGGATTAAATACAAATATAGTGGTGGACATCCGGTTAGTTGGCATGCATTCTGGTCACCAGATTCATTATTTGGAAAATCAGAACAATTAACCCAAAATATATATACGATTGTCAATAAAACGGATGGATTTGGATCTCAATTACATGCTTGTTTTTCTTTAATCGCATATTGTGTATATAATAATTCCCGATATGTACACAGCCCGTTTACAAGGATGCAACACAATGATGCGAATGATCCAAAATTTCCTCAAATAATGAATGATTTTATAAATATAGAATCAAAATATAGTAGTATTCAAAAAATCTCAAATTATGAAAATTCACTTGTTAATGGAGTTCAAGAAGGATATTTCGTTCACGGAAGTCTTTCACCCGAATTCTTTTATAATGACAAAGCGTTAACCATTCTTCGTGAAATATATGATTCAAAATCAAAGCCAGATATTCCGAATTATGAACCGTCAAAAAAAAATATCGTATTACATATGCGACGAGGTGATGTAAACGCAA
>Ga0115007_10000945_pt1 | contig 18875 bp, 8 predicted proteins | sample ArcOceMetagenome_2_FD_87166 | JGI IMG/M metagenome (GOLD analysis project Ga0115007, IMG submission 87166) | Marine eukaryotic phytoplankton communities from Arctic Ocean - Arctic Ocean ARC135M Metagenome | ecosystem: Environmental > Aquatic > Marine > Oceanic | place: Arctic Ocean | collected...
AGAAAAGGAGATTCGATTTGAGAAGGTCTTTCAATGGTGTTTGCCAAGATATGGTGACAATGATGAACAAACTTTATTTGAGTTTCAAGCTGCAAGGATGAGAAATTATATGAGAAAGAGAGTGGTTCAAGATGATTGGACCCCAAAGTACTTAAATACTGTTGACAGAAGGATTACAGCCGATCATGTTGCAAGGCTCTATGGTGCTTGTATGGCTAAAATGCTAATGGGAAATCGATCGATCGTACAGATATTTTCTACAAGAGATATAGTCGATGCAGTACCATTGATTCAAGAATCTATGACAAAAAATTGCCTGGAAGATTTGACTGCATGCTTGCACTACAGTGATGATTGGGACATTGATGAGGATAATGATTGGGGGGATGTTTATCCTGATCCACAAGTCGAAGCTGAACTTGGCACTGCAAATCATTGATTGAAGCATGGTTGATTAGAAGATGGATACAATAAGGTATGTACAAAATATATTGGTGTTGTTGTTGATATTATTTGAATCAATTCTAAACTTGCTTCTTTCCTTCCTACCTTTCTTACTTACTTAAAGAGGTGGCAACCTTGTGTCAATCATGGGAAGTGGATTACTACTGATGAGAGTTGAGTTGCTGGTTGGTATCATTCTGTAATGACAATCGGTCCTGATCCAAAACCAATTTGAACTGGAGCAACACTCCACACTGCTTGTATAACTAAATATGAGAAGGAGAGAACACTGCCATCAAAGGTTGGAGTCAAAACGGTACATGAAACGATGGGTAGTATAGTATTACTCAAAGAAGAAGGCAGGTCGAGGCAATAAGCAAGTGTGATCAATGTGCATGCTGACTTTTTTGAATGACCATACATTTTACTTTTGTTTATCCACTGAAGTAAAAAATAACACTGTAGTATATCATAGCATTGTTGTACATTCCCCCCTGTTTCTGCACTTCCTGCCGTCGTTTTTTTGAATTTAACTCAAATTATAAACAATAAAAAAACATATTTCCCTCTCCCCCTTAGGAAAATGCGTGTCAAGAAAAAGATCCGCCATTGTTCAAATTTCAAAGATCTTCAACAGTCAACAGCGTTATGAGTTGATGTGTCGAGCATGTATGTTGTGTGTTTATTTAGAATTGCTTATTAAATCCAATTGAAATCGTTGGGATACTAGTACTAGAAGAAAATCAAGCATAGCATACCGACGAGTGATGAAATTGTTAAGAAGGTGTCCCGTCGAGTCCGTCTTAGTAGTAGTATGCTTGATCTTATTTCTTGGTCTCCAGACGTCGACGACGACGTCGGGCGTGTTGCGGGTAGATGCCTTCGATGTAGCCACAAACTTGGTTCGTCAAATCCCATACCACCACCACCACCACCACCAGCAGCAGCAGCGTGCCGTTGTACCATCACCCTTCGTTCGTCATATCAGAATAACAAATGACATTTCGTCGTTATGTATGGCAAAAACAGGAAATGGCGGAGAAGGAGAAGGAGGGGGAGCAGAAGAACCACCACAGGGAACAGCGACTGTTAACATCCCGCTCATTTTACAGAATTTAGCGAATCAAGCTCTTATCGGGTGTACCATTTGGTCGGGAGGGTTAGGATACACAGCACTCACTGAGCAAACACAATTAGGACCGGGCCCAATCGTTTTTGGTATCGCTGGTGTGATTCCTATGTTAGCACTTTCACGAAAAATTGAAACGTCAGAATCACCATATGTAGCGGGCTTGAATTTGTCAACCAACATGGCTGTTCTACGTTTATTTGGTGCAACTCCTCAGCCCGTAGTGGCGTTATTGATTTCATTTGTTGTGGCACTTTTAACTGGAATCGTGGAAGAAACAACCTTTCGTGGACAAGCTCTTCCTGCATTTGCCGTTTATTACGGCAATGGAGATGTTTTCATTGGGGCGTTACTTTCAACGTTGTTGTTTGCGGTATTACATACCAATCCTCTCAGTTTTTTCAAGGGAGGTGACGCATTCATGGATAATTTCGCCCTGCTAATATTGCAAATCGTGAATGGAGCGATTTTTGCATTGCTCTTTGTTGTCTCAGGGAATTTAGCAGTACCTATTATAACTCATACGCTATACGATTTGTATACGTTCTATAAGACTCATATGGTTGATGTCGCAGGTCAGATGCAATATGCTGAAGAAGCTATGCCGATTTGTTCCTCAAATACCGTAGAAAAAAAGTGGATCAGTGAACGTGGCGAAGATTGGTTGCGAGAGGCGAAACAATCGTTCTATCTAATGGATACAAATCAAGATGGAGAATTGTCAAGGAAGGAATTACGAGTAGCAATGTACCAATATGGGGTTAATCTTTCCAAGGTCGAAAGCCAGCAAGTTAAATCAGCTGCTGATACCGACGAAAGTGGATCAATTGACTTTGATGAATACTTGGACTATATTGGACCCCTCGGTAGTAAATATAAAGCTGTTAGGAATACTCTACTTGGTCCAACCTAAAGTTTAAAGAAAAAAATGCTTTGGATGTCTAACCGATTATCGAATTATTAATCTCATGAAGTGATGCGTGCAGCAAATACAAAATGATTGTATCAATGTATCATTTATTTTTTAAGTTACCGCACTTGCACTGATGTACGGTGAGATTTTCCATCAGCCTAACAAAAGAATTAATTTTAGAACCAGCAATCGAAGATATGTTTGCAACGAACCTACTCTCAATTGCGTAGTAGTGAATACGGTAGCTCAACAGTTTTTGGTATTCTATTCTAGCTAGAGAGTAAGAAAATAAGACAATGGAATGATGGGATGTTACCGTATTATTTTGAAGCATACATTAAGAATAAAACTATCATTATAGCGTTATGGTTCTCTTTTGTACTCCACTCTTTCTCCTCTCGATTGATATAACTCTATTTCCCTCGTTCGACAACCTTTTGCGTTGAATGGTTACTTTGGAATTTTTTTTTTCTTCTTCTTCTTCTGCGTGCTGCGCTTACTTTTGGGACTCTCCTCCAATTTGGTATTATTTTTGTTTTCGAGTGATTTCTTTTTTGCTCCTTTTGGAGTCCCTCTATTCGTTTGTTTTGATTTACCGGCGTTCTCTTCCGCTGTCGAATCATCGTCGTCGTCGCTGCTGCTAAATTCATCGATGTCATATTTCTCAACCCAATCGTCAATCTTCACCAGCGGTACATTTTTCTTCTTCTTCTTGGGTGTCGAAAGTAAAGATTTCCTACTATTAAATTCATCGACGCCATATTTCTCAACCCAATCTTTTACCAGCGGTACATTTTTCTTCTTCTTCTTCTTCTTCTTCTTCTTCTTGGGTGTCGAAAGTAAAGATTTGCTACTATTAAATTCATAGATGTCATATTTCTCATCCCAATCGTCAATCTTCACCAGCGGTACGTTTTTCTTCTTCTTCTTGGGTGTCGAAAGTAAAGATTTCCTGCTGTTAAATTCATCGATGTCGTATTTCTCATCCCAATCGTCAGTTTTCACCAGCGGTACATTTTTCTTCTTCTTCTTCTTGGGTGTGGACAGTAAAGATTTCCTTCTCATAGTTTCTGGTGATGGCTTCTTTGCAATTGTGTGTCTGCTTCTAATATTGCGTTCCCCACTGGGACTTGGCCTAGAGATAACATTTTTATATTTTCGTCTCGGTGTTTTTGGCGTGGTTCTTATTCCTTCCCGCCCCTGAGCTTCGTATTTTTCTTTCGATGCAGATCTTCTTTTTGTCCAAGATTCGATCCGCATAAGTGATGGTCTTCTCGGGTGCTCCGATTGTGATCCCAATTCATCTCTTTTCAATGACATTCTTTTCTTCGTTACTCGTTTAGGCGATTTTTCTTTCGATGCAGATCTTCTTTTTGTCCAAGATTCGATCCGCATAAGTGATCTACTTCTCGGGTGCTCCGATTGTGATCCCAATTCATCTCTTTTCAATGACATTCTTTTCTTCATTACTCGTTTAGGCGATTTTTCTTTCGATGCAGATCTCCTTTTTGCCCACGATTCGATCCGCATAAGTGATCTACTTCTCGGGTGCTCCGATTGTGATCCCAATTCATCTCTTTTCGACTTTTCAGAACTAAATCCCGAAAGTGACTTCCGTCGTTGTTGACTAGTACGAGGACCGTCTCGAAGTTGACGTTGACTGCTGTTTGAAGGCGGACCGTGATAAGAATTGTTTGAAAGCGATTCAATAGGCCCATTTTTAGGTTGACAAATATGACTTCTACGCCTAGGATTGGAAGCTGGACCATGACTACTGTCAGTGAACATTAAACTCCCGGAATGATTAGAATTACTTCTATATAGCGATTCGAAAGGCTCAGGATGTGCATTCAAGTACTTCTCATATCTAGATACCAATTGTTTTACTTTTGCTCCAGCGCCCCATTCTTCATAAAGAATACATGCCCGCGAGAGAAATTTAGACGCGCCTGTCTCGTCTTCCAAAAAAAGGAAATACAGTCCAGCTCGTTCACTTGCTAATGCAGCATGATGTAGAAAACCATCCTGCGACGCGGACGATATTGCTGTATCAATAAGAAAGCTCGACCGTTTCTCAGTTGCCCCTTTACCAGATGCTATCGTCAGTTCAACCTTCAAAATAAAAGAGATATCGCAAATGAGAAAACCCACATTTGTTTATTCAGCGAACAATCGATTAGATTTCGATTCCAAATTATTTACATTAAATGCCACATTGAAAAAAATTCTAAATCAGTGGGACATTTTTTTAAACTCACCTTCAGAATATTTGCCATATGAGCACAACTATTCAATCCTTTCCTTGTCCATGTTGTTAATATGTCAATAAATTTAGTTGCCTGATTCTGGTGGAAGAATTTTTCTTTTCCGCTGCTCCTCTGTGCATGGTGTGTTGATATCAGCCCTTCCATGAAGGCACGATACGAACCCCAAAAACCTCCTGGTTTGATGAAGATTTTCGCGTTGAATTTCACTGCGCTATCAATATCACCCATAAACATAGATGTGACCATTTGGAAGAAGATATCATATTGAATCGCCTTCGGGTCAGAATATTTCTTTTTGATTAATCTTGAAGTTTCTCCTTTCAATCTCATCACTGCATTATACGGAGCAGTCACATTCCAACATTCATCATGTATATTACGTTGTCTTCTTTTTTCGATGTATTTTTCCAGGATTTTATCTTCGCAGTCGAAAGGCAACCCAGAAAAGAAGATCGTTGATATGTAAACACCCACTTGGAAAGAGAGATTCTCAAGTTCATTCGCATCCATTGAGGCCCAGCATGCGTCAATGAGAGACTCTCGATTCTCCCTTATAGAGCTCCGCCAGTGACGCATGGAATAGTGGTAGTGTGCAATGGCTTGACGGCCCAATGGACTATCTATGTCTGACATCATATCCGCAAGACGGCCATACCGACATGCCTCTCCATGCAGACGTCTTCTTGCAACAGATAATCCGCATAAGGCAAATACTAATCCGGTGAAATTGATTTCGTATGAGCCGTATTTAAGCGTTAATTCCAACATTCGCAGTGCTGCCAAGTCTTGTAGCTTATAATTTTTGCACAAGCCACTTATTTCAGCAAGTTGTAGCAAAAACGGCATTTTCTTTGTTGTCTTTTTGTGTTCCATATCTGATAAGACGAGTAAATCAGCGTCAGACATATTCTGCACTAGCTTCCGTACTTTCGAAAACTTTTCCTCCACATCCGCGGTACTGATATCATCATCCCATATATCAAGGAGAGCTTTAAGTGTACATTGCTTTGCCTGTTCGTGTTGTTTCTTGGAGCGATACATCGATATGAGAATTTCGAATGCGCCGATTGTGTCACGTGGAGAGTTTCCGTTGGCGATAATAGCATTTGAAAGTGACTTGACCTTGTCGTAGTCATTGCTGCAGTACAGACATCGAGCAAAAGCAAGATGGATTCTTAGCGTTACTTCATATGAATCCACCCATTTCGATTTTTTGTCTAGTGCACCCATTCCGGTCTCTAGCAACTGAGAGGCAGTTACAAACGAGCCTCTTTTCATAGAAGTTTCTGCCAACTCAAGATAGAGAATTGCAAACATTTCGATCTTACTATTATTTTCTATGGACGAGATCCCTTTCTTCAAATGATCCGCAATGAGAATATTGGCATTATCTGTTGCTTGCGATTCGGAATCATATTTATTACGACCTTCAAGTTTCTTCAAATTTGTAGCAAGACGAAAATGCAGACGGCTTCTTCTTCTTTTTGTGACTGCGGGTATTCGTGACGAAGTCGCCCTCCTTAAAACATCGTGAGCAAACATATAACGGCCATTGGGGCATTCTTCGATCATCATTTTCTTGCTAAGTATACGAAGAGAATTTTTAACTTTCTCAGTTTCGGTTTCCATCTTTTGAGATTGTGACAAGGTTGTGATAGCCACCAACAAAGCATCAATTTGAAAGTTGGCTACGTCTAATAGGGCAGCGCTTTGAAGTACCACGTCATGCTCTTTTGGCAGTTCGTCAAGTCTTTTCGCTACTAGATCCAAAGAAGTAGAAGGTATGACTACATTCGAATCCAATTTCCACCTACCGGCCTTGAACTTGATGTTTTTCTGTTCATATAGAAGATGTACTAACTGTACCAAGAAGAAAGGATTACTGCCGCTTGGGTGTGAATACCACGAGTCAAAGAATGGTACTAACGTGTCATCAGTATCGATCTTCGAGGATCTTTTATTGTGGAGACGGTTTAGATGATTAAGCACGAGCGAGATGGCAGACTGCGCATCGATGCCCCCAAGTTTCATATCAGCTCCGAATAAAGCGGAAAGCTTCAACTTAATTTTGGGCAACGAACGAGAGACTTTAACAACACGGTGCGAACCAACAAAAAAGAAATTCTTCAAATTTTTCGTCAACAGGATAGTAGTCAGTAATCGTAAGGAGTCATCTCCAGCCCAATGAAGGTCATCCAGGAAGAAGATCACGCTTGAATAATCGCATATCGACTTGAGGATACGTCCAAGTGCATTCGATAGTCGTTCAAACAAAAACTTATCTGTCTTATCAAATGAATAGTCCGTTTCGTCGCTCTCTACCTCTAATAGAATTGCAAGAGTTGGGATTAACAGCACCAGGGTCATTGCAATATCATCATCACCGAGACAATACTGTATTCTCTCTCTCCATTTTCCTATATCTTTGCTTTCTTCCAGTAAACTTTCAAATAAATCGGTAAAGCATGATATAATTCCCTGATATGGATTTGATGTGTCCATCCAATTATCTTCGAAGGAACCCCGACATATGAATGGTTGTCTTGGAAAATCCTGACGAAGGAATGTATCGATGCATCGAGTTTTGCCGATTCCGGCAACTCCCGAAATCCAAACGTGTCTCGGTTTAATGTTCATGTCGTCCTCCAAATTATCATTATCAATAATAGTATTATCCACATCATTGTTACTCGTTGCAGTCAAAAATCCCGTTTGAAGCATTTGTAATTCTTCTTCACGTCCCCAAAAGTTTGTAACGCACGATGGTTCCACGAAATTCACGGCACTTGAACCCTCCTCTATATGAGGAGGGTGCTTCTGAGAGATAATAGCACTGTAATCTTCATTCTTCCGACGACCATTTTTATCGTGGATTTCTACTAATGATGACGATGATCCTGTATGACTATCACTATCACTATCATTAATTTCGCTATCGCAATCATCGTCACCCACATTATCGACTACCGTTGTTGGCGTATTTTTCTTCTTCCAGGCCGGAATACTATTAGTATCAACATTAGCAGTAGTATCATTAGTTGTATTATTCGTATCTAAGTTGCCAAGAATACTATCAATACTAGTACAAGCATTTGCCAGTCGTTCTTTCGTTTCTTGTTGTTTTTGTCTTAATATGATTTTTTTCCCTTCTTCTTCTTCTTCGTCGTCATCATCGTAGGCAAAACTATCAACACTATCATCGTTCCATGATAAATCATTGAAGAACGCACTCGAATCGAAGGTGTCGGTACTGTTGTTGTTGTTGTTGTTGTTCCTTTTAGTTCCCCCTTCATTAGGACTGCGACCACCATTTATTGAATTCCAGTCTATACTCAAATTTGAATGATGACTAGCTTCCATTAAGCTACTGTTATTGTTATTGTTGTCAGTGGTCGTGGTCGTGGAGGCACTTTTAGTTATATTATTATTATCATTCGATGAATCATTACGACGACGACCACGACCACGACTGCGACCACGACTACGACGACGATCACGACGAACTAATTTCAGGGGGTTTTCCAATTTACCCTCGTCATCTCCTAATAATATCTCTTCTTCTTCATTGTCATTGTCATCGTCGACGACGTCGCCATCGTCGCTATCATTTTCCGCATCGTCGTCGTTCTTATCGTCGTCGTCATCGTTGTTGTTGTTGTTGTTGTTATCATCATCATCAACAACATTTTCAACGACGGCATTATCGTCATTAGGTACTTGTTGTTGTTGTTGTTGTTGTTGTTCTTTTTGATTTTGTTGCTGTTGATTTTGTCGTTGTTGTTCAGAACGTAAAACTAATTCCATTGCAATTCTTTCATCTTGTATCTTATTTTGTTTTTGTATTATATCCTTACGTTCATTTTGAACTTCTTTAATCAATTTTATAAATAATACATTTCTTTTTTTTTCTTTATTACTGTTCATTGTTGGACTAGCCGGTATATTATTATATCGTTCTAATGCAATTTCCATAATTTCTTCTCTTTGTAACGTTTCACGTTCTGATCGTTGTTCCATTAGATCAACTATATATGATCCATTCCCTAAACTATCTACATCCATTTCATCATCATTATTATTATCATTATCATCTTGATGATGAACGACGAAAGTTGAAGACATTCCAATTTTCTGTAATTCATTATGGAGTTCAGAAGAGCACGATTGATCTTCGTCTTTTTCTTTTTCTTCTTCATCTTGATCATCATCATCATCATCATCATCTTCGTCATCGTCGCCGTCATCGATCATCATTGAGGAGGGTCTCGTTGTTGTTGTAGTGGTAGTTGTCGTCGAGACATCGGGATTGTACTCTTTAAAAGAAGAAGAAGGGTTATTATCGTTGTTGTTACCGTTCTTCTTCTTTTTGTTGTTACTGTTATTATTATTATTATTATTCATTGTAAAAGTATCCCTTTCCTCAATGGTTATATCCTTACTTTTGCTGTTGACGTTGACGTTGACGTTGACGTTGACGTTGCTGCTGCTGCTGCTGATGCTTTCCTGGGAGGAGGAGGAGGACGACGACGACGGCGACGACAAGTCTTCGTTGCCGTTGTCCTTGTCCTTGTCCTCATTATGATGTTTCTCGTCATCAACAACCATCGGTATTGTGGGTTCTTTTCCGTTTTATTGGCTGGCATAGAATATATATAGATGCGTTTATATTACAATAAACTGACAAATAAATATGAACCCTCAATCAAATCCCGTTCGATTTTTTTACTATTACTGTAATATGATTCTTGATATGTTATATGTTGATATCTCCATCTATTGCTTCTATGCTTCTACTGTATTGAATGATTTTATGCTAACACGAAGACACATCCCGTCGCGGAGAATTTTAAATACCGTATTTTCATTTATCCCACCTTGGAACAAAACAAATAATTTACTTAATTAATTATTGCTTTTATGACTATACGCCAAAAAATAAAGGCATAGCTATGCTCTTCGTTTTTGGCGGCTTTGTGACTTCTTTGTGGCACTTAATTTATAAGTAGTAACTAGACGAGAACAAAAGCATCTACAGTAGCTCTCTACAGTGTATAGTAGTACTTAGCTGCAAACTTGTTCTATATGTAGACACTGTATTGTTCTTAGTTTGCTGCCAACAATGAAGTGTTGGGTAGGTACCTACAGTACTAAATCTAACAGTATCCACACAACAGTTGAAGCAACGCAAGTGGGCAGCAAGTATGGAAGTGGATTTCTTATCCTTTTTTTGAATGAAGTTAGTTGGCAACTGTGAAGCTAGCAGCGACTAACTACATACAAGAAGAGCTAGCTACAACATACTATAATAAATATATAAGTTATATATATTCTAAATAATAAACCACATCAACCACCACACTCATCAGACCTTTTCTATAGACCTTGCTTACAGTTGTTTTTACAAATGCGAACTCTGTACCAAGCCATTGACAATTAAAATGGTCATGGTCCAAACTTCACATTGTAACATTATCTATCTTCCTTCCCACCTTCCGTTCCATGCAAAAATGCATAACATAATACTGATTTGTTTACATCATGGAGTCATAATCATAAGTTCACCATCATTATTCTTGCAACACCAACATTGATGATGATGGGCCATGGATATATGATAGATATATCAATTAGCAAGAGCAAAGATGACCAAACCAGATGATTTACCAAACAAAACTTGTTTATGTCATTTTGAAGCGAAAGCTCAATAGGGTCTCACGGTAAACTTATTATTATTATATAAATTAATTTGTAGACTGATTGTAGCCACGAAAATCACACGCAAGTGTGAATAACAATCGGAGAATGAATGAGCATACGCACGACTAGCTACAACGTGTGCACAGTGCGTGTACTACCGTCTTCTCCACGCTCGACGGCGCACTACTTGTTTCACTTTTTTAAACTTCTACGTACTTCTCTTTCACAAGATAAACTTCCATCTTATTAGACGACATTATAACGGCATCGAGTATTAGAGTGTTTCACCTTTGGTTATTAGTTTCAGGCATAAAAACACAAAACGAACGTTGCGGTAAGCATTCGTTGAATACCGCAAAGCAGTCAGCGAAGCAAAAAGAAACAGCATTACTTGAACACATCCACCACATCCGCGACGACGTCCATTAAATTCACTTCAGTGAGCGGAAGGAATGAAATTAACAATGGAGAACGAACAATTAATTTTAGGGAATAATAATCACAGTAATAATAACAACAACAGCAAAAACTACAAGTATGAAAGCTTTGTTAACAATAACAACCCATCACTGTTGGAATCGGCGGCGAAGGGTGACGACATTAATAATAACAACCCATCATCATCATTGCTTGGCGAATCGTCGATAATCGATGGTGATGGTTATATAGAATGCAATATTCACGACGACGACAATGATGATGACGATTCTGAGGTTGATTATGAACAGCAACAATTAGAATTACAATTGCAACACAATTTTCATGAAAAATATCGGTTCCTTATTTTAGCAATAGTTGTTATCACACCCATGGGAGTGAAATTTTTCAAAGCATCACAATCATCCTTTGAAGAATATTTAATGAATGATCCACGAATTCTAATGAGCGCAACGACTTACAGTTTAATGTTATCGCTTATGTCAATACCGGTAGCAACTCTTATTGGAGGTGTATTACTTGATTATAATCATCGCGAACGAAGAGAATCGCACAATCACAATGAACACCAACCACAAAAGAATAAATATATTAACAGATTCTTTAATCCAGGGAGTTTAAGTTGTTTAGGAACAACACGAACACCATCGTATTCAGCTATTGCATTTATTGGAATATCATATTTGGGTATAATAATATATGGTTGGGGCCTTGAAGTGATCAACAACCAAACAATTGCTTTGATCGGTGCAACTATTTTTGGTTTGGGTGAGGGATGTGTGGTTGTTGCCTCACGAACTTTTGTAGCTCACGCCTTTTATGGTAGTGACGGAGCCTTTGCACAGGGAGTGTTAGTTGCAATGAACAATTTAGCTATGGTGGCTAGCAAAATCATTATACCATGGTTGATTGAAAATGAAAATGATAAGAAATCTCATATGATCATCGGTGGAAACAGCAGCAGTAAGGGTAGCAATCATAATGATATTTCGATCGGAATCGTAGCGTGTTGCGTTGCAATGCTAATGTCTCTAGTTGCGGCTATTTTATATGCCGTATGGTTTGGAGGTACACCACGTCCACAACGACCAAAGCAGCAGCAGCAGCAGCAGCAGCAGCGTCATCATCATCATCATCATCATCATACGCAACCCCAAGAAGCGGGAGAACCTTCTCGAGAAATGTTGGAAAAAAAGGAGGAAGAACGTCCTTCGAAATCTATGATTTCTAGTATGATTTCTAATATGATTTCTAGTACGAAATCGTATTGTCAAAAACTACCATTAACTTTTTGGATTGTAGCCATCGGGCGTGCAATATTCGTTGTCACATTCAAGGTGTTCTCACATAATTCGAATTCTATTTTAATGGTAAGAACTGTTCATTTAAAAAAAAAATCAAGAAAATATCGACCATTATTTTAGTAAAATTCTCACCAGCTCTCTATTGACCATTCGTGTAGGAAAAATTTGGAGTGGGTGCCGTTGCGGCCGGTAGAAAATCTAGCTTACATGAGATGTTTACGCTCTTGTCGCCATTGGTTGGGTACCTCGCATACCGTTCGCCCGGTGGGATTGTCATATGGTTGTTCGGAGCAGCTGTTCTGGGCACCATTAGCATAGCAACGATTACCTTTCTCCCCGCCAGTACTATCCAAGAGTACCTACCTGGTGGTGCTTTAACTCCCATGGCCGGCATTTCCGTTGCTCACGGGATATTCATTCCAATTTGTTTAGCCATTATTCCACTTACAGTGCCTGAGAACCAGCTTGGCGCAGCCTTTTCAGTTGTTGAGGCGATAGGATCGATATTCAGCCTAACAAACATAGCATTTGGATGGCTCCGAGATACCACGGGTGATTACCACGCCCCAATGGAATTGTTATTTGTCTATTCGTTTATCGGCACGTGTTTGGTGTGGTATACGAGAAATCATATAAGGTTGCAACAGCCAAACGAATGATAAGGTATACATGTTGTTGTGTAATGGTGATATACTGGCAATACTCTATTCTCCCGTTCCATTATTATTATTTTGATGATAAATGTTTTCGAAGTGCCGTCAATAGCTTATAGTTTCCTCTCGCGGCACCTGAGGAAGACATCCAGAATAAATACCCTTTTGGAACATCGCGGAGAGGCTTATTTTTATGTTTCCCAAAAGTAAGTACGAAGTTTCCAGCTTGATCTTCTTCGTCGCCGTCGGTTTCAGAAGTCGATGTTTCTGTATCAGTGGAAGCAATTTCGGCAGTGAGTTGAGAAAGAAATTTCTCTCCTTGTTGATTTAAATACCCAAGTTCAATTAATGCTACCGTAAGACTTTTATCCTTTTCAAGATGTACATCATTTTCGACTATCCATTTCAAATACACCGAGTCTTCGCCTGCAACATCGAAAATTGTCTTCTCTTGGTGCTTTCCGAAATCAAATACCCATCCCGTGACTCCTTTGGGCTCATCCATCGCAGCAGAAACTGTGCTCTGCTTTGATGCTAGCAATTGGGAAATATGTTCGTCGACAGTATTTCTGAAGAAGAGATACTGAACAAGAACAGAGGACTTTTGACCCACACGATGGCATCGATCTTCAGCCTGTTGGACAATAAGTGGAGACCAATCCATTTCAATAAATACCACATGACTCGCAGCAGTTAGAGTTATTCCCAACCCAGCAGCTCGAATCGCTGTGAATTATTTCAGAAAGATAAAAACAAACCAAACCAAACCAAACCAAACCAAACCAAACCATGTTAGTGTTTATCTATAATTAAAATAAAGTAATCCATTCTTTCAATTTCAATCATTTACAGTGGAGTTATCAATAGTATCTTACTTACAACCAATAAATAGTGTTACAGACGGATCTGTTTGAAATCGATGGACAGCAATTGATCGATCTTCCATACTTGTATCACCATTTAAAACAACAGCCCGATCCTTGAAGGCATCATATATAGCATCTTGTACGTCCCGATGATGAGCAAAAACAACAACTTTATGTGACGAGGTAGCAATTTCTAATAATTCAATTGCATACGGGACTTTTGATAACGCTGTTTGATGTCGTGCTTTCATTAATGCACCCAATACGGCAGTCTTACTATCGGTTTGGAATCCAAGTATTTTTGACAAAACTTTACTTCGATTTTCACTTGGTGCAGATTGGAGAGCGGATAGAGCACTGTTACGAATAGTTGTAATTTCCTCATCGTTAATGGCTTTTTCTTCTTCCTCGTCTACATCTGTATCGTCAATCTTAGTAGTAGTTGAGGTTGCTTCATATTCTATAAGTCTTTGAATCAATTCCGATTTTCGACCACTTATATGAAGATCTCGTACTTTCAATAAATCTTTAAGCTGCACAACCTTAACTTTTTGCAAATTTTCAGTGGTAAACAAGGTGATACTCGTTATATCTGTTCCAATCCCCTCCTTCTCCTGTTTTAGGCCTGTTTTATTATCTTTCGCCTCTAGCTGTTGTAGTATTTCTTGTAGCTTGTTATTTTCTAACCTAGAAGCTTCACCTCCATCATCTAACGGAAATAATTGATGACGCTTATCTGGTAATTCTGTTAAGACTTCCTTTTTTGTTCTACGAATCATAATTGGTGTAGATCTTTTTGCAGTTGTTGAAACTTTAGATAAACGATTTCGTAACTCACTCAGATTTTTACCACCCTTATAATAGATACCCCATGGGGATACTTGCTTACGACAATATTGTTCACGAAATGCATCTAACGATTCTAATTCTGGAAATATCTCTTTCTCTAAATCAATCGCATTCAGAAGAGGAAATAATTCACTCGGATTGTTGAGTACGGGTGATCCTGTTACAAGCCACAATCTTTCTGTTGAAATTGGTTTAATAGATTCAGTATGTATATGATGACCGAAGACGGCTTGAGTTCGTTGTGTATCGACACTCTTCAAATAATGACATTCATCACAAACCAATAAATCAATCTTACCAAAAGAATCAATTTCAGTACGATATTTATTTACAATTTCATAATTAATCAAATATACAACACACGACAACGAAGACGAAGACGAAGACGACGTGGATGACTCATCACCACCATCACCATCATCGTTTTCATCATGTATGTTGGGTATACCCTGCTTGGCTTTTATCACTACAATCTTAAATTTGAATTTCTCATTATTTTTCTCGTCGTCTTCATCATTGTCAATTGTTATCCATTTATGTAATTCGTCTTCCCAATGTGATAAAACGGACTTCGGTGCAATTATCAATGCTTGGAATGGCTTCTTAGCTTCAGACTCAGAAGAAGATTCATCGCTGTGTTGTTGCTGCTTCTGTCCATCATGAACGCACCTATCCCTCAGTAGGATATTCATGCCACCTATTACTGATATTGTTTTTCCTAATCCATAAAATAAGTAACGACAATTATGACAACGAAGGTAAAAAAGTGATTGTTAGAATTCCACATAAGCATGGTCAATTTCAAACTGGTCCCTATCATGAGGTATTACATGGTGGATCGACCTAGAGTTGTATTTTCATTCTATTTGAATAAAGACATTCTTCGTCATTTTGAAAAGTACGGAAAGACGCATTACATACAAGCTCGTACCTAATCCCATTTCATCCCCTAACAAGATACGTTGCGATGGTACCAAATAATTTTTTATTACATCATCTTGAAATGGAAAGTATGATAGACCAACCGGGGCTGGAATTGTAATTGCTGACGCTGAGGCCGTCATCGTTGTTGTCATTGTCATTGTCATTGATAATGACGAAGATGGACGGATAGTACACCAAAAACACAAGAAAACGCCCACGACCTGCTTTCGTTGAAGAAGGAAATTCGTCATAGTGCTAATACTAGGCGAAGTAGTAAGTATTCTCTTTGTTCCCATCCTAAGGCTGAACATATATATGCACCAGCATCCGAATTCCCGTCTCTATTCTGATCGCAATACCTGCACTCGCTTTGTTGCAATTTGTAATGATTGATGATGGCTGGGTATTTGCTCAATGCTATTACTTGTACGCCATTGTCGAGTTAAAATTGATTGTAGATGGGAATTTTTTTTCACATAGCAAAAATTCGGGGGAGGTAATGTCGAAATGGGGTCTCCAAAACACAGTAATACATTCTACTAACGTTACAGTAGTACAGTATAACAATCTAATATAAAAGGTAGGTAGTTAGTTTAACAAGTTTATCCTAAAGTTACTGTTATATTCCAAATTGGGTATTTAAGAGAGCATAGCTAAATCTTCCTATAAAATGAAGAACCTGTAAAATATGAAAAGCATATGGTAACAAATAATGAGTGAGAAAGATGAATTGCAGGAGAGCGTACTAATGTTCCTTTCAAAACTGAAGAATAATGGTCAGCTTTACTATGGCGGGTGCGCTTTCATGGGCTGTGTAATACTCCAAGGGCAGCTGTGAACTACGACGCCCACCCCTAGATGCCTCAATGTACAATACATAAAGTATTATGGTTCGCATTCCCTTTTCTAAATCATCACTCCATTATTATCAGAAACAAACAACAAACACACAACCAAATAATCAACGTAACGTACCATAACAAAAATATATCGGAACTGAAGTTTCAATATTAAAAACCAATTGGTGGGTATTCTAATTCTGTATAAGATTTCGAAGGCCAAATTTCTTTCTCACGGATAGGTGCGTATGCAACACGCGCTTTATGTTTTCGTTCTTTCTTCTTTTGTGATATTTGAATTGAACCAAACGAATACGCCTTTGTAGCATCTTTCACGCTTGCCATTTGACAAAAGGCAGAACCATAAAAGGACTTCGTTTCATGGTCAACAATCCATTGGATTGTTTCGATCTTGGCATCGCCAAAGGCACTACGGAGTTTAGATGCAGTTATCGTTAAGGGAAGTTTCCCAACAAATAATCGTTGAGATACCCGTTGCTGTTCACGCACCACCCTCTGGCCCGTAACGAGATCAACACCTCCATTCACAATCAGCCCCAATTTACGTTTTTGTCCAATGAGATCAGGTGCCGTTTCCGGAGTTTGATAACCTTTCACACAGAGGGGACAAAATAGTTTTTCTGGTTCATCCGTTGCAGGTTTCTGACATTCGTTGCATACAATGACAGGAACCGAACAAGATAGACCCGATGATGGAATGATCTTGGCACATTTATGTTGACCACGATACTCCGCACATGGTTTTTGACAAAAGCAACAGTTACTTTCCACGTCATTCTTCAACGCTTCTTGAGATTTTTCGGGTGGAGCTTGCTCCATACGTTTATCAAAAAGATAATTTTTGCCTTTCCAAAATCCACCTTCCTTAAAGGTTTTAAGATACCGTTCGATACCACCTCGGACCATAACGACGTCCTTAGTTTTAAAACCTTCTTCTGCGTCAGTGATTTGATTTAACAAAGCGGTTGCTCTTTCACATCTTATCCCTCCAGTACAGTACATCATAACAGTTTTATTTTTTAACTTTTCTTTCGTTTCGTTACTTGCTAACCATTTAGGAAAATCTGAAGATGTCCTCATTTGGGGATCAAGTAATGTAGCTCCACCTTCAGGTGGTTGGAAATGACCAATATCACTCTCGTATGCATTCCGTACATCAATAATAACAGTATCCTTCTGTTGCATTTGTTTATGATATTCTGTCGCCTCAAGATGCTTTCCAGAATGACGATTTATAGATGGAGCTTTGATTCCATCAAGTGTATAACCAACCAACTCATCCACCTTCCGTAATGTGAATGTTCGAAACCGGTTCTTGTTCGAAATTCCATCTTCTAACTTGAAATCTGTTTCATTGAACATTGGATCCCATTGTCTAAGTGCGTAACAGAAAGCTCGAATATCATTTGCACTGGCGGTTAATGTACAATTTAAACCTTCTGGTGCGCATCGACTAAGTTAAACAAACGGAACATAACAAGGGTAAATGACATGATGTGAGGATACCAGCCAGTTATACAATTTGTGATACATGCATGCTGTACATAATTGTTATGAATGAATGAATGCAAATAACTTACCCTCGTCCTGTAACGTTGTGTGCTAATGCTAATTCCGTAACTTTATTTAATGCGGCCTTATGATTTTTGGACGTCCATGCTGGTTCCTTGTATTGATAAAATAAACATATCGTTGTATTCGAATCTGAATGCAAATTTTGGGGTGGAGCTGGTAATGGTCGATTTGCATTAGATTTTGATGCCTCTAAATCAATAACGGTATTGGCTGGAAGATCAAGATTTGCAATTGTATCCTTTGATTCCAATTCCAATTTCTTACGGAATGCTCTTCTTGCTTCTTTCCGCGCCTTGGCAGCGATTGCCTTTTCTTGTTTCGACGGCACAACCCCGTCATGGGGTGTGCTCATGGCTTCGAGTTTACTTGTACATACCGAAACAAAAAGTTGCTTGTATCTTCAAATCTTGTTTCAATCAACTGAAATTATGAGTTTGGATGTATGATAGTAATTATTGTTGATTTTTGATGCAACTAAAAAGATTTTACGCGTTTACCAGCGCAATGAAAAAGCAGTGGCCACAGACCGGTACGTCCTCTGTCCGTCCATCCAATCACCCATCAAATCTGTGAAGATTATTTCACAAAATGAAAAATGAAAAAAACGAAGAAGGAATAAAGAATTCAAAAACAATTACACACACCATATTGTACATTCAACATGTACTGGTAACAAGAGACGAACATAAATTCTAAGATAGTAATAATAGTGCCATCATGTATGAGTCGTCGATGCTGGTACTGACCGTGATATTAGCAGTAGCATTGATATCCAACAATGGCTGTTCAGGTTTTACCCTTCCGTCGATAACGAAAATCAACTCTTTATCTACCGCATCTTCATCAATACAACAAAGAGATCAAAGATGGAGGACGAGGATAATACCTAGTACGACAAAACTTTTTGCACAGCAGAAAAAACCTCGTTTCTCGCAACAAGGCTCTCACATCGCTCG